>Ga0114933_10000457_pt1 | contig 49788 bp, 50 predicted proteins | sample 4SBtaG_FD_89691 | JGI IMG/M metagenome (GOLD analysis project Ga0114933, IMG submission 89691) | Deep subsurface microbial communities from Kolumbo volcano to uncover new lineages of life (NeLLi) - 4SBTROV12_W25 metaG | ecosystem: Environmental > Aquatic > Marine > Volcanic | place: Kolumbo... | reverse complement strand
GCCGCATTGCTTTCGGATATAGACAGGCGAGCTGTGCTCGCCTGTCTCTAACGCGGCTTTTAAGCTGGCGAAGCCAGCTTAAAATCTGCGGCCTCACCTGAGTTAATCAGAGATTCCTTAAGAAATTCTATAAATCTCAAAGCTTAAATTTAACAGAAAGAGTAGAATCTGCAAAAAAGAAGAAAGATATATCTAATTCAAATGATTTTCGGTTAGCTCTTGTTACCGGTGCTTGCGGAAGTCTTGGTAGAGAGCTTTGCGATTTATTAGCTGAAAAGAACATCCCTCTCATACTTGTTAGCAACGAACCGTCTCCTTTGGGAAAACTTGCTGAAAGACTCAATGGAAAAGTTCCTGTTTCCACCCTTAATGTTGATCTGACAAAAATTGAAGATCGAAAAATTTTAGTCGAAAAAATCCATAAAGAGGTTCCTGATCTTATTATTAATTGTGCGGGAATTGGTCTTTATGGAGATGCTTTGACACATGAAACTAAGAAGCAAATGGAAATATTTGAGACTAATTCTGAGGCCGTTTTTGAAACTACATTGGAAGGCTCCAGAGCTCTAATATCAAACAAGAGTAAAGGCGTTATTTTAAATATATCTTCTCTCTCAGGATTTCTAATTTACCCTAGTTTTTCAATCTATGCTGCAAGTAAAGCGTTTGTAACACAATTTTCAAGATCGCTAGATTATGAAGTAAAAGCTCACAATCTTCGAGTTCTTGTGGCATGCCCAGGTAGGATAAATTCATCCTTTTTAAAACGTGCATCTGGAAGTGATGAAGATCTAAACAGCTGGTTTGCTATGAGTCCAAAGTATGCAGCCAAAAAACTTTTAAAACAGATTGAAGAAAGAAAGCAGATGAGTCTTTTTGATTGGAAAGCAAAACCGTTTTCAATTTTTATGCGATTTTTCATCCCCAAAAGATTGGCAGCTTTTATAACCTCTTCATCAATAAAGAAATTCTACAAACCTCGTCCTATAATTTTAAAAAGACACGACTCTTAAGAAACCTCTGAAAACTCATACATTTCATCTCTCCATATAAATTAGCTCATATTGATTGTAAGCATAAGGTGAATGAACGAAGAGGCAATGCCCCTTTTCATGAAGGCCTACAAGCCGAAGAATAGCGTACACGTTTTCTGCGAATTACTGGACGCGTCTTTAATAGGACTTCTACAAAATGTTTAAGCGTCATTTCGTCATAAGGTTCCTTATCAATGTCAAAGGATCCTACAACTCTACTACCATAAACTGAGACATAATCCTCTAATGTCTTTTCAGCAGCGACGAGAATTTTTTCTAATGTTATCTCTTCCTGAGGAAAATATTGTTTACGCAAATGGGGCATAGATAAAGTCATATTTCCCATAAGACGAATACCATTAAGGAAAAAAGGCCTGGTACTAAGAATACGAATATCGTGGCCATTAAAATCTATTTTTCTACCCAATTTCAAAACGCCCTTACTAGCGCTTGATTGAATACTTTGCGTCATCTATATACCTAAAAATTGTGAATAAAAAAGAGGGAGGAAGTCACGCTTTATGAAGTTTTACAATTATCATCATAGAACACTTTGCTTCCAAATGCTATTACAGGCTTCCTTGAGAGTATTCCGACAAACTCACCAAGCTTCATGTTCATATAAAATTTCTTATCAACCGTAAACCATCCTATAACTCTACCTCTATAAGCAGAAACCATTTCCTTTAATGTATTTTCAAAACAGGTAAGAACTTTTTCATAAGTTCTCTCTTCCTTAGGAGAAAATTGTTTACTCAAAGAGGGCATAGATAAAGCCTTACTTCTCATAAGGCAAATACCACTCAGAAAAAAAGGCTTGGTACTAAGAATACGAATATCGTGGCCATTAAAATCTATCTTTCTACCCAATTTCAAAATGCCATTACTAGCGCTTGACTGAATACTCTGTGTCATCTATTTACCTTAAAATGAATTATTAATTGTCGCGAAGTGTGATGAAAAATTCCTGATCGTAGTCGAGAAGATCAGCTAAAATCTCTCCAATCTTATTTTCAGAGGTCTCTAGAAAAGAGACTTCCTCTTCTTTTTCTAACTTCTTTTTCTGAGCTAAGATTTCAATTTTCTGATTAGGAAGAATCAGAACGGAGAGGATCTCAATTTTTTCAGGATAAGCCTCTTTCCAGTAGGTGGAGATCGTAGATTTAATAATATTACTATCGACTTCGTAGGGATGCTGATCCATTTGAACATAGAAAGTTCTTTTTCGATGTACTATGTAAAACCCCATCGCTAGAAAAATTGTGAGTAATACCGTCCCGCTTCCAATAAGGAGAAGAATCTGGTCATCGTAGAGAAGAGCTTTTGCTACTTGATAACGCACAACAGGCGCATAAATTAACCCAGAGGAAAACATCCCCAAACCTAAAAAAAGCAGGAGAATAATCACGTGAATCAGAGCAAGGAGAGCATCCTTCGTCTGCAAGGGTTAAAATCCTCCGCTATACTCGTCTGTTGTCTCAGATCCAGCTAAGGCTGGCTCTTCTTCGACTTCTTCTTCACTCTTCTGCTCTTGATTCTGTAGGTCGAGCGCTTCTTGTGTAATCAAATTTTTGAAGATGACATGAACCGATCCCACATGCAGACCTGTGAAAGCTGAAATCTCTTTTACAATGTTTGATTGGATCTCTTCTGCTTTTTCTGGAATCGAGATTCCATAGAGTAAGTTGATCTCAACACGAACATTGACAGAATGGTTTTTCTGATCCTGCTCTACGTGTATGCCTTTTACACGATCAAGCTCTCTTCCTAAGAGAGAATCAAATAAATTATTTTCTAAAAGGCTTATACCTTCAATTTTAGCCAAACACTGAAGTGTGATCGCCTGAAAGACCTTACTCTCGATATCTCGGATGAAAGTTGTCTCAGGTAGCTCTATTTCCTTTGAATCCATCTGTTTTAACTTATCGTACATATCTTGCCCCTTGCCGTTTTTCTCCCTAGTCTATGACATATGGCATGTTTTCGAAAAGCGGATTTCTCCTTGAAAGTAGATAAATTCTCCATTAAACTATGATCTAATACTTTATGAGGCTTATATGATGGAACTACATCCCGCAATCGCATTCGCAATCCCCTTTCTAACCGGGCTTCTTACTGCCTATTTAGCAGAAAAAAGAGGCCGAAAGTGGTCAACTTGGTTTTTAGTGGGATTTATTTTTGGATTAATAGGCACAGCTGCACTCTATCTTACCCCAACCAAGAGCAAAGAAGAAATTTTAACTTCACCAAAACCTAAAATACCCGCAAAGAATCAAAAATTATGGTTCTATCTCGATTCAAAAAATATTCAACAAGGCCCCATTAGCACAGATAAACTGCATGAAGATCTAAAAGTGGGAACCCTTACAAATAAAACCTATGTCTGGAATGAAGATATGGAAGATTGGCTCCATATAGAAAAAGTGACAGATCTAGTTCAGGCATAAAAAAAGGCAACCATCGAGATGGTTGCCCAGACAATAAGAAAAACTTATTTTAATCCTACCAAGAAGCTTTAACAACTCCTGGGATATACCCACTGCTAGCGAGTTCGCGAAAGCAAAGTCTAGATAGCTGAAACTTTCTCAAGTAACCGCGTGATCTTCCTGTCATATTGCAACGGTTGCGCAATCTAACAGATGAAGAGTTGGCGGGCATCTCGTTAAGCTTCTTAACAGCAAGAGATCTTTCTTCTTCGCTTTGTGTTGGGTCAATAATGATTTTTTTAAGGGACTGTCTTTTCCCCCATTTCTCACTAACCATTTTCTCGCGTCTTTTCTGCTTTGCTATCGATGCTTTTCTAGCCATATACTCCTCAAATTATTTCTTTCTAGCAGGGCCTTTTTGGCGCTGTTTGCGGTTTGGGTCCTTTTTATTAATCACGTAAAGCCTTCCACGTCGGCGAACAATCTTGTCACCTTTCGTTGGATCAGCTTTTATGGATGCTTTCACTTTCATATCAAATCTCTTCGTATATCAAATAAAACAACAATTTATACTGAAATCCATCATTCTTCTCAAGTTTTTTCTCAATTGAAATTTGACTTGCTGATTTCCCACGTTTAAGCTATGCTATCAGTTAAAATTTATTGTAAGGATCAATTATGAAAAGGACTTACCAGCCTAGCAACAGACGTCGCAAAAAAACGCATGGCTTCAGGGCTCGTATGAAGACGGCTAATGGACGCAAAATCATCAACAGAAGAAGACAGAAAGGAAGAAAAGTCCTCGCTGCTTAAGATTAAAAAGAGACGGGAGTTCAAAGCTTTTTTTGGATCTTCAAAAAGAAGTTATGGCTCCTTCATCACCGTTGACTTTCTCAAAACCGATAAGCCTGCCAGGTTAGGCATTACTGCTCCAACTAAGTATGGCTCCGCGGTTGAGAGAAATCGCTTCAAGCGCATATCAAGGGAAGCTTTTCGAAGACTCATTCCCTTATTTGACGGATACGATATCAATATATTTCCAAAGTCAAAAGCAAAGGATGCCTCCATGCAGGACATCTTCACTGAATTGAAACACCACTTAGATGAAATTAAATCCGCACCAAAAAGAAGCAGTCAAAACTGTAAACGGTAGAGTTCTCGTACTAGCTGGCGCTGGTTCTGGCAAAACAAGAGTCATCATTCAGCGCATCTGCTACCTCATTCAAAACGGAATACCTGCTGACTCCATATTAGGCCTCACCTTTACCAATAAGGCTGCAAAGGAGATGAAAGAGCGTCTAAAAGCGCTTCTGAAATCAAAAGCAAAAGAGGTCACCCTTTCCACCTTTCACAGCTTTTGCATGCGCATTCTTCGAGCTGAAATTGAAAAGCTTGGATACACCTCCAACTTCTCCCTCTACGATGAGCGCGACAAGGAGCGCACCTTCAAACAGATCGCAAGAGACATTTTAAAGAGTACAGATATTCCCTCCCTGCAACCTACAATGGATGCCATTTCAGCTGCAAAGTCCCAAGGCCTCACCGTAGACGAGATGGAAAGCCATACCTGGCATGATGATTTCACCAAAACTATCTATAAAAGGCTTGAAGCCGCCATGAAGGCCTACAATGCCGTCGATTTCGATAGCCTCATATCTCTTACTATCGAACTCTTTGAGAAATTCCCCAAAGTACTCGAAAAGTATCAAGATCAATTTCGCTACATCATGATCGATGAGTATCAAGATACGAACCCCGCTCAGTTCAAGCTAGCAGAGCTCCTCACCTCGAAATACAACAACCTTATGGTTGTAGGTGACGATGACCAATCGATCTACGGGTTCCGCGGATCGGAAGTCAAAAATATCCTTAATTTTAATGCCGATAAAAAGATCAAACTCGAGCAGAACTATCGCAGCACGCCTGTCATTTTAAAAGCTGCCAACGCAGTCATCACTCACAACAGCTCAAGATATGACAAAAAGCTCTGGTGTGAAAAAGAAGATACAACCCTGATCGAAGTTTTTACCGCCCCCACCGAAACCGACGAGGCCAGCGCCATCGTTGATCGCATCCTAAATTACAAGCAAACCAGAGGCTATGACTTTAAGGATATGGCCATTCTTTACAGATCGAACGCTCTATCGAGAAATATCGAACTTGCTCTCATGGGAGCATCCTATATGAAGGATGGTTCATGGATCCGAGGCATTCCCTACCAAGTAACCGGCGGCCTTGAATTTGCAATGCGCGCTGAGATCAAGGACCTCTCCTGCTATCTTAGAGCTGTCTGCAACCCAAATGACCAGGAAGCGATTGTTCGCATCATCAACGTCCCCAGAAGGGGCGTATCCGACGTTGCGCTCGACAAGCTCACAACCTACAGTCGTAAAAATAAGATCCCTCTTATGAAATTACTCAGACAGGGCGGCATCGATGAGCTCTCAACTAGAGCAAAAGCAGGCATTAGATCTTTCCTCGAAATTCTAGATGAAGCACATACGCGTTTTGAAAGAGACTCTCTCTCCGATTCGATGAGATGGCTTCTTCAACGCACAGAATTTCAAAGATCGATTGCAGAAGATGTCAAGAGTGAGAAGATGCGCGCTTTTAAGTGGGAGAATGTCTCAGAATTTGTAAATAGCGTGAAGGAGTATGAAGATGCGGAGGAAAACCCCTCCCTTCAAGAGTTCATCTCCCATTCATCGCTCATCAGACAGAAACCCAACTTTGGCAAAAACAAGACGGAAAACAAGATCCAGCTGATGACCTTTCACTCATCAAAAGGGCTCGAATTCAAAGCCTGCTTTCTCATCGGCCTGGAAGACCACATCCTCCCCCACGAGAAAAGTATGCAGGAGGGAAATCTTGAAGAGGAGAGAAGACTTTTCTACGTTGGAATCACTAGAGCTCAAGAAGCGCTGACTCTTAGCATGGCAAAGCAGCGCAAGAAGATGGGCAAAACAATGAAGACAAACCCCTCTCGCTTTCTCTTTGAAATCCCCAAAAACTTCCTCGACGTCCGCTCTTGGAATACGTTTCGCTAGCTTCTACTTTGACGAAGAGCGTTTCGGATGTAGCGAATTTTTTCTGCAATCTGTTTTTTGACCCTCTCAGGCGCTTGCTTATAGCACTTTCTAGCGTGCTTGAGAGCCTCATCGTAAAGCTCTTGGTTGTAAAAAAATTGAGAGATCACCATCTCAATCTTCCAGAGATCTTTCGCATCTTTATTGCTCTCGATGTAGGCAAGAAGAGGAATGACTGCTTTTTTGGAATCATCTTCTGTTTGCATGAGTTTTTGAAAGTCAATGAGAGCTATTCTTGAACCATATTTATTCTTTACATCTCTCTTACTGATCTCGGCTCTCAGATCCGTCAAATCCTCGCTATCCTGACTTGAGAGAAGGGCATATTTTTCTACTAAAAAGTAAGCACCCTGATCAGATTCAACTCCCCTTTCAAAGACCTGGTCGATTAGATCTAGGGAACCTAAAGTTTTTGCTTTCTCATACAAACTTTTGAGATCGGGATTTTGGGAGCTGAGTGCTAGGCTGATCTCAACGTACATCTCTACCAAGGATAGGAGGTGCTCGGAATACTTTTTTCCGCCGCCAGAGAGAAAACCTACTTGGACGATCATCTTTCCATTCTCGTCTGCAAGAATGAGAGAGGAGGTATTTTTAGTGGGATTTTTAATGAAGGAGAGCTTTTCTCTAGTAGCAAAGACAAATTCAGGATCCTGAAAGATCTCCTTTTCTAACTTCTCTTCCCAATCTGCTCTATTTTCATTTTGAAGATAGATGAGCTGGGGCCCTTTTTCCGAGGGGCCTGCCTGCCAATCAATAGTGATTTTTTGAATAGGTACTGCAAAAAGAGATGTGAGTGAGACTAGGAATAGAAAGATGTATTTAATGCGCAAGGCTGATATCATAATTACCCATGTATAACTATTTATTGAGATGTGTATATTAGATGTCATCTTTTCTTCCCACAATTATCTACCGACATCGTAAAGAAAAATTGCAAAAATGTACGCTTACAGGTCTAGAACCAAGAGGAGATATGCGCTTTTTTTCCTACCCGAAAGAGAGCTTGCCTAGTATGGACTCCTACGTCTTGCTCAAAGTGGGTGCTAAACCTCTTTCAAAAGAGGACAGAGATAGGGGCATATTCTTAATCGATGGGACATGGAGATATGCGGCAGCAATGGAGAAGAAGAGCCCTAAAATGGTAGCTCGAAGTCTGCCTACTGGATTTAAAACGGCCTACCCTAGACGGCAAACGCTTTGCCCCGATCCGGAATTTGGACTCGCATCGATTGAAGCTCTCTACTTAGCCTATTTGATTACAGGAAGAGATACGGACGGCCTTCTGGATGATTATTATTGGAAGCAAGATTTTTTAAGGATTAATGATTTATGAACGCACTTTTTGAAATACTCGACCAGCTAGCAGAATTTATCTGGGGATATGTTGGATTTATCCTCATTATACTTTTTGGGCTCTATTTTGCCGTAACATCGAGATTTTACCAGGTGAGAAAGTTTCCCCAAATTCTAAAGTCTTTCCTTATCGGGCTCGGGAGCAGAAATTCCTCTGGAGAGGGCCTTCACCCCATCAAGGTCTTCTTCGCAGCCATCGGCGGCTGTATCGGCATTGGTAATATTGTAGGAATTTGCACCGCTGTTCAAATTGGCGGACCCGGCGCGCTTTTCTGGACGTGGATTGCGGGCTTTTTGGGAATGCTTCTTCAATATGGCGAGGTCTTTTTGGGTATGAAGACGAGAGTCAAAACTAAATCAGGGTTTTCGGGCGGCCCCATGCACTTTCTTCCCAAAGCATTTAAAGGAAAGTGGGTAGCAATTGTCGTGGCTGGCCTTCTTTGCGTCTACGGCGTTGAGATTTTTATGTTCAATGTCATCACAGAGAGCGTCTCCTCTAACTGGAATATTGCAAAACCACTTGCTATTGCCCTTCTTCTTGGAATGACCCTCTTTGCAGCTAAAGGCGGCGTTAAGAGGGTTTCTGACATCTGTAGTACAATCATTCCCCTCTTTATCTTGGTCTATGTCCTGATGAGCCTTTGGGTGATTACTCAAAACATCCACCTGATCCCCTCTATTTTTAAAATGATCTTTGCATCAGCATTTACTGGCAAAGCTGCTGAAGGCGCTTTTGCTGGAAGCTCCGTCATGCTTGCCATTTCGATGGGACTATCAAGAGGCGCCTACGCAGGCGACCTCGGTGTAGGCTATACTTCCGTGATTCACTCGGAATCAGGAGAGAAAAACCCAGAAAAGCAAGCAGCTCTCACCATTATTGGCATCTTTTTTACGATCTTCTTGATCTGTACATCCAGCATATTTCTAATTCTAGCTACCGGCGTTTGGAAAGAGTCTATGGATGTCACCCTGATGGTCCAATCAGCTCTCTCTGGGTATTTTCCGTACATGGATATCTTTATGCCATTTTTCCTACTCGTTTTAGGATACTCGACGATTATCTCTTACTTTGTAGTCGGCGTGAAATGTTCGAAGTTTCTCTCAGAGAAATATGGGCCTATGCTCTATTACGCCTATGCTTTTATCTCCTTGCCGCTCTTCTCATTTGTCAGCCCGAATCAGGCTTTTATTGTGATGAGTCTGGCAGGTGCTTTCCTGATGATTTTCAATCTACTTGGACTCTTTCTCCTTCGAAAAGAGATTGCGTTCGATACGGTGAAAGAGATTTCTTCAGAGGCTTTGAAAGAAATTTAACCACCCGCTCCGCTAGAGAACACAGAGATCACAGAGAGGGTTCTATTTTATTAACAAGTAAGAATCTGGAAGGGATTAAAAAATGATCCTTGAAAAGGATTATTTTCTCTGTGTTCTCTGTGAACTCTTACGAACGAAGTGAGTGGGTGGTTTGTTTTTTTTAATGAGCGCAAAGAGATTTAGCTTTTTGGATTTCGGTTTGATAACAAGGAAAACAGACGGAATAGTACTTCTCTTCGGCTCCCAGCTCCACGCTCGGCCCTGAATCGATAGCTTTGCCATTTACATGCTTGAGATTCATCACCGACTTCTTATTGCAAAAATTGCAGGTAGCCTTCACCTCTTCAATGGAATCTGCGAGCTCAAGCAGGCGTTTAGAGCCCTCAAAAAGCCCTGCTTTAAAGTCTGTTCTAAGTCCGTAGCAAATAACGGGCACAGAGAGTGAGACGGTAATCTCGCGAAGCTGATCGATAATTGGAGCACTTAAGAACTGCACCTCATCGACAAGTACACAAGAGATCCCCTCAAAATCAGCAAAATTCAATTTCGACTGTGCATTCACGAGAATATCCGCTGTCATCTCGAGGCCAGCTCTAGATTTAATACGGTCCTTTCCAAACCGCGAATCCATATCTGGCTTGATGAGAAGCACATCTTTGCCCTGCTGCCTATAATTGTGAGCAACAGCTAGAAGATTTAGCGTTTTTGCACTGCCAACTGTCCCATAGCGAAAGTAGAGTTTTGCCATAAAAGTCCTTCATGAAAAAACTCTACTTTATGAAACCTTAAAATTTATAGGTAGCAATTATTTCTTTTTCGCTTTCGATTTCGATTTTGGTTTCTCATTTGCTGTAAACCAATTGTAGAAGTAAGAAATCAAGAAACCGCAGATCGCACCATCTACAAATCCCCAGATGCCGCCAACAATACCGCCTACAAAACCAGGTCTATACCCAACGTAGATTGAAGACATCATCTCTACAAAGTAATCACCCCAGTTAAAAGCAGATGTCCACCCCATTAATAGACAACCAATTCCCCAAGTAGCTCCAATAGCAAGAGCTAAAGATCTTATATTGAGTTTGCTCATAAAATTCCCCCTTAAATATAGCAATACCTATATTTAATATAATTAAATCAACATTAATTATATATAATTATTATTGTTTTTTATTAATTAGCAATAAAAGAAGGATAGAAAGAAAAGCTAATAAGCTTAATAAAGGGAACGGAACATTCGTTAATACCTCGTAGCTCTCGCAAGGCTTTGAGGGCCCGCATAGAGGGAGATCATAATGAAATAGGTCTTTTACCAATTGATAGAGAGCAAAGAGCGAACCTAGAACGAGTTGATAGATCACGTAGTGCCATACCTTATCATCTTCCTTATAGGCAGCTACCCCCAAAATAAATACGAGAGGAAAAAGACAGATTCTTTGATACCAACAAAGCGCGCATGGCTCTATCCCACTGACTTCACCAAAATAAAGGCTTCCCAAGGTCCCGATGATAGAAATAAGCCAAGCAAAATAGAGAGAGTGCTTTCTAATGCTGCTGATCATTTTCCCAGAGCCTCCTGTCAATTTGCTTAGAGATAGATGAAAAAGAGAAAGGCGGCATCTCTACACCGTCTACAAAAAGAGCAGGGGTGGAGAGTTTGTTTTTCAAAGCTCTCTTTGCGAGCTTAAAATTCGCATTTAAAATAGATGCTGAACTCCAATGGTTCAGAGTGCTTTGAAAACGGTAAGGGTCGATTTTCCCTGTATGCTTTGCGTAAAAGACAAGATTTTCCGTTGAAGACCATTTGGGAAAGTCCCAGGAGTAAACCTCATAGAGCCTCTCCACAAAAGGAAAAAAGCTCTCCGGACGAATGCGATAAGCGCTGAGCGCAGCGTGTGCTACCCTCTTCGAGCCCGATAGAAAGGCGATAGGGATCAGAGTAAATTTCACCTTACCCGTATCAATGTACTTCTTTTTGATCTTAGGATAAATCTCATCTGCAAAATATTTACAGCCCGCGCATTTAAAATCCTGAAAACTAATTAAATGGACAGGCGCACCTGCCTCTCCTAAGGTTGGCTGTCCCCTAGAATCAATTACGACAGGGTCCGGAAAAGAGTTATATTGGTAGTTCACATAACTAAATAATCCGAAACAAACGATAAAGGCTGTAGCTATTACAAGAATCTTGCTCATCAATATCTAAATAATAGAGAAGCAATAAAGAATCAAGTACTTCAGAACATTTTAGGAAAAACTGAATAACTGCTATATTTCATATCTTCATTAAAAATAAGGCTCAAATTGATTTTGGAGATCGAAGTAAACCTTTGACGGTTAGTGAGATTGAAAAATTAATTTGAGACAATTTTTATGGAGAGATGAAATGTATGAGTTATTCAGGATTTCCTTAGGAAAAACGGGCGATTTCTTGGATTCCTTCAATGATGAGCTCGAGGAGCACGAAGAGAAAGAGGAGGATAAGGAAATATTTAGGAGCTGGAAGTACCTCTAATTTTTTATGACCACCTATTTTGTGCTTTGCAAGCCAGATCATAAGGGTAGGTAAAAACCCGAGAAGAAGAGCGCACCCAATGCCGCCTGCATAGCCAAGCGCCACTAAGAAGATGCCAGGATTTGTGATCGCAATAAATGTGGGTGGAAGGAAGGTAATTGCCCAAAGAAGGAGCTTGTTCCATCCCTTCTTTGAGATAGAGAGACCATCACATAGAAAGTCAAAAAGCCCGAGAGTTACCCCCAAAAAGGAAGTAGTAATGGCAAAAAAGGAGAAAAACTGTCCTGTTTGGTAGACTGCAGGCACATTTGCATGGTATTTCAGAGGATCAATCGCTGTCATCCCCTTTGCTTTAGCCTCCATGAGGCCGTGCGCCCCTTCTACCGGGACAATACCAAGAATAAGAAACTCCCAGAGGACATAGACGAGAAAGACTGCGGTTGTACCAAAAATGATCGCGAGCCTTAGATTTCGCTTATTGCGATTTAGATAGGTCACCAAGCTAGGTACAGTTCCTTGATAGCTAAATGAAGTAAAGATGACGGGCAGCCCCAAGAAAGCAGCTGGAAAATCCATATGCTTCAAAAAGGAGAGATTTACGTTTTCAAAACCGATTCCCACAAAAAACAGGTAAGATACAATAAGCCCCGCCATTACAATCACATTGATGCGATCTACAGCTGATGCTCCGCAGTAGACGACAGCACTAAAAATAAGCATAAACAGGAGAGAGCCTGCCCAAGGAGCAATTTCCAAAAAGCTAGAAATGAGATTTCCACCAACGGAGATGTAGGCAATCGAGAGGGAATAGAAGAGAAAGAGGTAGAGAATCCAAGCGAGGACTTTACCGCCCCTACCTAAATAATGACTTGCAATGGAAATAATATTTGAATTCGGGGGCATGCGAAGGCAAAGCTCAAGAAGATAGAGCCCCGTCACTGTCATAAAAATCCAACAGAGAAAATAGACAAAAAGAGAGGGTAAAAAGCCGCCGACGCCCGTAACAATGGGAAGAGCTAGCATACCCGCTCCGATGGCAGTGCCGGCAACGATTAGCGTGCCGCCTAATAGATGGGATTTTTGAGTCATTGACTTTTTTGATTCTAGTTGCTATAGTTTGACTTACAGCGTATAATTTTCGATAATAAAAAATCCATATTTTAATTTAGACTCTTGCAACCAAAAATTTACTCAATTGACGACCACAGCATCACGGCAGACAAGATCGATAAGCATGCCTTCTATGTTGTGGAAAAACTTAAACAAAACGGTTATATCGCCTATCTCGTAGGCGGATCTGTTCGTGACCTCCTACTTGGGAAAAAACCAAAAGATTACGACATCTCAACGAGCGCGAAGCCCGAAGAGATCAAAGCTCTTTTTCGCAACTGCATTCTCATTGGAAAACGCTTTCGTTTAGCCCACGTTCGCTTCGGCAGAAAGGTCATCGAGGTTGCCACCTTCAGAACAGGCGACACAGAGACCTCTGATCTCATCGTTCGCGATAATGATTTTGGGACAGAAGAGCAAGACGTGCTTCGAAGAGATTTTACAATCAATGGCCTCTTCTATGACCCTGAATCGGGAACCATCATCGATTATGTCGGCGGCTATCCGGATATTGAAAAGAGAGTCCTTCGCACCATTGGAAATCCCGAAGTTAGATTTAGACAAGATCCCGTCCGTATGATCCGGCTTCTCAAATTCAAGGCGAGATTTGATCTAGATATCGATGAGAAAGCACATGATGCACTCGACATTTGCAAAGAAGATATCGTCAAAAGCTCACAAGCAAGAATTTTTGAAGAGCTTCTTCGCATGCTTGAATCAGGATCATCTAGCGCGTTTTTCAAAAGGCTTTCCGAATATGGGCTTCTGAGTCTTCTTATGCCTAATCTCGACAAACATTTAGATTCCCCGGAGATATTCCACCTTCTAGACTTCATTGATGCCGAGACAAAAGATGTCGAATTTTCTAGGTCCCTTCTAGCTACTTGCCTTCTCTTTCCCATCTTTGAAAAAGAACTCGGAAAGAAAACCTTTGAAAAAGAGCCCCACTTAGGCGCTCTTACTCAAAAGGCGAATAAATTAATCGATCATATCTTCTACCCCTTCTTCCACATTCCGAGAAGAATGCGTGGAACAATGATCTTTATCCTCACCTCACAATACCGATTTATCCCCCTCTTTGAAAAGACCAAACGAAAGCTGCGCATTCCCAAAGATCCCAACTTCGACCACGCACTAGACTTCTTCAAAATCAGATGTTCTCTCAATCCTGAGTTCGATCCGATCTACGAGCGCTGGAAAGAGGCATCCATTAAAGCCCCTCCTAAAAAAAGAACGCGTAAAAGGCGAAGAAAAAATGCGCCAGTTAAAAAGTGATGAGATCCAGTTCGATAACCTCACCATTAGCTGGACAGGCCCCTCTTTAGATGAGGGAAAGATGCCTGCCCTTTTCTATTTTGCTTTAACTGGCACCGAGAGCTTAACGCTAGACCCTTTTAACCAAATCGTTCAATTTTTGCATGGTGAGAAACTCCGAGTCTTTTCTCTTACCCTTCCTGGCCACGGTGAGGGACTCTCTCCCACCAAAGCGATCGCCTTTTGGGCAGAGGAGATCAGAGGAGGCACGAAACTGGTTGATGATTTTGTAGATGAGGCAAAAAGAGCAATTGATCACCTATTTGATCAGAATCTCATTTCAAAGGTGGCTACAGCAGGACTCTCTAGAGGCGGCTTTATTGCATCCCATCTTGCAGCTAGCGACCCCAGAATAGAGAGTCTACTCGCTTTTTCTCCCATGATCGATCTCGCTTACATGTCAGAATTTGACGCTTTAAAAAACGATCCCTATGTCCAAAAGATGCACCTATCTCAATTAGTGGATTATCTCGCAGGAAGGGACGTCCGCTTTTATGTGGGAAACCGAGATGTAAGAGTAGGAACGAGAAACTGTTTTGATTTCATCGAAGCTCTAACAGAAAAATCCTATGAGAAAAATAGAAACCTCATTCCCAGTGAGCTGATTTTGAGACCCTCGATTGGAAGGGACGGTCATGGCACTTCTCCTGAAACTTTTAAAGATGGCGCCGAATGGATCAAAAAGAAGCTTCTCTAGACTATTTTATAATGGCAGCAGAGCCAAGTGCAGACCTTCACGGCGCGGAACTCGTTAAAGAACTCAGAGAAATAGAACCCAACTGCCGCATTGCTAGCGTATCAGGCCCAAAAATGCGTGAGCTGGATACCGAAGTCATTCTCCCAATGGAAAAGCTCCTCGCCATGGGCTTCATCGACATCATCTCAGCGATGCCGAGACTCGTTTTTATCTTCTATAAGCTACTTCACACCATTCTAAAACTGAATCCCAAAGTTTGCATCTTTATCGACTATCCCGGGTTTAATCTTCGACTTGAGCGCGCTCTAAAGAAGAGAGGCTATAAAGGAAAACTGATTCACTACGTCTCTCCTACTGTGTGGGCATGGTCAAAGGGAAGAATTCCTATGATGGCAGAGAATTTAGACCATCTTCTTACCATCTTTCCCTTCGAGTCTAAGTGCTACGCGCACACTCCCCTCAAAGTATCTTATGTGGGAAATCCTCTCGTGCACAAAGTAAAATCTCACCTTCCTAAAAAAACCTTTGCTAGCGCGAGACGCATCTCCCTATTTCCTGGAAGTAGACAGAAGGAGATCGAAAGAAATTTACCCCAACAAATAAAAGCTCTTGAAAGCCTTGAGAGTTCCGGTTGGGATTTTGCACTCTCTATTTCATCTGAAAAGTATCGACCTCTGATCGAAAAAATCGTGTCAAAAAGCGCGCTTAAAATTGAGCTGATAGAGCCTAAAGACTCCTATGATCTGATGCAAAACACCTATCTTGCCATTGCAACATCAGGCACAGTCACGCTTGAACTTGCGCTTCACAATGTTCCAACCGTTGTTACTTTTGCGGTAAGACCCATCGATCTCTTCATTGTAAGACGCATCCTAAAAATCGACCTTCCTTTCTACTGCATCGTTAACATCATCCAAAATGAGGAGGTTTTCCCTGAACTTTTTGGACCTAATCTCTCAATCAACAAACTCTCCTATTATGTGACGAGATTTTTAAGTAATGAAAAAGCAAAAGAGAGCTGCTGCCAAAAGCTGGAGGAGCTGAGAGCTGGACTTGAAAGCGATCATCCCGCTAAAAAAGCAGCAAAAATTATTTCTTCAGAAGTGCACGTAAAGTAACCACACCTCATTTATTCTAGAGATAATTAAATCTTTAAATGGGGCTCACAGCTTTCATATTTTGCGCTGCAAGTTGAAAAATTCGGGAGAGATTAATAGGTTAGGCCCAATGGATCAAGTGAATAAGTTTCTTGATAGCGAATGCATTTGTCTATAAAGGTAATTTATCGTAAAATTCTTGCTATGTCAGAAATATTAAAAATATATATCGACCGACTTCGAAATGGTGAGAGTGAGCTTTTAAAAGAGCCGATCTCTCCCGCATTTATGGATGTTGAGGAGGGCGACCTTCAATTCAAAAATTCCATCAACGTGGATGGCGAAGCTTATACGACAGCAGATGACCTTGTAATCTCTTTGAAAGCAGATACAGAGGTTTTGATGCCTTGCCTTATCTGCAATAAGATGATTACGGTTTCTCTTGTTATAGAAAAGTTTTACCACACAATTGCTCTTGAAAATTTGAAAGAACCCATATATGATTTTGGCATTCCACTTCGAGAACAAATCCTTCTCGAGCTTCCACACTTTGTGGAATGCGATGGAAGGTGTCCTGAAAGAAATAATTTGAAAGAATTTTTAGGTAAGGACGACAAAACTGAGGAAAAAGAGAATCATTATCCTTTTTCCGACCTTGAATAATTTAGGAGATAAAAATGGCAGTACCAAGAAACCGTACGTCTAACTCGCGTAAAAACATGCGACGTTCACACCACGCAAAAACACCTGTGAATCTATCATCATGCTCAAATTGCGGTAAGATGCGTCTATCACATAAAGTTTGCCCAGGCTGCGGCCACTACAAAAATAAAGCCGTCATCACGAGTGAAAAAGAGTAAGACAAATCCCACTATTGGGGTTGATCTTATGGGGGGTGATACGTCCCCCAATCTTCTTCTTCATGCCATCGTAACTTTTGCAGAATCTGATGTTTGTGCTGCAAATTTTGTCTTACTTGGCACGGCTCCTCTTCAAAAAGAGCTTGGAAATCTAAAGTCTAAATTTCGAAAGATTCGCGAAAACATCTCTTTTGTTCTATCTGGCGATCCCATTCGCATGGACGAAAACCCCCTTTTCGCCATTCGAAAGAAGAAAAACTCCTCTCTTTGCATTGGCATGCGCCTTTTAAAAGAGGGAAAGATTGATGCTTTTGTCTCTTGTGGGAATACGGGCGCGTTGATGTCTTCTGCCAAACTCTACCTCTCCATGAAAAAAGGAATTTTGAGACCCGCTCTTTTAGCTCTACTTCCTACAAAAAAAACGCCTCTCGCAGTTCTCGACATTGGAGCAAACATTTCGATCAAACCGGAATACTTAGTTCAATGCGCAACACTTGGCGCAGACTTCCAAAAATCTCGCGGCATAAAAAAACCCAATGTCGGCCTTCTCAATATCGGAACAGAAGCTCTAAAGGGTACGAGCCTTATGCAGAAAGCCTACCAGGAAATTGAGAAGCGATCAGGAAAAGAGTTCCACTTCATCGGCAACATAGAAGCTAAAGAGGTCTTTGAGGGAAAGATCGATGTTTTAGTAACAGATGGGTTTACCGGGAATGTCTTTCTTAAAACAGCAGAGGGCATCGCAAACCTCGTCTTAGACAGATTGAAAGAGACACTTGCTGAAAAAGAATTTGAAGAGCAAATGGGCGATCTTCAAAAACACCTTCACTATGCAAAATATCCAGGCGCTCACTTAATTGGCGTTAATGGTACTGTCATCAAATGCCACGGCTATTCCACACCTGAGGCCTTTCTCTCAGCCATTAAAGGAGCGATTAAAACCGCTCATTCTAATAAGACCAAATAATCTCAGCAAAACCTTCTTGGTTTCAAGAAACTTGCAACTAATGACTAAAAATTTTATATTGTGATAAAACTGAAATTTTTTAAACCTTCTTCCATGGGAGAGTCATTTTGAGCCCTTATTCCAAGATCAACAAACTATTAATCGCTTTCACTGCCGTTCAAGCCTCTCTTTTCTCATTTATGGTTACCTCTACTGCTGATAGCGGACCCGGATCACTCAGAGAAGCTTTGACTCTTGTAAACGGCGGTTTTTTGTTTGATCCCCACATTGACTTTTCACCTATTAGCGGATCTACGATTACACTTTCAAGCCCTCTTCCTATCGTGAACGATGCAGGAGGCTCTCAATCCATCAAGACATTTCTAGGATCAGGCGTTACGATTAATGGCGCTAGCGCACACCCTGGTTTGTGGTTAAAAGTTCCTACCCCAACTACGTCACCTCCAGCCCCTATACTTGTAGACAAGTTACACTTTCAAGACTGTACCTCGAAGGGTGGAGATGGCGGTTCTCCAGGCGGCGGCGGCGGCGCGGGCATCGGTGCTGGAATCTTTTTAGAAGGACAACCTCAGAGTATTTTCCCTGGAACACCAACCCCTGTCATTCTTAACGATGTCACATTTACAAATTGTAGAAATATTGGCGGCGATGGGGGTGATGGAACAGGCACCGTCTATGTCGGCGGCGGGGGCGGGGGCGGAGCGCTTGCATGGCTTCCATCAAAGGACGGTGTAGACGGAGTACAAGGAGAAGGCGGTGCTGGTGGCGCTGGAGGCGGCGGCGCTTTTGGCGGAGCTGGCGGAATAGCCGGAGCAGGTGGAACAGCAACAGCATCCGGCGGCGGCGGCGGCGGAACAGGTTTAGTTGGTACGGCGACTGCATTCTCTGGAGGAGACGCGTTCGGTTTTTTCCCTTATCCTCCATATGCTGGAGGAGGAGGGGGCTCTGGTTCATCGGATAGTTCCCACACCTTACATACAGGCTCTCCGGGACAATTTGGAGGAGGAGCAGGCGTTTTTCACATCTCTAATACAACAGGTTCTTTGTCCCCAAGTAACAGTGGAAACCCCTATGTTCCCTTTGGTAATGGCGGTGCCGCAGCTATCCCTGGCACTATCGGGGGAGCTGGAGGCGGTGGTTCAGCTGGAGGCGTTGTTTTTGTTGGTGGCTTTCCTAGAAGTATTAATCTTGGGCTATCTGGAAACACGTCCTTTATCAATTCGAGCGCTCAAGGAGGCGCAGCTGGCTATCAAACCTACCCAGAAACAGCGCTCAATAGGGCACTAGATGGTGGAGAAACTGCTGGACTTGATATCATCAACATTTTAAATGGCGGCACTGTCAATCTTTTTACAAATAGCCAAATGACCTTCTCGGGAGGCATTCAAGCTTTCAACTTTTCCCTTTTCCCTGCCTTAGACCATAATTATATTAAAGATGGATCTGGCACAGTAACACTAAACATTCAACCTCCAAATGAAACTCAGCCCAATTTAAATTATATGTTCTCCAATTTAACAATATTAGATGGAACCTTAGAGCTAAATGGTCCGCCTACACCCGATTTTTCTTCAGGAACTACTCTTTGGACGCAAAACATTACTGTTCGCTCTGCTCCAGGTGGAACACTTCTAGTCGCTCATGGTGGAAAGATAAAAGGCGTTGGCACGATACTAGCACAAGGTCCTATCCTCTTTGCTACAGGTAGTTCGCTAGAGCTCGACATTGGAACGACAATCATAACCGGAGTGACCAGTCCTCCAGTTTTCGCTCCTGGAGTAAGCATTACTTCAACTATTCAACCGACTCAGTTGGGATCACTTTTCTTAGTTGATTTATTAGAGGGAGCTGGAAATTACAATTTCACACATTCAACTTTAGCGCTTACTACCTCTGGAGGCGCCTTTCCGAGTACTCCAACTGTCTATGTTCCACTATTTACAGCCGGGAACATTACGGGAAAGTTTTCTCTGGCTACTCTCAACGGATTCGATGCCACTGATCAAATTTTTTACTCGCCGCCAAACGATCCCAATTCCGTTTTTTTTCCTGTCGGAGTTCCTGATGGCTACATTGGCCCTGCTAATATCATTTTTGGCGTAAATTCTCTATCAACCACGATTTTAAAAGATCCTTGTGGTGGGATTATTGTGGTAGCATTTCTTCTCCCTGGAGAGGAAGCAGCAGCCCTTACTAGCTTTATCACAAATCAAAGCAACCTCACGCTTCAAGCACTAGGTGCATCTGCTACATTTATCAATAACCTAGTCTCCAAAAGAAGAGCTGCAGGCGGAGCTCCAGTAGCGGGAGCACCCAAGAGTCCTGTTGCAGCTTGGCAAAGAGAACAGAAGTATATTGCGCTAAATACGGATAACCATTCAGGTCCCAATTTTTTACCCATAAAAAAGACGGATAAAGAGTTGGATGCAGCGGGGGCAGATGCGATGGATATGCCGCTATTGCCTACTGCACCTGATAAGCCTTTATACTCCCTGTCAGTCACTCCTTTGTCGCAATTTCAAGCGCAAGATAGCATTACAACCTCCACCATAATCCTACCCTCTTACAAAACCTATTCAGTAGGAACCTCGGTAGGGTTTGATTATCTTGGAATGGAAACGGTTCTAGTTGGGGGCGCAGCTACCTACCTCTTTACTGAGCTAAACCAAAACGACCGTCTTGGGAAACAAAATATTCATAGCGCCTACGGTACTCTCTACTCAGGGTTTATCTTCGATCAGCTCTCTTTCAACGTACTTGCCACAGGAAGTTATAACTATAACGCTGCAAATCGAATATTGCTTCCCATACCAGGGGAATCGTTTGATATTGATGTAGCGCCGGGAGAAGCAATAACGATTACTTCTACAGGTATACCAGGTGGAACTGCTAAAGCATCATACAATAGCTACCAGCTAGTTCCCCACTTTGATATAAGCTATGAATTTGGATTTGATTGGTTTTCGCTGCTACCTTTTATCCAATCGGATTTAGCGATCTCTTTTCAAGATTCCTTTTCAGAGTCGGGTTTAGGAGAATTTACCTTTTCATCCTGTGATATCAATGTCGCTTTAAATACTGCAACAGACTTTTTGATCACCTTCCTCATGCAAAACGAGGCGGGATTCAACTTTTTTGAACAGATCAAAATCGATGATGAAAAGACTCTTATTTTAAGACAAAAAGCGTCCTACGTAAATAGATACATTGTCCCCTACTCAATCGACTCTAAGTTTTTAAGTGACACGGAATTTACTGAGACTGATGTCATGTTACCCATGCAGCATTTCTTTGGGTCTGCCTTTGAGTTCATCTTTAGAAGAAACACCCAATCCATCATCGCTACCTATGAAGGAATGTATGGAAGTGGATACCTATTTAATACAGCCGTTCTTAGATTTTCAAATGAGTTCTAGCCGCTTGTGAATTGAGCGGTGATGATCTTCATCGCTCTTTCCGATTTTTCACCCAAATTTGTCTGAACATAGCCACACAATTCTTTCCGGAATTTAAGAGCAGCTGTTAAAGATGTTTCTCTAACAGATTCGAACTCTTTTGATTTTTCAAATAAAAGAAGCTTCAAAGCGGGAGTATCAGTCACCTTGCCTACTGCTAAAAATTCACTTACAGCCTCGTTCATCATTTGAGCTGATAAATCGTTTTCGAATATATTTTTAGCAAGCTGAGTGATCCGATCGATCACCTCAAAGGACAGGTCAAGCTCTTTCACTTGATCTGCAAAGCTCTCCATTCTCTTCTGAATGATGGCCTCAAAACGCCCCGGTAAGAAATTATTTGAAAGAGCTGATGCCATACATATTCCTATTCAGGCTTCTTATACAAATAATCAACAACCCTTCTCCCAAGATCAGAGAGTTGCTCGGTAGAATGGAAATAAGCACAGGCCTTCCGATAAGTCTTTTCAGAATTCGAGGCAGAATCATACGTCTCTTGAGAAAGAGAAGACCTCACAGACAAACCTGCATAGGCAGCATTCATACGCTCTAAAGTTCTGCGTGCTAAAACAAACCTGTTTCTAATTCCTTTCATATTACCCATTGAATTATAGCATTCAAAAATCACTTGCATAGATTGCCTATAGAGATCATCTGAAAAACGAGAGCAATTTTCTATTAATATTTTTTTAAAAAGGGAGGGAGTTGCTAGCTCTAGTATCCCCTCTTTGTTCACAACAAAGGTGGATTCCGGATTTAGGGGTTGGGTCATGGAAGCCTTTTGAATTTTTCAGGCAAAAAGTTTACTCTTTGGTTTAATAATATTCAACAGAGTGAAAATTTTTGAAACGGCCAATGCTATTACTTATACAAATGATCAAAGACATTTGTAGCTAGAGAATGAAGAGCTTTTGTCGATTCGTACTGTTCCCTAGCATGTTGGTGCCTTGCTTTTGTTTGGAGAACATCTTGAAGAAGGCCTTCGGACGAAAAATCTCTCGTTAACAAATTATAGAGAAAACGAATCTGTATAATCTCTTTCCTTGAAGCTTCAAATAACTCTCCTATACTCTCAATTTTAAAACGAGGGTCAGAGCACTCACAAACCACTTTGGAGGAGTTCATATTTACAACATTCGTACGCTGAAAAAGACTACGTCTTAACTCACCCTCCACGCGGCTGATCCTGGACAAACCGGTAAAACCTGCGCTTGGATATGTTTTTCTAAGAGGATCTGGAGAACTTGAAAATAGAGAAGAAGACATTGGAGCCCATTTTTTTGCCGGAAATGTTACGTTAAACTCCAATAAACCTCAATGTACTAAGAATTTTTGAGAACCTCTTCCGTAATTTTTATTTAAGGAAAGCCTGGGAAAGTGCTTTATTTCAAATTTTCTTAAAAATTTAGTATAGAATTGATTTTGGAGATCGACCTAAACCTTTGATGGTTAGGAGAGATTGAAAAATCGTTTCTAGATAAATTTTATGGAAAGATGAAATGAATGACTTTTCCAGGGTTTTCTTAATGGATATAATAGTAGAAAAAGAAGGGGATTTATCGTATGATCACCCTTTGAATAACTGGTATACATAATGCAAGAAAAACAAGAAATACTACTCAATATCGAATCGAAAGAAATTAGATATGCCCACCTGAAGTTCGGACAGTTAAATGACCTTATTGTAGAGAGAAAAAAATCGCGCCAGATTACAGGCAACATCTACCGTGGCAAGGTCACTAATATCCTTCACAACATTCAATCCGCCTTCATCGACATTAACGAAGGTGAGAACGGCTTTATTCACATTAGCGACATCATCGAAAATACGAAAAAATTTGAAGAGATGTTCGATATGGATTTCGACCTCGACTACGACATCTCTAAAATCTCTGAAAAAAAGACGACTCCCAAAGATATCTCTCAAATTTTAAAATTAGACCACCCCGTCTTAGTACAAGTTGTAAAAGAGCCGATTGGATCAAAAGGAGCAAGACTCACATCCAATGTCTCCATTGCAGGAAGATATCTCGTCTTACTTCCAAACAATTCTCATAGAGGTGTCTCAAGAAAGATTGAAGACAGAGCCTCTCGTGATCGCCTAAAAACTTTGATTCGCGCCTTTGAAATGCCTCAAGATATGGGTCTGATCTGCAGAACAGCATCAGCATCAGCATCAGAAGAGAGCCTCATCAATGAAGCGCATGAGCTTTTAAAATCTTGGGAAGTGATTGTTCAGAATTTCCACGAATCAACAGGACCTACTCTCCTATTTGAAGAGTCTGACCTGATCAAACGCTCTGTTATTACTGCTATTGGAAAAAAATATGGCAGAATTCTGGTTGATGATTATCCAACTTATCAAAGATGCAAACGCATTGCCTCAAATTATGAGAAAGAACACCCGTTAAAAGTTGAATTCTACCGAGATAAATCTCCGATGTTCGAGCGTTTTAATATCGAGCGTGAGATCGATAAGGCTTCTCGCAGAAAAATCTGGCTCGGCTGCGGAGGATATCTCTTCTTCGATCGCACAGAGGCGATGTACACAGTCGATGTCAACTCAGGAAGGTCAGCCGGCGCTGCAGGTTCTGCAAAAGACGTGGAAGAGAGCCTCGTTCGCATCAACTTGGAAGCTGCTGAAGAGATTGCAAGACAACTTCGCTTAAGAAATATCGGAGGTCTTATTATTTGTGACTTCATCGATATGAGAATGCGTAAAAACCAAAGACGCGTTTTAGAAAAGCTTAAAGAGTGCATGAAAGAAGATCATGCCAAGTGCACGGTACTCAGTATGAGTGAGTTTGGCCTCGTTGAAATGACGCGCCAAAGAAACCGTGAATCTCTAACGCAAACTCTCTTTACAAGCTGCCCCTACTGTTCCGGCTCAGGCCTTGTTAAAAACAAAGAGAGCATGGCTATCGAAATTGAAAGAGCGATGAAAAAACTACTAGGCACTCAGGATCAATTTGCCCTCAGGCTCACCACTCATCCCCATATTGATAACTTTTTAGAGGTTTCTGACAAAAATTACCTCAAACAGCTCGCCAATAAAGCGAATGCGCACATTGAATTTGCTGCAAATGATGATCTTCACCTCAATGAATTTCATTTTTATTCAACCATCGATAATACGAAAATTGAAGTCTAATTTCACTGAAGAAGATATTTTTGCCCTTTTAGAGGGCATTAAAAAAGTCTCATTAAAAGATTATAAGATTTTAAGAGGCTTCCTTGACGAGTACAAAAGAGAGGTCGGTGCTCACTCCGACTTCCTCAAAGTACTTCCCGCTCTCTACCTCTTTTTTTCTAGCATGATAGATCAGCTGAAAACCCCCTATCCCTTCTCTTCTTATCACAAAAAAGTAAGAGAGCCTACCGACTATTACCAGATGGGTCTTGATATCTTCCGCCCTCTCATCGATTTTTCTAGATCAAAACTTCATGGGAAAGAAAACCTCTCCCTCATAGAAAAACAGCTAAAAAACAAAGAGAATGTGATCTTCCTTGCCAACCATCAAACAGAGGTTGATCCTCAACTTATCGACCTGCTTCTACATGATGAATACCCCCAAATAGCTGAAGAGATGATCTTTGTTGCAGGAGAACGAGTTCTTACAGATCCTAGCGCTATTCCCTACAGCCTGGGACGAAACCTTCTTTGCATCTACTCGAAAAAATACGTCGATAACCCGCCTGAGAAGATGGCAGAAAAAAAGGCTCATAACGCAAGCACTATGATGAAATTGGGAGAGCTCCTATCTGAGGGAGGAAAAGCGATCTATGTAGCTATCAGCGGCGGCCGTGACAGGAAAAGCTCTGATGGCACCATCATACCTGCTGCTTTCGACCCCAGCAGCGTAGAAATATTTAATCTCATAGCAAAGAAAGCAAAACAAAAAACTCACTTCCACCCCCTCACCCTTTCAACTTACGATATCTTGCCGCCACCTACTGAGGGACATGCTGAGCTCGGTGAAGTGCGCACTACCAAATACTCTCCCATAGAGATCTCTTTTGGGATAGAAATAGATATGGAAAATTTTCCAGGCTCTGATGTACAAAACAAGAAAGAACGAAGAAAACTGAGATCCGATTTTATTCACAAAATTATCTGTGATGAATACAAAAAAATAGGCGCACATCATGCTTAAGACATTTTTCCCCTTTCTCCTCATCGTAAGCTCACTCTCATTTGCAGGTGAAACAGCCTACCGCGATGTATCCGACACCTCTGACCTTCCACTTCTCAGTCACTCTCTAAAAGAGCGCGAAATCGCCAAGATCCAGCTAAATAACTACCTCAACGTCTACATTATTTCTGATCCGGAAGCAGACCAATCTGCAGCTGCCCTCTCTGTAGGATCCGGCTCATGGAGCGATCCCAAAGAATATCCTGGCATGGCTCACCTTCTTGAGCACATGCTCTTTATGGGTACAGAGGGCTTTCCAGGTGAGTCAGAATTCTCCTCCTACCTTGCAGATCATGGCGGAAGATCGAATGCCTACACAGCACCCGATCGGACTGTCTACATGTTCGACATCAACAATGACTCTTTCATCTCAGGGCTAGACAGATTCTCTAACTTTTTCATCAATCCCATTCTCTCTCCCGATTCCATGTCAAGAGAGCTTCATAATGTCGATCAGGAACATGCCAAAAATATTGAGAATGATGGTTGGCGCACCTACATGATCTCAAAAGAGATGGGAAATCAAAACCATCCTAACTGCGGGTTTTCCACTGGCAACTCCGAGACTCTCTCCCCCGTTCCACCTGAGGCAATGCGCGCTTGGTTTGAAGCCAACTACGCACCTCAAGATATGAATCTTGTGATCTATTCACGCCTTGAAATCGATGAGCTAAAAAAACAGGTAGCACTCCTCTTCTGCAGAATTCCAAAACGAGAAAAAGAAAACCTGCAAATTGAAGAGACCCTTCTCTCAAATAGGCAAAAAGGCCACATTACAACTATTAAACCGATCAAAGATCTCACAAGACTCTCGATTACTTGGGAATTACCTCAAAAATTCGCATCAGATACGACCAAATCAGCAGACCTTATCGCCTACGCACTCTCTAGAGGACAAAAATTTAGCCTGAGCGAAAAGCTCAAAAAAGAAGGCCTAATCGATAACATCTCTATTTCAACGGAAGCTGTTGGAAAATATAACATCGTCTTTGAAATCGACCTCGCTCTTACAAATGAGGGTCTAGAGAAAAAAGATCTCGTCATCCAAAGGTGCTTTGAAGCTGTGCACGGACTTCAAGAATCAGGCGTTCCCTCCTATCTCTTCGATGAGATGACAACGATGGCAGCGCTTGACTATCAATACCAAAGCAGAGAAGATGCCTTCTCATTCGTAAGCTCTCTTGCAGGCACTCTTCAACATGAAGAGCTCTCTACCTATCCCAGAAAGACAATTTTAGCAGACGTTTATACACCTTCAAACATCTCTGAGATCCTCACATTACTAACGCCAAAATCTGCGCAATATACCCTCATCTGCCCTCCTGAAAAATCAGGAAAGAACCCTACCTATACAGAGAAGTGGATGGGAGCTGAATATTCAGTGGGTGATATCGATACAAAGACATTTGCTCTTTGGGAAGACGCGATGATCAACCCTGAAATCAAGCTTGCTCACCCAAATCCCTTCCTCCCCTCTAGCTTAGCCATTATCGATCAGAAAAAAAGATCTGCTCCCTTCAAGTTTATCGATGATGATCTAGGTAAACTCTTCTACCTGGACGATGATGAGTTTAGGTCACCGGAAGTGATGCACCTAATCCACATTAAGTCTCCCCTCGTAGATAAGAGCGCAATCTCTCAAGTTTGCACACAGATCTTCTTAAACCACTTGGGCAAGAAATTACACCCCACCCTTCTTTGCACAAGGGCAGCAGGACTCGGCGCCTCCTTTTCAACAGATCAAGGAGCCATTACCATCGCCATCAACGGCTACTCAGAAAAAGCCTCTTTTCTCATTGAAGAGATCCTTAAAATGGCCCATTCAAAACCAACCGAATCTGAATTTCAAATCATCCAAAACTACCTTCAAAAGGCCTACGCAAATAGCGCACGTGATCTTCCCATCTATCAAGCCCTTGAGCTCACAGCTAGCCTCATCAAGGATGACAAGACAACCAACCATGAAAAATTAGAAGCAATCGCTGAGCTCACCTATGAAGACTACCTTCTTTTCTCAGACGTGCTCTTTGAAGAGAGCTATACTGAAGGCTTTCTCTCAGGGAATCTCACTCTTAAAGATGCAGAGTCTATCTGGCTAGATATTAGACATATTTTAGGATCCGAGCCCTATCCAAAAGAAGAGCGCTTTACTAGAATTGTCACTCCCCTTCCTAATAACGGTCCTTTTTTCATCCAAAAAAAGACTCCAGCAGCAGGAAATAGCGCCGTTCTAGTCCTTGACGAAGGAGACTTTACCTTTGAGAAAAGAGCCGCTCAAACACTACTATCAAAAGCTCTACATGAAGCTTTTTTCAACACCCTTCGCACTAAGCAGAAGACAGCCTACATTGCAGCTAGCATTGACAAGGAAGAAGAGAGAAGGCTTTTTCAATACTTTCTCGTTCAGTCGAGCACGCATGACCCGCTCGATCTTGTCTACCGATTTGAGCTTTTTATAGAAAATTATCTGCAAAACCTTAGTAGTAAGATTCCAGAGGACCGTTTTGACACTTTAAAGAAAAGCGGAATCACTCAGCTAGAAAAGCCTTTTAGAAACCTCGACGAAAAGACGCTTTTCTACGATCTACTCGCCTTCTCCTATGATGAGGATTTTGACTGGAAAGAAAAAAGAATCCAGGGACTAGAAGCCCTGGACTATAAAAGATTTTTGAGCCTGACTAAAGAGTTCCTATCTAGAGACAACCGTAAAAGGCTTGCTATTCTCTATTCAGGAGAGCTTCCTAAAAACCATCTCTTCAGCTACGAGAATATTACGCCTCAGCATCTTCGAGAGCTATCTCATCAAAGCCATACAGCTCAGGCACATCAAGACTAGCTTTTTCCCTTTGATATCTCTTTCTAAAGTCTGAGATGTCAGAGGGTGTTATGCCTCCGCCAATAAGTTTTGCAACTGCTTTTCTCATAGCGAGCGGCAGGGCTGCCTTAGAGTCTCCATTCACGTTAATCGTTTGGACTAAGGTTCTAAAACGATCGTAGGCTAAAAATTTTCCATACTTTTCTAAATCTTGCGCTTGCATTAAGGGCTCATGTGCAGCTAATCTGACTCTTCCGCTCTCTTGTACAAGGCTGTAGAAATCATGATCATCCACGCCTTTTCGCATAGCCTCTAGGTTAGAAGCAAGATACTTCGCATGAACCATTTCATCGTTCGCCCCATTCAAAAGCTTATCCGCAGCATCGATTCTGACTCTTATAAAGCTTGTCTCTCTCTCAGCTATCTGAAGTCCGCGAGACGCTTCCGCGTAATCCCTAAGAACCCTATCTACTTGGTCTTTATCTGGCCTATTCATTGGCAGTATCGCTTTAGAATCCACCTCATGTTTTCGTTTTAGAAGACCTAGAACTTTTACTCTTTCTCTTATTCCATTTTCTCTTAGAGTGGCTACCTGTAAATCACGTTGAAGCGCTTCTAGAGTCTCTCTTGTGGGAGGCTCTCTTCCACCAAAAAGGCCTGCAACATCCAGTACAGGAACGCCTAATCTTTGAGAAGTTTTTTTAGCAAGAGCCTGATAATCCTCAAAAGAGTAGAGCACTCCATCATCCGATGCATGTTCATTAAATGGCTTATTGATAACACGGTTCCATACAGACCAAACAGCTTTAGGCTGGCCGCCTACTGCCACTACATCTTGAAGAAGAACGCCGCCAAGCTTTCTAAGGCTTCCTGCTCTCATATCCACTTGTTGATCTAGTAGCTTACCTAGTACAATGTTTGCTTCATCTTCATTTGTAAAAAGGAAGAGCTCGCCTCTTTGGGGATTGAAAAAAGATATAGAGCCATCTTCTTTATAACCTAATAAAAAGAGACTATCGCCTGATTTTATCAAAGCAAAATTATTTCCATTTACCCTTGCCTCTACCTGTAAAATTCCAAGAATGTCTGAGTTAGAAGCTCCTTTCCATTGGTCACTCCACTTAGCAAGTCTTGATTCTGGAAGCTTATCTAAATCAAATCCTGCATCTTGATCCACTACAAAATCACGTGCGGCTTCTAAATGGACTTGTTTCAAGGATATATGGTCATGTAGGGCGACTGCTTGCATGGCTCGTTCTGAAAGCTGAACTCGGTCTCTTCTCACATAATCAACATTAAGTGTAAGTCTCTTAAAATTCCCCTCCGGCATCCTCTTATTGTACGCCTGAAGAGTTTGAAACTTCTTGTTAAGTGCAATATACTCTTTAACTCCCTTAGCATTACCCAGATTTGCATCAGAAAAGCTTAAAAGCTGCTCTCTCAAACTACCGATGCGATCCTCACCTAATCGAAAACCTAATTCTAAATCTCTTATTGCAATCGTTAGTTCGTTCTCCACTTCTTCGACGGTCGGACCGGCTCCCCTTGGAGCTACTAGCACATCCTTTACAGCAAGTGGCACTACTACTGGATAGCGAACAGCCGCGCCTTGAGGTGGAAGCTGTGGATAGACCCTTGGAACTGCGCCCGCAGCTACTGGAGGTAAACCACCATCTAAATCCAAAGGTATCAGTTTAGGAGCAGGTGCCATCACTAATCCGGCATCATCTAATTCAATATCGAGATTTACCGCTTGAGCTCTTCCAGCTAAAGGTTTAGGAGGCTCTTTTTGATCATCTTCTAAAGGAAGACCTACTTGATCCTCCACACCTTGAAGGGCGAGCGCAGCTGCTTCTTCTCTTTGTTGAAGAGCAAGCATGCTACCTGCAGGCTGCGCAGCATCTTGTGCTTGATCATCGAAAACGGGCGCCCGAGGAGCGACATATTCCTCTTGTCTTGAACCAAATAGCCTATTAAATATTGAAGCCATAACTAAACCTTTTTTAACTTTATTATTTTTTAATAAAATTATAACACTGAAAAAAATTAAATAAAACTACAGAATTTATTTAATATAATAATAAAAGTTTAATTATTATTGTTTTATATATAGTAAAAAATTAACTACCTGGATGTCCGTATTGCAAAATGAGTTTTGCAATGATGCTCGTCCAACCTGTTTGATGAGAGGCACCCAAGCCCTCTCCTAAATCTCCATGGAAATATTCAAAAAATAGATAGTAATCTTTGAAGTTAGGATCGTTTTGAAATTTTTCGTTGTCTTTGTAAACAGGCCTCTCTCCTGTTTTTTCATCCCGCACAAAAATACGGATTAGCCTTGAAGAGATCTCTCCTGCAATCTCCCAAAGCGTCATATAGTTACCCGAGCCCGTAGGACATTCGACCTTAAGCTCATCACCATAATAGTGGTGAAACTTCTGAAGCGATTCAATGATGAGAAAGTTAAGGGGAAACCAGATAGGCCCCCTCCAATTGGAGTTTCCACCAAAAAGTTTGGTAGTAGATACTCCCGGCTCATAGTCAATTTGATAGGTACCTTTTTCCGTCTCTAAAATGTAAGGTTTTTCTTGATGAAATTTTGAGACCGACCGAATTCCATAGGGGCTCAAAAATTCTTTTTCATCGAGCATAACTTTTAAAATTTTTACTAAACGATTTTTATCTAAAATGGAGAGAATATGTCTATTTTTATCTCCTCTTGTCTTGAGACAGGCAACCTCTCTACAGAGCCCTTTTTTGTTTTTGATAAACCATTCAAATCGATTTTTGAAACCTTTCAAATTATTTATATCTTCTTCTTCAATGGTGGCAACTGCCAAGAGAGGAATGAGACCGACTAGCGATCTCACTTTTATAGGAAGGTGCTGTCCATCGGGAAGATGGAGCATATCGTAATAAAAGCCGTCCTCTTCATTCCAAAGAGAGGGCATATCCTCTTTTTGATAGTTAATTGCATCGGAAATGTAGAGAAAGTGTTCAAAAAATTTACTTGCCATATCCTCATAGCTAGGATCTTTCGTAGCCAGCTCCATCGAAATAGTCAGCATATTGAGACAGTACATTGCCATCCAACTCGTCGCATCAGACTGGGTAAGAGAGCCGCCCGTTGGAAGCTGCTCGGATCTATTGAATATGCTGATATTATCGAGGCCTAAAAAGCCTCCTTGAAACACGTTTTTGCCGTCTTGATCCTTTCGGTTGACCCACCAAGTAAAATTGAGCAGCAATTTCTGAAAGATAGACGAGAGAAAGTGTCTATCTTCCGCGCCATGCTTTTTCTGGCCGATCTTATAAACTCTCCAAGCAGCCCACGCATGCACGGGAGGATTCACATCAGAAAAATTCCATTCATAGGCAGGAATCTGACCGTTGGGATGCATATACCATTCTCTAGTAAAGAGTGTGAGCTGTCTTTTAGCAAATTCAGGGTCAAGGACTGCCAAAGGTATTACATGGAAGGCAAGATCCCACGAGGCAAACCAAGGGTACTCCCACTTATCTGGCATCGATAAAATGTCATCATTGTAGAGGTGATCCCAGGACTCATTTCGCCCCTTTTTTCTCGTTGCAGGAGAAGAGTGTACAGAGTCGCCCTCAATCCAATCGGAGACCACATAGTGATAGAACTGTTTTGTCCAAAGAAGCGAGCCAAAAGCTTGCCTTTGAATGTTAATTAACTCCTCCGATTCGCATCCCGCTTTAAACTCTTCATAGAACTCATCAGCCTCACTTTTTCTTTTCTCAAATGATTTTTCAAAATCCTCAAATGGATTTTTCAAATCTTGGTTTGAAAGACGCAGTCTAAGAGTGGTTTTTTCTCCAGCTGGCACAGATATTTTGTAGTGAAGAGCTGACTTCGTCCCTTTTAAATCGGGATTGACCGCCTTTTTATTTCCCTTGATAACATATTCATGAAAGGCCTCTTTTGTATAGGGACTCTTATTAGGCTTGCCTTCTACCTTCTGATAATTGGTTTCATTTTCCGTAAAGAGAGCTTCCGGATCACCTTCAAAATAGAGGTGATAACGATCTTCATTGGATAGGGATAGCCTTCCTTCTCCCTTCTCGATCGGGGAGGGCTTTTTCTCATCTGTCCAGCTCCAGGTATTTCTGAGCCATAGCGTTGGCAAAACGTGTAGATCTCTCTTTTCTTCAGATCTGTTATGCACAGTAAGCTCTACAAGAATATCCCGGTCATCTTCTTTTGCATACTCAATAAAGATATCGAAGTAGTTGTCTTGATCAAAAATGCCTGTATCGATTAGCTCATATTCGGGCTCTTTAAGTGTGCTATTTCTTCCCTTTTCGATGAGCTCTTCGTAAGGATATTTTTCTTGAACATACTTGTAGAGATATTTCATATAAGAGTGCGTCGGCGTATTATCGAGATAGTAATAATACTCTTTGACATCCTCGCCGTGATTTCCGATCCCTCCAGCTAGACCAAAGAGCCTCTCTTTTAAGATCTCATCCTTTCCATTCCAAAAAGCAAAGGCAAAGCAGACCTTCTGGTGGTTGTCCGAGATGCCTGCAATTCCATCTTCGCCCCATCTGTAGGTTCGATAAGAAGATTGTTCAAAAGGAAAGTACTGCCAAGGAGTGCCAAATGGACTGTAATCTTCACGAACGGTCCCCCACTGCCTCTCTGAAAGATAGGGCCCCCACTTATACCAGTGCTTCTCCCTTCTTTTATTCTGATCTAGCCTTTCCCTTTCTTTTCTCATGGGCTATGTACACCTAAAGGTAGATTTCATTGCACACTCTTGTAAGCACTCATTTAATTTCCTCTCCAACTTTAAATCTATTTCAAACGCATGTGATCCCAAATAGTGAATAGGAACAATTCCAGTAGTTGAACTACACAGATAGACAAAAGAGTCTAAAAGATGCTCCTCTTTATATTTTCCAGGCTTCGGAGTAAGCCCCATTTTTTTCGCGCATTTAACTATCTGCTGCAGCGTTATGCCTGCGAGGTAGGAGAGATTAGTATCGGGATAGAAGAGAAATTCTTTGTGGATCCAAAAAAGATTAGCAAAGGAGGTTTCGAGAACGTGATCCAAGTGGTCTTTTACAAGACAATCATCTGCTTTATGCTCAAGCGCATATTCTTTAATCCAGAAACGGTTGACATAAGAGAGCGTCTTAATCTTGGCGAGGGGCTCTACTACAGGTTCTGGAAAACAGATAAGTTTGGTCTTTCCTTTCACTAGAGGCAGAACAGGCTTTATGATCATGATAAGGCCGCCCAATCTAGGCGCTATCGACGCCTCTTCTCCTCTATTTGAGTTAAGGATCATTTTGATCTTCCAAACGCCCTTATCCGCGTTATTTGCCAGAACAAACTTTTTAACCTCTTCCTTGTCAATTTTTGGAGCTTCAATTCCCAAAATACCTGCCTGATCATGCAGGCGTTTTAAGTGCTCATCCAAGAAAAAGATCGATCCATCTTCTACCACGAAAGTCGTAAAGACGCCATCGCCAAATAGAAATCCCCTATTTAGGACGTCTATCTTCGCCTCTCTTTCATCTAAATAATCGCCAAAAAGATATATCACCATATAACTTGTAAATACCCAGAAGAGAGGTTTATTAGCTACTGAAAATCTCCAAAAGCACTCGCTTAAATTTGGGGACTCTCTTGTCCTGATCTCCCTACATTACACATAGAAACAATCTTGATTTCATATAAGAATTCAAATACAATCTCCCGCCTAAAAACAAAAAGAGAGAATTAAATGGACAGTTTAAGAAACGCTATAAGCTTTAATTATGCTTATCTATTAGAAGTTGAAGAGTTAGCCACAGATCAAGACTTAGCTTATACAGATGTACTTGATATTGGAAAAGGGGTATGTAGAATCGCTAAGAGAATGCTATCTGAGGCTGTAGACCTAGATAAGAGTAGTAGAGTAAAAGCTCGAATGATTTGCAAAAAATTCTCTACATTGAAAAAACGAGCATTCACACTCTTGTTGCATGATGTAAAATCACAAGATGTGCGTGTTTCAGATTCTGCAAAACGTGCCTTAATCTGTTTTTTAGACAATCAACTCTCTTATCTCTCAGAAAACTGGAATTATCGGTCTGTTTTTATAGCTAACTCTCTCCTAAGCGCGAGATGTATGCTTTCTGCAAGCAGCTCTCTTTTTAATGACGCTTATAAAACTGCATTCACAGATCTTGTGCTAAAACATACATCAAGCAGCAAAAGGTAAAAGAGACCTACGGAAGGTCGATATTGTGATAGACAGAGTCGACATCATCGAGCTCTTCGAGCCATTCGATTAGCGCCATATTCTTCTCTAAATCCTCTCCTGAGCACTCAACGAGAGTTTTGGGAATCATCTCAAGGCTCTCTTCATTTTTCAGCTCTGCCTTATCAATAGCATCTTTTACTGCATAGAGATCGGTAGATCCTGTAATTACGATATAAGAGTCATCGGATGTATCAAAATTCTCAGCACCATTTTCGATTGCCAAGTTAAAGAGGTCCTCTTCTTCTGCCTCTACTTTCGGCACTTGAATAATTCCCTTGCGATCGAAGTTATACATGACAGATCCAGGAGATGCGATCGTACCGCCTCGCTTATTTGTAGCGATGCGCATATCAGATGCTGTGCGGTTTTTATTATCGGTCATCGCCTCTACAATAATTCCAGGGCCGCCATGTCCATAGAGCTCGTAGATTACCTCCACAAAATCATCTGTGTCGGGGCTCACCGCTTTTTTAATATTCTTATCAATATTGTCATTCGGAATATTGGCAGCCTTTGCCTTTTGAATCACAAGTCTTAGCTTGGGGTTGGCTTTTGGGTCAGGTCCTCCCTGTTTTACTGCAGAGATGATCTCTTTCATAATCCGCGAAAAGAGCTTTCCTCTCTTTGCGTCCGCTTTACCCTTTTTATGCTTAATATTTGCCCATTTACTATGTCCAGCCACTAGATTTCCTTTGTTTTACGAAAATTTTAGAACAATTTTTTTCAAAAGCTATTGCTTCCTGATATTTATCGAAGAGCTTTTCCCTCATTCTAAACTCTTTTGTATGCACGCGCGATCTGCCTAGTTTATCGATGGTAGGAGCGCAGACTTCGTGCAGCATCTCATGGTACATCACAAAATCGAGAAAGTAGGACGGCACTTCGGGAATATCTAAAAGCGCATTCATACGAATTAACTTAAGAGGTCTTGAGTAGGAGCCAAAGGTAAGAGAGCGAAAGTTTCGGTAGGTCGGCTTTTTAAACCAAGTAAAAGAGAGGTTCAGCTTGTTTTCAAAGTAGGCGGAGTTGACGCGCGAGTAGATCACTCTCAAATCGTAGTGATTGCCTTTTGTACATAGGTTTTTATTTTTAATCTTGTCTGAATAATCTGCATCTTTGAAATGCTCATTGATAAAGGTGCGCAAGATGACGAGTGCATTTGAATTTCGTTTGACTGAGTAGTCAACGATTGCCTCTATTACCCAATCATTTGCGTAGAGAAAAAACTTATGCAAGGAGAGCTTAACCTGTTTTCTTCCTTTTCGAAGAACGCTTAAGAAAGTTGAATGATTTTCATTCATAACAAGTGTAATATCAACCTTTGTAAAGAGCATCAGGCGCTCTTTTAATTGGGCTGGAGACATGGGATTTTTTTGGATCAGATTCATAGCCTTTTCTGCATGTAATATTTACCAAGATATTTTCCACGATCTTTGATGAAGTGTTTTTGATAGCCATACTCGGTAAAACCCAGCTTTTCATAAAGAGCTTTTGCTGGATTTCCATCGTAGACCTCTAGATGAGCAATTTCAATTCCCAGCTTCTCTTTTCCAAGCACAAGCAACTCTTTCATCATTTTTGTACCTATTCCCTTGCCTCGATGTTCCTTATCCACAACAATAGCAAGTAAAGCGTGGTGCTTCATCTTTTGAAAGGGTTGAAGGTAGAAGTTTGCAATACCGCATGTCTCACCATCTAACTCTGCTGTAAGAAGTGCATTTTGTTTTGCATAACTTACCCAAATTTTCGCTGCATCTTCAATCTCAAGCAGATTATACATAGGAAACCAGCGCAAGATATCGGGATCTTGTAGCCATTTGATCAAATATTTCTGATCACCTTCAACGCCCGGACGTATTTTAAGACCCTCTACCATTACAAAAAGCTCTCCATGAGTTTGCGTGAAAGATATTCATTCCCATCTTTAGAAAACCCCTCCTGCTCTGCAAAAGTCTCAAACCCCTCTTTCTCTAAGATGGGGATTAAAGGGCAACCTTCAAAGACCTCACAGTGGATACTTTCCAATTTAAAGCGAGTTTTAGCGAGATTTTTCAGATTTTTAACCAGTGAGGAGCCCACACCTTTTCTTCTGTAGGATTTTCCCACAATAATGTAGAACATCGCATGGTGAGAGACCTTTTTATAAGGCATCAGATAAAGAGTTCCAATTCCAACCGCTTGGTTTTTGTGAGTAGCTGTGAGGCTTGCCTTATATTTGGAAAATCCAATCCAATTACTCGTCATGCTTTTCACTTCATCTTTGGTTTTGACGGGGTACCACTTCAGATCTTTCGAGCCCGTTAGCCACTTGTCGAGCGTAGGACCATCTTTCAAAGCATCAGAAAAGCGAATATCAAATTCAAAACTCATTAACCGAACTCCTTTAGGTAGGCAGTTACAAAAGGATCGATATCACCATCCATCACAGCTTGTATATTTCCCGACTCGCACTTTGTGCGCGTGTCTTTAACCATAGTGTAGGGCTGAAAGACATAATTTCGAATCTGCGAGCCCCAACCGATATCCTTTTTCTCGCCCTTCATCTCACTTACCTTGCGCTCCCTCTCTAGAATCTCTATTTCATAGAGTTTAGCTTTAAGTATTTTAAAACATGTCTCTTTGTTTTGCATCTGAGATCTCTCATTTTGGCAAGAAACGGCAATTCCAGTAGGAAGATGGGTGACACGAACGGCCGAATCGGTCTTATTGACGTGCTGACCACCCGCACCCGATGCACGGTAGGTATCAATTCTGATATCATCTGGTTTAATCTCAATTTCTATATCTTCTTCAATAACAGGCGAGACATCGACAGAGGCAAAGCTCGTATGCCTTCTTGCGTTGCTATCAAAAGGAGATATGCGAACCAGTCTGTGCACACCTTTTTCCGATTTCGCATAGCCGTAGGAAAAATCGCCTGTAAATTTGAAGGTAATATTTTTAATTCCTGCTACCTCGCCATCTACGTGATCGATCTCTTCCACTTTCCAGCCGCGCCTCTCAGCCCACCTAGTGTACATGCGAGAGAGCATCAGCGCCCAGTCACAGCTCTCTGTACCGCCCGCACCTGCATTAATGCTTAGATAGCAGCTTTTAGAGTCGAGTTCCCCTGAGAGCATCTTTTTCACTTCCAGGTCATCCATCAATGACTCTACAACCGTTAGCTCCTCTTCTAGTTCCGACAAGATCTCTTCATCTTTAGACTCTGAGGCCTCCGGATAAAGTTCTTTAATATCATTAAGCCTTCTTTCGAGATCACGATAAGGAATTGTCCACTTTTTTAAGAGGTTTACAGCCTGAATGGTTTTTTGAGCAGAGTCCGAGTCCTCCCAAAAATTAGGCTCTTCCATCTCTTTTTCTAAGGTTTGAATTTCAGTCTCTTTATTAGGGACGTCAAAGAAACCTCCACATCTCTTCGATTCGGCTTTGAATTCCCTGTAACCTTTCCTGCATGTCAGCCATTTTTATCCTTTCTCTTGTAGATTTGATCTCAATTTTTACTCCATATCTATGAAAAAGTCAAAAGAAAGAGATCTCTACAACCCTTGGAGAGTAAAAAAAAACTTACACTGTTTTTTTTGCAAAAAACAACTCACCCAACTTAAGACCAACAACTTAAAGCAAACTTTGACAAGTAAATATTTGAACCCATGAAATAATAATTTTTACTTTATCTTTACAGAAATCTAACGGTTTCAGTATGGTTTTCACTGTTTTTTAGGAAAAATCAAAGTCACTTAGATCAAAAACTTATCAGGAGGTTTCAAATGGCTTCACCAGTATCAGAATCTTTACCAACAAGAGCAATGAATGCTCTTAGCGGCGTAAAAAATACAGCAGTTCAGTACGGCTCACGTGCTGTTGAAGTTGTAAAAAGCAACGGCAGCAATCTTATTTCTGCAATCGTTAGACTTGCAAAACAAGCTTTCGGATTAGTGAAAGATTACGGCTCATCTGCTTTCACAGCTTCTAAATATTACCTAGGTCAACTAAGAAACTACTCTCCAGAAATGAAGTGGTTAGGCGCTGGTGCACTTGTTGCAACAGCAGGTCTTGCTCTTTGGGGCAGGGCTTTCGGAACAGCTGGTTCAGGCGCAGCTGCAGTTTAGTTTTATACTTAAAAAGCAGTGGAGATATCTCCGCTGCTTTTTTTTGGATCTGTTCTAAATTTTTTTCTTTATAAGGACTGCTTTTTTAGCATCGGCTTTGTATTTCCAATGCCAAGAAGCTTTTTCGATCTTCTCTTCTCTCGTTTTTATCTCTGAACCCTCTTCAAAAACGGTCAGCCTGGTGTTTTCAGGTACCTTGAAGGTATAGGATCCTCTAAACGTAACATCCTCAGCTGAAAATTCAGCATTTGCCTCTAGTTGAATCTTGAGAGACTCTTCTCTTTCGTATTTCCCTTTCCAAAAGTTGTTTTTGGAGTCTTTTTTTATGCCCTCATTGATCACTTTGACATTTTTAAGCTCGCACCTACCCACTCTCTCAGAATAATTCCTTAGACCCTCTTCGATATGACCACTTACGGAGTCAGCAAAAATAAGAAGTGAGCCATTTAAGTAGATGTTTTCAATATCTACTTCCGCTATTTGCAAAATCAACTCGGAGCTATTTTCTACCCTACCGAAGCGAAGCTTTTGACAAATAATTGAATAGAGAGGACCTAGCGATGGGTGGTAATTGAAGAGGAATGAGGGTCCATTTTCAAGATAATCTTCAAAAGAGGGCAGGTGAGGCGTTTTGATATCGCAGATCTCAAGCAACTCTTTTCGGTTTAGAAGGAAATCATAGAAACATTTCTCAGGTGTCTCAAGCGGTGTCTTTCCCTGATAGACCCTTTTTGTAGTGGAAATGGTCTTCAGTCTTCTGTTAAATGTGATAAAGCTATTTCGCATCTCGCGCTTTTGAAACCGTCTCTTCTCTACAAACTGATCCGAGATATTCTGCATTGTCGTCTCAAGCCTTGCAACCTTGCCTTTGGGCGCAAGGCCCCTCGTGGGATTAGTTACCTGCTTAAAGTTGACGAGAGCGCCAGGAAAGGGCTCTCTCGTGGCTGCCTTTCTTGTTTGCTCAAGGTCTGCAAACAAAATATTCGTATTTGATGTAAATTTCAAACAGTCTCTACTACTTAAATCATAGCTTTTCAGATCGCAATACTCAATATTGCTAAGGCGATATTCAAACCCACCTTTTACGGGTTTTTCAATTAGGACGTTAATCCCCTCTGCTGCATTGATCTCTCTTGGGCAGCTTGCAAAACCAAAGTCTGCATTTTTCATGCATCCACGTCCCATAAATGCAAGCAAGCCATAATCTATACCTGCAACAGGGTTGTTTATTTGACGGACAAGTGCTTTTTTTCTACCCAAGCTAGTTAACCACTTAAAAATACCCTGATCTTCTGCTAACTTCCACAAAACACCGTGCCCGCCAGGTTTTAGAAAAAAGTCGAAATTTCCCTTAAAATACCACTCTCCCTTCTCTGTCATAGTAGGAATCGAGGGTTGTTTAAAAAAACGTATGCTCTCCTTAGGGCGATTAAACCAGTTATTTTCATCAAAAATAGAAAGAATGTGATCGTGATTTCCCTTCTCATCAGAAGTCATAAAAGCGATGGGAATGGTGACTTTTTTCCCAAAGATCTTGAAGTAGAGATACTCTCTCGCCTCCAAATCTTGGATCAAGGAGTGTAGAAGAGTAGTTCCATTGAAAAAAAACTTTGCAGCAGGCAGCTCTTGATTTGTCTTCTCATCTTTCAAATGAAGGCGGTCTGCCGCTCCCCCAATTGGATAGAGCTCGCACATCAAGGGAAGGTTTTTGATCCCAGAATAGATCATCTTTAAAACCTCTTCGCTCTCGAAGGAGATATCTATGAAATTGGGCAAGTGAACCGTACCTTCGATGGTTCTTTTATGAGCTCCCATCAGCTCTTTCATCTTGGCCCAGTAGCCAACAATTCCGCCGATGTTGGAATAGAAACTCTCTAATTCAATTAATTTATCAAGGAAGGTCTTTAATTTTTCATGGTCACTTGATAAAGGATTTTTCTGAAATGTACTCTCTCCCCCTGTTAGGGCCATTGCTTTTAAAACATATTTCTCAAGAGGACTAAGCTTTGATAGTTGAGGCATACCCGCTAGTAGAGAAGAGGTCTTTAGCTCTTTATCTAGGACTTTTAATTTTTCAGAATAGGTTTTTGCGTTGTTTAACTCCGTTAGGAGCTCAGATATATCCATACTCCGCAGATTGCCATGAAATTCCTCTTTTCTTCAAGAAAACAGTGCCCTCTTACTCCTTTACCTAAGAAGAGACTAATGAAAATCCCCCCCCCATTGTTAAAAAATGAAATAATAGAACGATTTTTTTTGACTATAATGGCTCAATAGAGGATAAAAGGTTTCATTCAGAAGAGGAAGTACGGATATATTCTACCTTCCTCAAAAAAACAGAAACTCAGTTTGAGCGCAGTAAATTTGCTTATTCCGAGTCTCTACAAGAAGAAAACTAACTATTTTAAGGTCATCAAAGGAGAATTAGTATGGCAACCGAGCAAAAACAATCGAAGTTTATGCAGCCCATGCAAGTCAGTGAGGCACTAGCTGCAGTTGTTGGTAAAGGACCCATGCCACGCACAGAAGTCACAAAAAAACTGTGGGCATACATCAAATCAAAAAGACTTCAAGACCCAAAAAACAAAAGAAACATCGTTCCTGACGATAATCTTGCAAAAGTTTTTGGTGGAAAAGAAGATGTTAACATGTTTGAAATGACAAAACTTGTTAACAAGCATCTTTCCTAGTTTCCCCCGACAGATGGTGTTTACTTCGTCCTAAAACGACCTTGTAAACACCCTCTCATCCCTCCCCTTATTTCCCTTCAGTCTATTTCTTTTTATTAATTTTGTTTGTCGAAATTCAAAAATCTTGTATCAGGTTGAATTAGAGGACAAACTATAGTTTTCAAGACAATAAGGAGAAAAACATGGCAAGAAAGACAGTCAGACGTAAAAAAGCTGTCAAAAAGCGTGTTGTTAGAAAGAAAACAACAGCTAGAAAAAAGACAGTTAAGAGAAAAGCAGTTAAAAGAAAGGCTGTAAAAAGAAAAGCTACTCGCAAAAAAACAACAGCTAGAAAAAAGACAGTGAAAAGAAAAGCTGTAAAAAGAAAGGCAGTTAAGAGAAAAGCTACTCGTAAAAAAACAGTGAAAAGAAAAGCTGCTAAAAAAACAGTTCGCAAAAAAGCTGTGAAAAGAAAAGTAAAGAGAAAAGGCACTAAAAGAAAGCCATCTGCAAAATTCATGGCCCCTCTGAAAGTGTCAAGCGCTCTAGAAGCTGTAGTGGGCAAAGGGCCACTACCTAGAACTCAAGTAACAAAGAAACTTTGGGTATACATCAAGAAGCACAAGCTTCAAGATCCCCAAAATAGAAGAAATATTGTGCCAGATGCAAAGCTTGCAAAAGTTTTCGGCGGCAAAAAAGCTATTAGCATGTTCCAAATGACAAAACTTGTCAGTAAACATCTCGGCTAGAATCTCGTTTAGGGCCCTCAGCTGGGGCCCTTGTTTTTTTCCCTTCTCTCCCTTATAATTTCCCTTTTTTACCAATCAAATTAAAGCTATGTTTATATCTGTTATTTTCTTGAGCGGCGGAAAAGGCCTACGTATGGGATCTGAACTTCCTAAGCAATATATGCCTCTTGGCGGAAAACCCCTTGCTCTTCATAGCTTTGAGATGTTTCTCTCCATCAAGGAAATTTCCCAGATCGTTGTTGTTGCAGATACAAAATACCATGAAATTTTTGAATGGGCAGGGCCAAAAATAACTTTTGCTGAGCCTGGAGAGATGAGGCAAGACTCTGTTTATAACGGCTCTAAAGAAATTTCTGATAAGTCCGACCTTGTTCTTATCCATGATGGTGCAAGGCCCTTTATTAGAGAGGACGATATTCGAGAGCTAATAACAGCTGGTCTAGAGGCAGGCGCAGCCGTTCTTGCAAAGCCCTCTACCAATACAATTAAAGAGTGTGAAGATTTTACTGTTAAAAAGACGCTCGAGAGAAAGATGCTTTGGGAGATGCAAACCCCTCAAGCGCTCAAACCGGGTCTTCTAAGGCGAGGCTTTGAGCTTGTGAAGAAAAGAAACATGACACTTACAGATGACGTTCAACTAGCAGAAGTTTTATCAGAGCCTGTCAAGGTGGTAAGAGGCCCTGATACAAATATCAAAATAACGACTCCCCTAGACTATCTTCTGGCAAAAAGTATCCATGAAAAAGCGCTATAAAATCACCATTTCCTACGACGGCACGAACTATTGTGGTTGGCAAACTCAACCAAATGAGATTTCTATCCAAGAAAAGATCCAGGATGCTCTTGAGACTCTTCTAAAAACAAGACCCAACCTTACAGGTTCGGGACGAACCGATAGCGGAGTGCATGCCCTGGGGCAAGTAGCTCACTTTGATGCAGAAAAAGAGCCCTCCCTGAAATCACTCAACGCTCTACTGCCAAAAGATATTCGTATTACCAAAATCCAAACAGTTCCCGATACCTTTCATGCAAGGTATTCAGCACTTGGAAAAATCTATCAATACCACATTCACACCCTTCCCCATCACTCCCCTTTCACCGAGCTCTACTCTCACCAGGCACAAAATCTTGACCTCGATATCTTAAAAAAAGGAACTGAGCTGTTCGTTGGAAAACGCGATTTTACCTCTTTTGCAAATGAAGCACATAGAGGCTCTGCGAAAAACAACCCCATCAAAGATTTAAGACGCCTCGATCTTATTCATGAAGGCCATGTGCTTATCTTAGAGTTTGAAGGCGATGGTTTTCTCTACAAGATGGTAAGAAATATTACGGGTACACTTTTAGATATTGCTCTTAAGAAACTTCCCCTAGACTCTGTACAAAAAATCTTCGATGCAAAAGATAGAAGCAAGGCCTCTGCAGTAGCTCCTGCAAAGGGCCTCTTCCTCAAAGAAGTTATCTATTGATCGGTCCCATCTCGGGGATCAGATCCATTCTTTCAAAGTGAATCGGATCTGCGATACAGTTTAAAAGAGGATACTCCTCTGAACAGACTAAGACAGGCAGCGCTGGAGTCTTCGATAGCGCCATAAACCCCCTCACACTGTCCTCAAAACCGATAATTTTGTCTCCCTTGTCCCCGTAGAGCTCGATTGCTCTTAAATAGCATTCAGGGTTTGGCTTCTGCAGGGTATAGTTTTCACGCGTCACCCAGTGGGGAATCTTTTTTAAGATAGGATGTCTCTCTTTAATAAAGTCCATCTGCTCCTTAGGAGAGTTGGTCACAACAACGCTCTTCTTACCTGCTTTATCTACAGCATCGATAAGAGCGTAGACTCCTGGAAGTAGATCGATCTTTGCCCTTCCTAATAGATCAAGGTAAGCCTTTTTCTTCTCGGCATAGAGAACAGGCCAGGGATCTTGTTCAGTAAGAGAGGGAAAATTTTCTTTAAAACCATTTTCCAAATGGTCAGACCCTCTATGTGCGTAGCTTAAAAATTCCGGAAAGGTCCAACCAACTTGAACGCCTCTTCTTGCTGCCATATTGATATAGGCTTGAAAATGGATCGATTCGGTATCAACCAAAAGGCCATCACAGTCAAAAAGGAAGAGGTCGTAGTTATTTACCCAATTCATCTTTACTCCAACTCACCGATATAATCACGAATGGCGTCTGATCCGATCTTTGTCTCTACTAGACTTTTATCATCAAAGGAGAGAAGCGTAGGAATCGAATAGATCCCATATCTCTTTGTAAGCTCGGGACACTTTTCAATATTGACTTTCACAACGACAAAATTCCCCGAAAGATCTGCAGCTGCCCTTTCTATGAACGGAGTCAAGTTTCTACAAGGCCCACACCAAGTGGCATAGAAGTCTACCAAAACAGGAAGAGAGCTCTCTTCAAGAAGCTTATCAAACTCACTAGCTGAGCTAATTTCTACCAGCTTATACTTGTGTTTTATTTCAGCCTTTGCGAGGTGCTTTGTCTCAGTGAATGCTAAAAATCTCTGTGACTGAATCGCTGCTTTTGCGCCATCTCCTGCTGCACTGATAGCTTGCTTGTAAAAAGGATCACAAATATCTCCAACGGCGTATACTCCCTCTTTTGAGGTCTCTTGATCATCAAAAAGCTCAATATAGCCCCTTGCATCAAGGTCGAGTTCACCTTTAAAGATCTCTGTATTGGGAGTAGAGCCTATAGCTAAGAAGACTCCATCCATTCGGTAGTTTTTTCTGCCCTTAGGAGTGCTGACCAAAATAGAGGTAATATGATCTTTATTGCCGATAATTTCCTTGAGCTCACATTTAAAATGAACGTGAACATTTTTCTGATCTAATATTCTCTTTTTCCTATTCTCTTCAACGGTACGAAAATGATCTTTTCGTACAAAGATGTGCACATCTTTAGCTATTTTAGAGAGAAAGTCTGCCTCAATTAAAGCGCTATCACCGCCGCCAACAATGGCAACCGTCTTATTCTTATAGAGAGGGCCGTCGCAAACAGCACAGTTGGTAACACCCCTACCCCAAAACTCCTCTTCACCGCCAATGCCTAACTTATTTGGTTTAGAGCCCATTGAAATGATGACACTCTCGGCTAAAATCTCTCTTTTTTTTGATGTGCCCACTTTTTTAAGTGTTAATCTGTAGGGTCTTTTAGAAAAGTCGACAGCTACTACTTCTTCTGAAACAAAAGCGCAGCCATTTTTTTCCGCTTGCTCACGAAGTTTTAGCGAAAGATCAAAACCTGCAATCTCTTTTTCTCCTGGCCAATTTTGAACCAAGTGAGATTTTGCAATCAACCCGCCCGGCTCTTTTCCTTCAATAACCAGAGGATCTATACCTGATCTAGCCATATAAAGCGCTGAGGTCACAGCACCGGGGCCGCCTCCAATAACAACAGAGTCGTATATATCGACTGCAAAACAATATGAAATAAAGAGTGTAAAGACGATAAAGAGAAATTTTTTCATGAGAATCCTTGTGGTAATTCTCAGAAAATTTATCAATTAGAGGTAGAAAATGTCAATCTTGATATTAAGTAGATACTTAAGTGTTTGTGAGCTCATTTAGCTTTGATCTTGCGAGCTTCAATCTCTTTTTTGATTGGCTAAGCTCATCTTTTTTAAGATCGAGTTCTTTTTGGAGGTGAGCTACTCTGTTCTTGTGATTGTTAAGAGTCACTGATTTAAGGCTTTCCACATCTTTTTCACTGGTTTTAGCTTTATAAACTGCCTTGGCTAAATTGAGGTCTAAAATGCGATTTTCTTTTTCCAGCGAGATCTCAAGATCATGGATGCGGAGGTTTTCAAGCTTTGTCTCCTTCTCAAAGGTCTCAACTTTCTGAGTCCAGTAAGAAGTTGGCGCAAATCTTTGAGATATATCATCCCATTTCCAAACCATAATTCCTGAGAATAAAATGACTAGGTACTCGAGGCCAATAATGCCCCACTTTTTAAATAGGTTTGACATATTAAGTTCTTATATTAAGAGTGTTGAAGGATAATTTACTTACACAGTATAACTAATTTTATTTTAAAAAGAAATGGAAATCTTTGAGCGATACGGCGCTACCTAGAAAACTCGAACAAAAAAACCTTTAATCTATTTAAAATAAACAACTTAAAAAAATGAGAGTAAGCGTTACCACTTACTCTCATCGTTATCAGAGTAATCCAAAGGACTACTCCTTACCAGAGAACTTTATAATAAGTTTAGCTATTTTCAGAAGGCAAAGGAATCGATGCCACTCTTCTAAACTCATTGATTGCAGATTGCGGAGTGCGCGGGTTTTCAATGAGATACTGGTTTAAAAAGTTCTCAGCCCAGCCTCTTAAGTCGCCAAATCTTGCATCATTTGAAGACATGTATGCTCTCATTTTAGCTCCAAGCTCTTTCATGAGAAGTACGCCATCTTGTAGCGGTTCAATTCGAACTTGATAGGTCGATTGAATGTACTTTTGAAGTGTCTCATTTGTGACTCTTAAACGGCCGTTTTCAGAGATTAAACGGAAGCTAACATCTTCTCTATCTTTTTTAGAGCTATCAAACTTGTCACCAGCTGTTCTGTATTTACCAGCTAGCTTGTCTGCGCCATCTCTGCAAAGATCATTAATTTGATCGTGATCAACATTGAGAGCAGAACCCTCTAGATCTTTAATGCCATGCTTCTTGATGAACCATGACCAGTCATTGATATGGTTTGCAGCTGAAGCTGATTTAAAATCGCCCAGTACATTATCGGAACGTCTCCACCAGTAATCTCTATTTTGCTGATCGAGATTAGTAGCTTCTTTGTTATTTCGGATGATGGATCGATTTTTATCCATAAGCGCTTTGTTCTCTTCTACTTTAGCTTCCCAAGCATCAATTGATTTCTGAAGCTTTTGAATATCAGAAATATCTCCGCAAGTTAGGTGATCAATCTCATCTACTAGCGGTTGAAGCAGATTCATATCTAATTTTTCTGAGTTAATTGGTAGTGAAATTTCAGGATCAAAAAGATGAGCCTCAGGCCCCCTTACTTTTTGAAACGAATTCGTATCGATGTTTAATTCTTGATTATTTGTAGGTGCTACTTCTTCCTTTCTGATCTCGTTTTGAGATGCTTCTTGATTTAGACCTTCTTGATTTGGTGTATTTTCAAACTCTGACATTTTTTCCTCCCTGGCTTTTGGAACTGAAGAGTCCCCTTACCCTTGTTCCTAGTCATGTTTTGGACGTTTTTTCGAATCTGTCTTTACCTCTTGTTGACCGATTCCCCCCGCCTATAGGCTCATTTTGACACTAAACTATTAATTAATTCAAATTATTTTTCGCAAGCAAAACAAAACAAACCCATAAACTAATGGGTTTGTTTGTTTTATTAATTAAAAAAAGTAATTATTTCTGAGAGATTGCTTTAGACAAAGCTTCAAAACGGGAGAGTTCTTCAGAGGCACCTAAAGATTTGGCAAGTTTTTTCCCCTGCTCAATTGTCTTTTCTGCCTCAGGAAGATTTTCTAAAACTTGGACCTGAGCCTGCAGATAGATGAGATGAATCTTTGTTCTCTTATTCATCTCTTTCCCATCTAGCTGACTTAAAAAGGTCTTAGTTTTTTCCACATCCTCTTTTAAAAGATGGGCTTTTCCTAACCTAATTAGAGTTCTTTGATGGTAATTCTTCTCTCCAAATGTTGAGAAAATCTCGAGCGCCTTTTGGTAATCTTCAATTCCACTTTGATAGTCCCCTCGAGGATTATCGCATTTAGCAGCTCCTAAATTATAGAGGACTTTTGCCCTTAATAACTCATCATCGCATAGAGAAAGCGCCCTTTGGCAGAACTCAAGAGCTTGTTTAAAAAGCATCTCTTCATTCTTTTTTCCAGCAAGGCCCCTTAAAGAGGCAGATAATTTATATAGCCCCGTTACAAGCTGATTTGAATCATTTAGGCTAACTCCTATCTCCAACATTTTGTCAGCTTTTTCCAATGCCAAAGAGTAGTCTCCTAGATAAAAGTAGCTACTAACAAGCTGATTTAATACCTTAAACTCTTCCTCTTGGGTTGGATTTCGATCTAAGATCTTTTCGCCAAGAATAGCCATCTCCTGCCATCTCTCTTCATTTTTCAAAGATTCAAAATCGCCTCGCTCGTAGAGAAAAACACTTCCTTCTTCATCGATATCAAAGAGACAAAGCTCTAGATCAGAGGGATCTCCTTTTGCAAATCCAGCAATTTGATTGAAGTTGAGAGGAACCTGAGGGTCTGCTTTCATCTCTAAGAGCATCTCCTCGTGTTTATCCAAAACATGAGAGATAAAGGGAAGACCTAGAAAGATTGCTTTTTCAAGCCTCTCTTCTTTTTTTGATCCTAGCTCCTTATTCCCCATCAAATTGACAAGCACAGCTGGCATGTAGGTAGGGGTTCTTCCTTCAAGAGCCCCAGGGCGGACATCTAAGTGCTTGATGATCTTTTTTTGTTCTTGTTCATTTAGCTGAGAGATAGCTCTCTTCAAGATCTCGCCTTCTTCTTCTGAAAAGAGTCTGAGCATCGCACCTATTCTAGTCAGAACGCGGTGGGTCTTATTCTCAGAATCAAGCCCTAGCCACTCGGCTCTTTTAGATAGGTAGGCATTAAAAGCATCGATCTCTGAATTATCGGGATCGGATAGAACGTAGATAGATTTTCCCATCTCCTTCATAGCCAGGTGGGTCTGTTCATTATAGACGATAGAAGAGCGCTTATTTACATGACCGAGTGCACCCGCTACATCTGCTGTGTGCACAAATAGATCGAAAGAGAGAGCTATTTTATCCTTAATGGCAATCTCACTCTCTTTTAGCTTTGTATACATCGCCTTTCCACCTTCTAAATGGGTGATATGACCAAAGTGAGCGAGGTTTGCTACCATACAAAGAAGCTTTTTTGCAGGCGCCTTCAATTTTGCAAAGGAGGGACAAAGTTCGTGGTGCTCTTCTAGTACTTTTAGAGCCTCACCATAAAAATCATCGTGATCAGGGGCAAGCGCGCCATACTCCTTAAAAAGGTCCCGTGCAGCTTTACTCTTTCCCATATCTCCTAAAACTAGCGCCGTCTCCATGAGAGAGCGCATCTCTTTTTCGCCAAGACCTTGCCACCTCGATTTCAAAAGGCGCTGGCCTTGCAGATGGAGATCAAGAAAGCCCCTCCTAGAGAGTCTCACATCTTTGGCTTGAGCTTCCGTAAACTTTAAGTAGGACTGATAGGTTCCATCTAACATGAGGTTAAGACAGTGAAGCGTCATGAGAGTGCGGTCAAACTCAACAAATTTCTCTCCAAATAGCTGTAAAGAGTAGACCTCGCCCTCCGTAGCACATGCTTCTTCTGTTTTTTTAACATCTCGATTTGCTAACCAATAAATTTCAGGATATTTTTCCAACTGGTCTTTAGCCCAGTCTAAATCTGCCTGAAGAGTAAAACTTAAAAAGAGTGAAAAATATAAGAGAAGAGTTTTGCGCATGAAATAGTACCTATTGATGTAATGCCGGTGACCGGACTCGAACCAGCACCTTCAAAGAAGAGCAGATTTTGAATCTACCGCGTCTACCATTTCGCCACACCGGCAATAGTTTAAGACAGGATCATAGGACAAAGGGCGATTTTATACCAACCCGCGAATCAAAAATTGGATGAGAAAACTGCGTATTTATGCAAGAAGAGCAGGTCTTGGTCTCAGTGCAAGACCCCGGTTGGGATCTTTAGAAGGCATTGCATACATT
>Ga0114933_10000456_pt1 | contig 49790 bp, 49 predicted proteins | sample 4SBtaG_FD_89691 | JGI IMG/M metagenome (GOLD analysis project Ga0114933, IMG submission 89691) | Deep subsurface microbial communities from Kolumbo volcano to uncover new lineages of life (NeLLi) - 4SBTROV12_W25 metaG | ecosystem: Environmental > Aquatic > Marine > Volcanic | place: Kolumbo... | reverse complement strand
GAAGCCATCAACTGCTGGTCCTGACCCAGCGTCCCACTGCTCGCCCCCAGACCACCCAGCAGGTCAAGGTTTCCAGCCAGCCACGAGAACATGTCCTTGGACTGCAACAGGAACGCAAACGTGTTGTTGTCGACGCCACCGAATCGTTTCTCTTGGATAGCGTCCGGGTTGGTCACCCCGACAATCTCACCGTCTGCCGTTTGCCTGATCGCTTCGGCGTCCTCGCTGTCCTCGCCACGAGCGACCCCAACAACCTTCTGCCGCTGGGCCTGACGCTCCAGCTTTCTCCACATCCCGTTGATCTGATCGTGAAGACCAGACCAGAGCATCGCGGGTGCGAGGGGGATTGTCTGCCCGTCAACTTCGTTGAAGCTAAGCACGTGGAATGGACCTCGCTCAGGTCCGACCCAGTCGACAACCCTCAGCGGTGGGTCGTCGGGGTTCGGCCCAAGCGTGACCAGTTGCTGGTGTCTGGGCATCCAGATTTCCCAGAGTTCCACCTTGGGTTCGTACTCCTCGTGCGAACTCTGCCCCTGACTGATCGTGTGAAGACGCGAGTCGCCGTCCTCGTTGAACGCATACTCTTCATCCGACTTGAGCTTCTCTCGGACGGTCTTGTTGAAGTCAGGGTTGTCCCTAGCCACCTCCACTGGGACACGGTAGCGGTGACCCATGAAGCCCACCTCCTCCATGTGCCGGGCCGTCATGTCATGGACCCAGTCGTCGAGGAGGATGTTGCGGACGTATGGTTCAATCCTGTCGATCTCGTAGCCGCCCTCGATGATCGTGCCCGCGACCCTCGTCCCAACCTTGCAGATCCCCATCGAAAAGAGTGCTGCTTTCACACACCGTTGCAGGTGGGTGTGGGCGTTGAGTTCCTTCAGCTTGTCGTTGAGTACGATCTCCAGCTTTTTCCCAGCCTGAAGCCACTTGGGGTCCTTGGTGAAAACCAACACCTGAGGAGGGCGGGCGATCAGTTGTCGCTCGTAGACGTTCGACGCCAACTCGATCATGTTGACGCGAGTGTTCGAGTCGGATCCATGGTCGCCGTAGTTCTCGCCAACCATCTGCTTGATGCCGTACCGATGTCGGGCACGGAATGGTTCCAGACGTGCGCGGCTTGACTCAACTGCACGCCGCAATCGTTGCATGTGAAGGCGGTCGTTGACGTTCATGCTACTCCCAACCGTTGGATGCCATGGCTAGATCACGATTCCGTTCCTGTCGCCGCCACGCCATCGACATCACTGGAGGACCCTGCGTCTTTTTCGGCGTGTGTTTCGCTTCACGCTCACGCAGCAGTTTCGCAGCGAGTGCATCAGCAATGACAACATCCCCGTGACTATCACCCCGATCCGTGGGGTCGATGGTCAGCGATGACCCACTATGCTCGATTGACCCGTTCGGCGTATAGATGAATTCCATTGCTTGATTCAAAGCACGTATCGAAGGATTAATAAACTTACGGCCAAACAACGAAGCGCGGTAGTTGGTCAGCAGGTCAACTTTCCCGTCCTTGGTGGAGAACCAGCCGGGGCGATCGCTGATCTTCTTGCGAACAGACTGGTCGTCAGTCCGGTAGTAGACGTTCCCGTACCGGCAGTCGTCGAGGACAGCCTTGCCAAAGCTTCGCCCCGGACCAGTAGCCTCCCAGATCAGGAAAGCCCCCCTACCTCCCGGCCCGGCAAACATCCGGCAGACCGCAACCGCGATCTCTGCGAACCGGTGAACGCTGACACGGTTGTCACAGAACTCCGCAACCTTCTCCCCCGTGAGGCGATCAACGACCGACAGCGCGGAATCACTCGCACCGGTCCCCTGTGAGATGTCGCAACCCACGATGTAATCCCGGTCGGACGCCGCATACCCCTCCTCGTCGAGTTGAACCCAGACCCGCATGGGTCCGTTGTCGTCTTCCGTGTACTGCGGGTGTCCATCCATGACAGCGAGAGTTCCCACGTGCATCGGAGGAACCCCGAACTCCCGCTTGAGGTCCTCGATGGACTGCGTGTCGAAGAACGGGTAGTTGGATCCCAGATAGTCGATGTCCAACTGGGTCGCAATCTCTACCTCGCTCGCACGACGCTGACACTCCCCGTCGTACCACGGAGATCGCCACTTCCCGTTCTCGTCCTGATACTGGCCCGCGCCCTTTTCTGGATGCGCAGTCCAGTGGAAACGTAACCTTGGAGTGCCTTTTTGTAGCTGAGCATAGAATGCGTTCCCCACCCCGTTAGGGGTCGAGTTAAAAATTCGGCAATTCGTGTTGTCTGCCGTTGCGCTCAGCACCTCCCAGCCACCACCCTCGAAGCTGGCAAACTCATCAATCAGTGCTGCTGTCCTACGACCGCCGCGACCGAGGTTGGCGTTAGTCGATTCGCCGTCGAGAACCGAACCGTTGTCCAGATTGCGAAGCTTCAGCTTCATTCGCTTCATGCTGGGACGCATCCACGCTGGCATCCCATTGATGATGAAGTCGACGTGGGCGAAGAGGGAGTCTGCTGTCCCGTCTACCAACGCTTCCTTCCGGCTGACCATCAGGTAGCTTTCCCTTGGACGGAACAGCCACCGATAGACAAACGTGGTCAGGCAGATCCACGACGCACCCATGTCGCGGGACTTCTCGATGAGGATGTCGTGTCGACCGATCGACTCCTCCACGGCAAGGAAGGCGTTGTCCTGATACTCCCACGTGATGAATGGGATCTTGGGGGACTGCCCCGACGCCACCTTCCGGGGGTCGTAGGTCCACGCGAACCCATTGATCCAGAAGAGGAAGTCACGAGAACACGCATCCCACAGCGTCCGCTGCAAGTCGCGGTCACTCGCCGCCCTCTCCAGTATCTCCGCTCTCCACCTCAGGTTCTCCTCCAGTGTCTTCGGAACCGTCCGGTAGCACTGCGTCACTGAGGGATCTGAGCATCTCTGCGATTTCAGCGGTGGACTTGGTGGCATCCGATACAAAAGCCTCTAGGACCTGATCATCAGATTCGCTCTTCGCCACCATCCGCATCCACTCGGCGTAGAATGTCCTTGTATCCGATCTCGCGAATTCCAGCAATCCCCATGCACCGCTGCTCGGAGCGTCAGCAGGCGACACATCGTCGATCGCGATGTTCTCGTAGACCCACTGGAAGTCCTCCCGAAGACCGCTCTTCCGGTCACCGAACGACTCACGGGTCACAGGTTCCTCGTCCCCGACGTCCTCGTCAGGACCCTGAAGGATCTGCTTCAGACGCACCCCCCCGTATTGCGCCTTGAACGAATCCATCCCCATCTTCTTGGCGGCCCGTGTGTACGCTGTCTTCTTCCCCAGTCCGTTCAGTTCGTAATCGTTCTTCAGGGCTACGAACTCCTGCCACTGTCCCCGACTCTTCAGCCACTCCGCGAACTCTTCCGATTGACTCGGCATCTGGTGTCCCCTCCGGTAATGCACTGTATCCCATCAAGACCTCTGGACCTTGCTCCAACGCCTCACAGACCCGCGACAACGTAGCCAGCGTCATGGTGAACCGACCACTCTCCCAGTCACTGATACGCCCCTGAGTAGTACCCACCTCCGTACCCAGCCTCTGCTGACTCCAGCCTCTACGCAGACGCAATGCCCGCATACGCTTGCCCAGTGCCTCTGAATCAAAGCCCATCAGTCCCTCCTTTGCCTGACATACCATACTGTTGATATCGCTATTCTGGAAGGCGGCGTGGAGGGGTTAACCGTGGGTCCTCCATGCGTGTGGGGGTGGGGGTCGGGTTCAGGTTTTGAGGGGACTGCACACACGCGATTCCTTCTTCCTCCTCGCTGCTCGCTGCACGCTGCACCACACCATGTCCACATGATTGTAAACCACCATGGACACAGCAGTTACAGCAGCGTGTCATGGACTATGGAATAGCACACACCGAACGGGGTGTGACAACTGCATCCATCATGGGCTGTTGTTCGATGGATGTGGCATGACATCTGCTTCGCGAGCGGTGGGATCGCAGGCCATCGACATCGTGTGACATTGATAACTCAAGCCCATCTCAATCAGTACACAACGATCTCGGCGTGACCATCAGTGACCAGTTGATCCACGACCTGATGACCATCAGTGCCTTCGATGGATGCGACCCATCGACCATACTTTCCACGCTTGTCTTTGAACGTCTGGATGATGCACTTCCACCCACCCAGTTTCCATCCATCATCATTGAGGACTGGCACAACTTGACAGTGAGTATCGAGCAGCTTGACGAGGTGTTGAGTGGCCAGTCCACCAGCCACTCGTTCACTGCCTCTGACCTCTGGAGCATCAATGGCAGTGCCATCAGACATGGCCAGTCTGAAGCGATCATCGAAGGTGATACGGAAGGGCAGACGACACTGAGCATCGACTGTGTCAGCATCAATGATGCGAGTGATTACTGCTTCGTGTCGCCAGTCCATTTGAGTGGTCCTCTGCGTCTGAGGTCAGTGCGTTCGATGATGTCTTGGGGTGAAGTCTTGGCTGCCTCATCACCACCAACACCGAAGCAGTGTGCGATGAATTCAGAACAGAAGAACCGATCACCATTGGTGTCAATTGGGATGCGTAGCCAGTTGCACAACGCTCTTGTTATCACACCCCACGATCGAAGGAATTGTAGAGGTGAAGCGTATCGTTTACCCCAGTGAGTGAAGGCACGAGTCAGCACCACTCTACGCCTGATCTCTGTGGCTTCGAGTTGATACCAGTCGACGTTGCGACCAGTGGCGAGCAGCATGCTCAGCGGGTGCAGTCTGACACCTTTGCCTTCGAGTGCTTCGAGGACGCACAGTCTGTTGCGATACCAGACAGCGAAGCCAACGTGAGTGACACGTGATCTGGTGACGAGTGATATCAGTTGGCTGACTGGGCTACACCTGTCCAGCCTGAAGGCGAGGACATCACCGTCCATGATGGCTGAGCGTGCTTCGGTGTAGTCGATCATATCTGTGCGATGAACACTTCAAGATCTGATGACGCAGTGTTGGCACGAGCGGTCACGAGGTTGATGTCTTGTAGACCTGATGTGGGATCACTGATGGCAGCGTTGTCAGCGTTCATGCCACCACCAGTGTCGCTGTCCTGATTGTATGACAGCCACGACTCACCGGGAGCGAGGGTGACGACGAACTCATCATTGCCTTCGTTCTTGACGATGATCCAGATGTAGTTGGTGTCATCCTTGTTGGTCAGCCTGACGTACTTGACTCGTGCTGCCTTGAACTGGCTGCCACCTGCCACCGAGTCAGCGGTGGAGTAGATGTTGATCTCACTGGTTGGGACAGTGACGATCCTCTTGAGGATCTCATTGATGAGCGTCTTGCTCAGGACGTTGACTCCACCCTGATCAGTACCGTTGAGCGAACACTCTTCAGTGATCGTCACCTTGAGAGTTGTGGCGGTGATGGTAGATGTCATCGGCTATCCTCTATGCTCGAATAGTTGGGCTGGCATGCCTCCCCTGATGGAGCGTGCCTCCTGAGGTGCTGGACGCTCCTCTGAGAGGACTTGATTGAGTTGCATGGGGTATCTGTTGCTCAACCTGATCAGGGAGCGTACACGGGCAACTGCTCCGTCCTGTGTCTGCGGTCCACCTGATCCAGCACGTGACTGATTCTGCTGGAGGAAATTAGGTGGGAATATGAACTGGTCCTGTTGCTGCATGTCGAGAGGTGTTATCTCAGGGTTAGCTCCACCCGGTGGTGGCAGTGGTGCTTGCAACTCGCGGAGGTACGGTGCTTCCTCGTTGTACAACTCTCGAAGTTGTTCTCCCTGCGGGAAGTCACCTTGCTCAGGCAGCATCTGTGGCAACAGGTTCGGATAGAACATCCTTTGTTCGGGCGGGACGATCATTGTGTCGTCACTGTATGGCTGACCCTGTATCTGCCAGTCCATACTTTCAGACGGGGCAGTGGTAGGCGGGTATGCCCTCGCGTCGGTCGTGGGCGGGACGACCCCTGTCCCAACCCTGTTGCTGCTCCGTGTCATGAGTTCTCTCCGTCTAGACCGGTCCCTACCGACTGCCCTGCCAACACCATCCAGTGAAGGCTATAGGGTCAAGGAACCATGCCCGTCTGATCCCAGCCAGTGTACCGGTCAGCCAAGCTGGGGGGCGTCGGTTTTGGTCGGCTGACCTTTGGACCTCAGTCGCTCGGCAGTCAGCCCGTTTAGCCGTCTTGCGAATATGGCTTGTTCATCTCCGCTAACTGCTCCTCAGTCAGCGTGTCGAAAGTGTACACGGCGACAGCCAACGCTGACCAGATATCTTTCCTGATCCCGTAGCAGGGACCACGCTCAGCCTTGGTCCCGATAGCCTTCTCCTTGCCCGGCCCGAAGCGGTCGATCAGGGACTGCCTGATGTTGCTGTCCTTCGCCCTCATCGAGTGGCACAGATGCATCTTCACATCCTTCCGGTAGACCAACTGGACAGGGACTCTCCAGCGGTGTGCCAACTCGGCAAACCGACCAGCCCAGTAGCAGGTGTCGAACACCTCCGCTCCGACCGCCATCCCGTAGCTCGCGACCATCTCGATCGCAATCACGTCCGGGGCAGTGTTCTGGATCATGGTAGCCAGAAGCTCCAGCGCGTTGTCGTTACGCCAGATGTTCTGCAAGAGGACAGACCCCTCGCTCCGACCTGATGGTTCGCCGTGGTTCAGCCACAGCATCGCAGACTGAACAGGTCCGGGGTCAATTGCAATGATATTTGAGTGCAACTTATCACTTCCTTTATAGTACACACCGGGAGAAGTAGTCGCTCTGGAGTTCATCCATCGGTCGCAACTGGTCGCGGGGCACGAAGTAGGCTGGTCGTGCCGTGCCGGGATCCTCCCACCAGTCGTCGTTCTTTCCGTCGCAACCCATGATCCATCCGTCGATCCAGAACGTCCCAAGCGACCCCTCGCCGGTGACCAGAACGTATGGCCGATTGTCGTGATCATCGTCGTGAAGGATGAGTCGGTAGTTCCGCTTGTGGGCATACCTGACCTCCACCTGACCAACGTCGCTGAACTCGTACAGGCCCTCGCCTGACCACCAGACACCAAGGTGCTTGGCGACGACCAGTTCAGCCAAGCACCCGTAGCAGTGGGCGTCAAAGGTCTTCGACGAGTCCATGCCCCACTTGTGTTCGGTGTCACCCTTCATCAGGTGACGGATCGACCGCATCGACCCAGCGGTGCATCCTCGCAACATCTCGTCCCAATCCAGCATCACTGCCACAGACACAAATCACCTCCGTGTTTCGACCTGATCTCGACCCCGTCAGAAAAAAACTTTCAAAAAAACATTTGACATTCATTTCATGTTATGCTAAAGTATGTCCGTTGAGTTGACGATAACTCAACAAGCGACAACTAAAGACCACCGAGTGACGACCCACTCCTAATCCTCAGGGATGAACACGGCGAACCTGTAACGGTCGGCAGGACCGACGAGGCGACAACGAGTTGCCTTGGTGGCACGAACTACCCTCCACCGCGATTAGCACCGGAGCAGCACCATCAGATGCTGCGAGGGAGCGAGGGGAACGAAAGTCACAGTCGAAGCGACACGACCGAATGATACCAAAGATGCGATAGCGAACAAGAGGTCCCCACTACCCAGCATCCACGAGATGCTTGGCAGTGGCGATCACTGTTCTGGAACTTGAAAGAGAGGTGCTGTGATGCTTGAGGAAAGCTACAAGGACGGCAAGCGGGTTGCGACGGGTGACTCCGATGCAACGTGGGAAGTGCGGTGTGTGAGTTGGGGCTGGAATGCAATCCAACTCCCCGAACATTGCCAAGCTCAAGAGAACGACAGGAACTTCCCGTCGTTCAGTCAGGCAGAAGCCTACGCTCTCGAGAAGAGCATGAACTAGAAAGAGAGGTGCTGCGATGAATGATGAAAAACGCGACCACGTGTTGGTGATGGTCGCCAACTACTGGGGGCACGGCAAGACGGTCGACGAAGCGTTCGGCCAGATCAAAAGGGTGCGAGGTCGAAAGGTCCTCAAGACCGAAGCACAGGTCTGGCTGGCCTGTGGACCGGACACCCGAATCGACGGCATGGGTTGCACGTGCTACCCGTCCGATGGCCCACGTCCGATTGAGATCTTCACACGTCGTGAGGGTCGAGCAAAGAGTGCAGTCGAACTCGATCGTCGATCCGAGTTCGCTGTGTGCAACTGAAACTGAGAACTGCTGGCACGGGGCGGCCCCATCCGGGGTCGCCCCTTGTCGGCCCGAAAGAAAGAAGGCAATGCCATGAGTGTTTACCTCAAGACGTTCCGAAAAAGTAACCCAGTCAAGTTGGTGTTCGCGGACACCAAATCCCCGGTCGACCACAAGGTCTACCACTACGCTTTCTGCTGCAAGGCAGGCGACGAAGACACCAATTCTTGGAACAGGTGTGGCGAGCGAGCGAAGCAGATCCGCATGCAGATGGGGACCGCTGAGCGTGGCTTCGTCAGGGCAGTGGAGGAGTCACCAGACGGCGAGGTGTTGGTGATGCAGTTCAAGCCCGGCCAGTTGGAGGTGGGCGAAAGTGAGGCTGTCTACCGGACCAGTAACGAGGGTGTCTACTACGACACCGAAGCCCCCGGCGAGAATGTTGGGACAGTCGTGAAGACCACTCAGGGTCCGTGGTTGTTCTACCCCAACGACAACTGGTCGGGACAGCCTGCCGTCACGGAGGCGAAGCGAGAGCGTGACGAGCAGACCGCGCCGATGCGAAGCGATGTCGCGAAGGAGTTTGGTGGCATGAAGGTTGAAACCATCGACCTGACTCCAACTTGGGCTGGCATTCTGCCAGCACTGATGGCTGTGCTTGAGCATGGCACGGAGGAGGGCAAGAAGCATGTGCGAAGCGAACTGAAAAGGCTGGCGGAATTCGCTGACAGCCACAACGAGGAAACCGAAAGCGAGGTGGAGTGATGGCGTTTCTGATTGAGATCGAAGTTGAAGAGTTGTGCCAAGTGAACGAGGTCGTTTCTTTGCTGCTCGACCAGCAACGCAACGAGCAACCAGCCGCAGTGAGGATCCACGAGGTCGACGAGGTCGACCTGCGGTACATGAAGAAAGAGGTGGAGTGATGGCCATGTACGAAAGCGACACGGCGGATGCGAAGTTCGTGGTCAAGGTTCTGACCGACTTCGCCAACAGGTCCGATCAGGACCACAAGGAGTTTGCCGAGGAACTCGGCAACCAGCACCGGACTCTCCAGCAGGGAGTGACCCGGTTGTTCATGGACTGGATGAAGGTGATGGCAGAGCAGCGGAACTATGACCTCCGCAACGAGGCTACTGTCGTCCTCGCTCAGAAGATGCGCGACTACCTCCATCCGAGCGACTTTTACCTGCCGCATGTCTAGGTGCGGCAACACGCCGGGGGGCATTTCGCCCCCCGGTCCCACCGGGGCAACTGCCCCAAAAACCGAAAGAAGGTAAGGCAATGACTACAACATGCAACAAACTGGAAGAGCGAGATGAGCGATGCAACAGACTCGAACTGGTCCTGAAGAGCAACAGGTACATCCAAGAGCAGTTGAACAAAACCGGAGGATCTAAAGCTCACAACAGCAGTCAGTCATTCGTCATGGATGAACCCACTGGCGTTGCTAACAACGGATACCAACGATCCCATTCCGTCATCCGTGGGCACGCTTTCTACGCGATCGACAAGGCTGAGTTGCAGAAATTCGCTGACGGGAAAGCCACGGTCGGTAGTCGTCATCGGAGTTACACCCGCACCGAACGAGAGGCGTGGGTCCGTGTCATCGAGGGGATCGACTGGGAGAAGGAATATCTCGGTTCTGCTCCCGCATGGTCGGCTGCTCGAGTGGCCGTGATCGAGCAAGCCACTGATAGCGTGTTCGACCGGGTTCTCGTCTACGCCGGTCCTGTCCGAATCAGCCAGTCGTTTGGGAAGCGGTGGCAAGCAGACGTGGATGACTGCCCAAAGGCGGGCTGGTATCGATACCGTAACGCCATCAAGCAGAACACGACTTTTCCACAAGCCAATGACATTGTTTCTCTGGTGCGTGGAGAAGTCCGTCAGCATCGTTGCGAATTCCTCAAGGGGTTGCTGCAAGACGCTCTCGCGATGGAGTCCGAGATGGACAAGCTTGGGAAGTCTGTCGTTGAGCAGTTTTCTGGGGAATACGGGAATGTCGCTCGCGAGATCTACTCCGTGCTGAGGCGAGTCGGTCACGACTGGGAGTGCGCAACCACCCACTCTGTGTTCTCCCGTGATTTCACGGAAGAGCAGATGGAGAACACCCGGTTGGAAGATGGGAGTTATGGCCTCATCACCAAGCTCTCCGACCTTCAAAGTCACGCTCGGAACATCCGTATGGCGGCAGACAGCCTAGAGGAAGTTGCCGGTCGACACCTGCGTGAACTCGACACGCAGATCCATCGTGACAAGGCGGTCGAAGAGTACATCAAATCTCAAACCGAAAGTGAGGTGGAGTGATGAGTAAAACGAAGACGTGGTGCGGGAGGACGAAGGCAGGCGAGAAGTTCCGGTTGAGATGCTGGGACCATCAGACCTCCAAGTACGTCTTCCGAAAGGCGGGAGAATTTCTGGGAATGCTGGGCTGGGACGAAGTGTCCGTAGTGGCCCCGCTTATCCCCAACACGGGGTACGACGATGCCCCATTCATTGACTTGGTCGTGAACCAAGAAAGGGAGGATACCAATGGCTAAAAAACTGAAAGACTTCACATTCTCTGATCGGAGCGGGAACCGGAGGTATCCGTGGGAGGAGTGGTCGAACGGCGAGGTCTGGAGGGTCGAGGAAGGGAAGGACTTCGTCGTCCGGTCAAGCTCATTCGTTCAGGCCGCCTACCAGTATGCGAGGAGGTGCGGAAAGAAAGTCCGTGTCCAGCAAGGCGGGGACCACGTGGTCTTCCAGTTCTACGAAAGCGAGGTGCAGAAATGACTATCTGGATTTACTCAAGGAAGTCCCCGTCACGGACCCGTTCTGTGACAGTGGACGAGAGTCTGGACACCCAGAAGGAGCAGTGCGAAAAATACTGTGAGTTCGCCGGGTTGTTCGAGGACTCGGACGAGGAGGTCGTCTTCCTCGAAGACCCTCACGTCAGTGGTGATGATGCCTTGTCGAAGCGACCGGAGGGTAGGCGTCTGCTTACCCGTGCCGATCGTGGTGACAAGATCGTCGCCCAGCGTCTGGACCGTCTGTTCCGCAACACTGCGGATGGACTCAACTGCGTCGACAAATGGATGCAATTGGGTGTATCATTGCACCTCGCCTGCGAGGGAGGTTGCACCATCGACACGTCGACAGCAGTCGGCTACCTGTTCTTCACGACCCGGCTTGCGCAGTGTAAGTTCGAGCGTGATCTGGTTGTCGAGCGGACTTCCGCTGCGATGAAGCAGCACATGAAGAACGGTCGCCGGATGGGCGGATCTCTGCCCTACGGCATGATGAAAGATCCTGACGATCCGACACGGATGGTCGAGAATTCTGAAGAGCAGCGAGGGATCGAGATTGTCACTAGACACCTATCTAGGAATTTCGTGTCTGTTGGCGGTATCAAGCGTGACCTGATTGCGGAGAATGTTCCTCCGAGAGGTCAACGCTGGCACGCCGAAACGATCCGCCGGATCGTGGCTGGCATCAAAGAAAGAGAGAGTGAGTGATGAGAAAAGTAGACCTCTACACGCATTGTGGTTCCAACCGTGTCAGCCGCGAGCAGATGCGGAATTCCATTACCCCCCCGGCGAGCGACAGCCACGTCCCCATCCCACACACCGTGTTGTGGGACAAGGCACTGTCTGCGTTCGAGAACTCCGGGTACAAACTGGAGAATGAGGCGCATGCTCTCAACCGCGAAGGTCAGCAGTATTTCGGCCTGATGCAGTTGGGTGCTGCTGCCGGTGGCGACGGCGCGTCGCTCATCGGCAACGGGCACGATGCCTCCCTGATCGCTGGTGTCAGGAACTCGCACGACAAGCGGTTCCCGGCGGCACTGGTCTTGGGGTCGCAGGTGTTCGTCTGCGACAACCTCGCCTTCTCAGGTGAGGTCAAGGTTGCGACCCGCCACACCCGGTACATCCTCGACCGACTCGACCGAGTCGTCGGTGATGCTGTCGGCAAGTTGGCGGATCATCGCATCAAGCTTGAGGAACGGCACGACCTGTACAAGTCGTCCGAACTCTCGCACGGCGAGGTGAACGACCTCGTCATCGAAGCGATGGACCGCAACGTCCTGCCGCCGACCAAGATCCCTCAGGTGATGGAGGAGTGGAGGAATCCACGCCACCCTGAGTTCAAGGTCGACGGCCAAACTGGGTGGCGTTTGTACAACGCCTTCACCGAGTCGCTCAAGGGTTCCAGCTTGAACCTCTTGTCGAGTCGGACCCAGCGACTGCACGGGATCTTGGACAAGCATCTGACTGCCGCCTGATCCCGGCGCAATAAACAACCCCGGACGGTGGTATGCGGTCCAATCCGTCCGGGGTTGCCGAAAGTGAGGCACTGACAGTCTATTCAGAAGAAAGGAGTACGGCAATGCCGAACAGATACCAAGTGGGAAATCAGGGACCGATGATGTTCAGGTTGCCGAAAGGGACTCCGGTCCCCAAGGCGAAGAAGAAAACTCAGCCCGAACCCAAGAAGGGAAAAGGGCGCAAAAGAAAGTGAGCAAGGCATGACTGTATTTACAATCAACCCCTACCGTATGGGCGACAACTGGGTCTTTGACCAACCAGAGATCGGACTGCATGCGGAGGCATTCGTCGGAGGTGCATCGTATGCACTGGACGAAGTCCTTCGTGACCTTGGGCAGTTCGACGAAGCAGTCGAGAAAGGATTCACTCTCCAGTTCCGTGCTGGTGATGTGAACGGTGTCATCAGGGATCCAGACGAGGACTACGATGCCTACTGGTCGCTGTGCGACGTCGTGCTGTCGCGGGTCGACAACCCCGCCCTCCACTACCCGAACAATCTGCTGTTCGGGATGGAGGGCACATGGTACGCAACCCACCACCACTCGGTGCGTCAACTGGACGACTCGCACGTGGTGTGGTTGTGCCCTGCACTGGAGCTATTCTTTGGAGGAAAGCCGAAGAGGATCTACATGCAGTTGAACCCGCAACTTGATCGTCCGTTCGATCACGAGAACAGCACCCGGCTGGCTGAGCAGGATGCCGAAGCAATCCGCCGGGGCACACTGCCGCCTGAACCAGAACCGCACCCTAGAGGACTGAACAACTTCGTCAGTCCGGCGCAGGCAAGAACGGAGGGTAAGCGATATGGCGGGTGAATTGTTTCTCGCCATCGTTGGTGCGTTTGCGGTATCGCTGATGGCTGACGCACTGGGATGGTGGGAATGAGATTAGGGAGGGGAGTGGCAAAGTGCCGCTCCCCTCCCTTTTTTTTATTTGTCCAGCTTCGGTGGCTTCATGACTGGTGCGTACCAGTCTTTCCTCTTCTCCTGATCCGCCCACTTCCGCTCGTCCCACCCCTCCCTGATCTCTGCCGCCGCCTCTGCAATTTCTTCAGGGGTCGGGTTGTACCGCTCGCGTTGATTCGCCATCGACTTCCCTCACATCCTTGATTCGGGGAATACCACCAACCTCCTCGATGGTCACGTCGAACTCGACGGGTGAAAGAGCAGGGCTGACGGCTGGCACGTTGCCTGCCGGGACCGGGGAGGACAACAGGGCAGACAGTCCAACACCGCCAGCCCCACCCGTAGCCAACATCATCCCCGCAATGAGCATCTTCGACAACCCCCCTCCATCTACCACCGTGGTCTGTGCGGGAGGGTATGTGCCAACGTCATAACTCTCATCGAGTCCAGCATCTGACGCCAGAGATTTACGCCTGATCCTTAGCCGCTCCGCGAGGTCATGGGTCATCATGTTGAGGAACCGGTTCCGCCCCATCAGGTGCGACCTCATTCCCTCCTCCACGATTGGCGATTTGCTCACGCAAAAACTCCTCGTCCAGTTCACGTAGCTCACGCCACGCCATGTCGTGTGCATGACCCAGTCGGAGTGCTATCATGACGAGTTCCCGCTCGCGACCAGCGTCGTCGAGAGAGATCATCCGGTCGGCTTCAGCCAACAGTTCGTCACGCAGCGACACGATGTCCATCAGGCTGATGGGCCATCCTTAGATTGGATCAGGACTCGACTAGCGAATGCTTCCGCCGTGTCGACGCTTGCGTACACCTGACCAAAGGCACGATCCATCATCTGGAGGAACGAGTTGTTCGCTGCCGACTGCTGCGCCAACCGCTCACCGCTCGCTGCTTCGAGCAGTGCCTGAAGATCTACTTGGCTTGCCATCTAATTCTCCTTGGGTGTTACCCGGACACGAATTGTTGCTCTGAAATTACGCCGCCACTCTTCGAGTGCAACTACCCGCTGTTCCAGTTCACGGATACGCTGCTTCAATTGTTCCACGTCCGGGTCGGCATCCTTACCGTCCTTCCCCGGTGGACCGGGTGGTCCCGGTGTCTTCGATAATGATAACAACACCGATCTGATTTCAGCAATCGCTTTCGTCCTGTCACGGTCAGAAAACAATGGGCCTGTGAGCGGCCCGCTCTTCTGGTCTGAGGGATTGGTCAGGTTTACGGAGAACGTCCGTCCTTGGGCCTCTGAGAAGCTTAGAAGTTGTGCCTGTGTGACAGCCAGAACCAACTCGTCATCATCGCCATGCGTCTGCACACCGACCAGCCTGTTACCACGAAAGATCCCGCCGCCGCTCGACCCGTTGCGAAACCTTCCAGATTTCACCGGATACCTCGACCTAACTACCAGAAGGTTCGATGGTTTTTCCGTGCCGTCTGCTGTCAGGTCCAGCCGGGATGGTCCTTTGCCGCCGGGCCAACCGTAGCCATGAAGTTGACCAGACGAACCCCCTCCCAGTGGGGCAACATCCAGAACCACTGACGCCGGGCAGGTGAACAACGCGAGGTCTGCCGCCGAGTCGACAGCCACCCACTCACCTTCAACCCGGACACCCTTGGAGTTGATGACAGACACCGCCTTGCCGGTGGTGGCGCAGTGCCCTGCGGAGATCCCGTATCCCCTGCCCCCGATCACTGCGACGATCGTCCCTGAACACCCGCCGACACGAACACTCGCCAGACGGGAATCCTCACCCGCTGCGGTCGACGCTAACAACAACAGGATCAGCCAGCACTTAGCCATACTTTGTCCAGTAGCTTGACGCCGATTGGTAAGAGGACAGTCATCACAACAGCGATGGTCCGTAGCTCGGTTCGCAACCGGACCAGTTGGGTCACGATAGAATCCTTACCGTTCCCCCTCCACACCGTGTCATCAATTCTGGTCAGGCGATCCGTGTGTCCGTGAACGACTCGCCAAATCTGACCGTCGTCCGAGTCGCTCCCCAACTCCGCTCGCACCTTCGCCTCCAGTTCCATTACTCGGCGTTCCAGATCTTCCATGATAAACACTCTCGAACCGGGCGAAGACACGATCATGATCACGCTGGCCCATGTTGCAGATGTTTAGCCAACCGATCTCCTTCACCGCATCATACACGTCTGGTGGCAGCAGTTCACGGGGAGTCCCGTAGCTACCAATCTCCTTGACCGCAGCACGGACCATGTTCCATGCACGTTCAGCCGGGATCTCTGGACCCAGTGGCCAACACTCAGACATGCCACCATCGTGGTCGTCGGGATCCAAGTACCTGCCTTGGTTGAACCACGTCGACGGGTGCGGTGTGTATTGAACGTCCTCACCCTTACGGTGTCGCGCGTACCACTTCACCCGTGCAAGCAGTTCACTCGCGGAGATCTCTCCTGACTGCAACGCTTTCTCGATGCACTTGATCGCATACTGGCGGGCACACTTTCGCGGGAATGCCCGGTAGATTTCCAATGCCACACTCTTCTTCATAGAACCTCTCCCATAGTTTAGATCAGTGGATCAGTGCGCATCCTCCCTGATCACTCCCTCCTGTCCCTGTCTTCCTAGAGTGATCATCACTCTGAGGTTATCCAGTTCACAGTCAGTCGTAGGACTCTTGGATCGCTGCTTTCCACTTACCCCGAACCAGATCACTCTGGTGCAGCACCTCACCTGTCCGGTCATCGAGAGGTTATGTTGCCGGGATAGGACAGTAATCCCCGGCCTCTCGAATGGTTGCCTTCAAACAACCAAGGACGGTGCAGGGGAATCGAACCCCCGTTCGTGTTGACCATGTACAATCAACGTAGCCGCCAGCCACCGTCACCCCCAGTCAGAATGGGGCCTCGTCAGCACTGACCGGTTCCGGTGTTGGTTCCGGTTCCGGTTTCTTCTTCTTCTTCTTCCCCCTGCCGGTCAGCCTGTTCAGCTTGGCAGCCAGCTTGTCGTCATCGACTAGACCACTGCTCGTCGTCGATGTGCTGCTGCCCACAGGGAAAGGGAAGTCGAAGTCCTCCCACACCCTGCCTTGGTCATCGCTTCGATGACGGCAGATCAGCGTGAGGTCGGTCCCAACCAGAGAGAACGTGCCACTGGCCGGGTTGAGATCATTCCAATCCCCCCCGTCCCATCCGAGATCCTTCAGCCGGGCAATAGCTCGCTCGACGTTAGCCTCAGAATTGCACCAGAGTTTCACTGTTCTTGGGAACGCACCGCCATCAGGCTGGACCTCGATGCCGAAGTATTCCGTGCCAGTGTTCGGGGTCTTCGAGAACCCCTGACCAATGACTCTGCAATTGTGTGTGCCTTCTTCATATGTACTCATGACTGCCTCGCTTTCTTGATTGCTTCCATGATGTTGGACCACGCCTCTTTGCCATTATCGCCAGCGTCAAGATCCTCACGGATGTTGAAGCGGTTCTTGGCGTCGTACCCAGCAGACCAATCTGTGTGGAACACCCTGCTCCCATCAGACCGACCCTTCGACCTGTTCTCTTCAGTCACCACATCAACGATCCGGTTCATGAAGAAGCACCAGTCCAGCCAGCGATGCGTGACGTTCCACGTCTTGTCGTGGATGTCGACGACATGCCTGTCATAGTCTGGCAGGAGTGGGTCACGGTGGGGCTTCGTCTTCGAGTGCCCCGTGAACACGACCGACATTTGCTTCTGGTCCCTAAGTGCATCCAAAGCCGAGAGCATTAATCTCCACTCAACAAGCGAGGATTCGTACCCAACCATGTACCGCAGGAAACCACGATCCGTGGCGTCACCGTTGTAGTCACGTTCAGTCACGTGCTTGTGGCACAACTTCTCAAGCGACCCGATCGTGTCGATCGCGATAGCCTTGTAATCATGGTCCTCGTCGAGAAGTTCCTGAAGGACCAGCATGACCATCGGCCAACTACTAACGACCGGAAGGATGGCGAGATCCTTTGGCACGATGCCACTTCTCTTCAACGACGCCCATGGGTCCTCGTCGCTGAACCGCATGATCACCACGCCGGGTATCCACCCAATCGTGCTGCTCTTGCCGACTCCACTTTGACCCCAGACCATCCCCGATGACGGGCGGGACTCGATCCCCTTGACGATCTGCTTCAGCAGACTGGCCGACCCCGATGACCGGGCAGTTTTCTTTGCTGTCACATTCATTTCTGCACCTCAGTAAGTTCTGTCCAAATGTAATCCATGATGTTGTGCCAGATTGTTCCAAAGACGAGTGCCTCACGGTGAGGTTCCTCGATCCTTGTCCACCGCTTGTTGTAGCGATACTCATGCTTCCTTCGGCACGACAGGAAACACTTCATCCTGCTGTTGGTGATTACTTTTTCATCTTCTCCTTCATCAAGTTCAGGGTTGGTTACGTCAGACTGCTTCCACTTGCCTGACCCGAAATCATCGTGCCCACTGCACACACCAAGGTAGTTGCAGGGGGTGTTGTAAAGCATGCAGGCCGAAGGGTTCTTCGGATGCCTGTCGTTCCTCACGGCAGTGCCGATCTCCTGACCGATGTTCCACACGTCGGTCATGAACTCGTTCAACTCGTTCGGGTTGATCACGATAGCCCGTTGCTGGAAGTACCTGCTGGGATCTTCCGCGATGTCGTGGTACACCCGGTCGGCAAACATGTCGGGAGTTTCAATCCCGTTCTCTGGAGGGTTCTCCATCAGTTCCAGATACTTCTTGGACAGACGCTTGGGGCGTGTTCGTGGCTTGCGGACCACGTCCCAAAGTATCCGTGTCGGTTTCCGCTCGTTCTGGAGCATCAGCATGTAGTACATGCTGGCCTGAGTATCGACAGCGAGTTGACGCCAATACTGCGAGTCCGGGTCCGAGATGTCGAACGACGTTGTCTTGTGGTCGACGATGCATAGCTCGCCGTCCACGGTGCAGACCTTGTCGATCTTCCCGGCCAGAGAATAGTTGCGGCTTGACCTGAAAGTATCCGGGTTGATGAGCGATCCGCTCAAGGTTGACTCGACCTCATGCAGGTCGACGGTCTTCAGCTTCCACGCATAATGGTTGCAGTAGGCTGCCGCCATCCCAGCGAGGGTTGCGACCACAACGTCCCGGTTAGAATCGGGGATGTCTTCCCCGACCTCACTCCCCAGCCACTCTCTCCACTCCCCGATCGTCTTGTTCATTGCGCCTCACCCCTTTCACCATAATCTCATCTCGCCGGATCACCATGTTTGCCGGTGCTTCGACCCCCAACCGCACATTGGCCTGAGCAAACACTGTAATCTTTGCCTCCCCCACCGGGGTTGAGATTACAATGGACTCATTGGGTCGTCTTCCGAGTACGAGCATCACACTCCTCCATGATTTAGATGCCGGGCCGGTCATCCGTGACCGTTAATAGACTTCTGTGTCCACCCGGCCTGATATCATACCAGTGTAATGTAGCTTGGCAAGCACCACTCCTGAACAATTTCAATTGCAAGGATGCTCGATGGTAGTTGAGATCGCATTGAAGATCGAACCCCACATCTTCGTCGTCGTCTTTGAGGAAAAGGAGTTCACGGGTGAGGCTAGGATGAACGCTCTTGCTGAGTTGACGCAGACGCTCCACCGCTGGACGGGTGAGATCGACGCCTTTGAAATGAACCACGCCACCTCTCTTCTCGGCAGGGTTCTCGAAGAGTGGCCGCCCGCTACGGAGCAACCGCCCCCTCACCGGTTCCCCGGTTTGCTTTGACCCCGTACTTGGCAAGCCCTCCCGCCAGCCTCAGCCTAGCCTGCGGACCCTTGCGGTACGGGAAAGCTTTGAACACCTGCTTCTTCGTGATGCCACGGTTCTTCAACCACTCTGCCGCCATCCTCTTGTTGTCCTCCCACTTCTCAACCTCAAGTTCCCAGTCCTCTTTGTTCTTGTAGACACCGAGTGCCTTGCGGGACGGGGCGGGCCTAGCCAGAAGTGCCGCCTGCTTTTCGATATGCTTCCGGTGCAATTCCCCTGCCAGTTCACCGTAAGCATCCGCCTCCGTCGTCCGACCTATCCACACTTTCGACAGGGTATCCTTGGCGAGAGTACGGCTGTCGTTGACAACGCTCTTCACGGCATCAGCGTCTTGCTGGGATGTTGGCTTGCTCCAGTCGATGAACGGCATCTCCATCTTGGCGACCTCGCGGGCGATGTCACCTGAAAGCTTTTGGAACTGGTCGAGTTGTTCCGGGGTCATGTAATGCTCGACACCACGACGGTCTTTCCACGTTGGTCGGGGCGGCATGAAATGCACCTGATCTCGTGGATCGTTGTGTTCGTCGTTCCATTTCCTGATGACGACATCCATCGGGAACTCTTCGGAATACTGGGTGTGGAACGGCATCATCGCGCGGTACAACCAGTTCATGCCCTTGGTCTGCATCGCTGGGTTTACGTCAGACGGTATGTGCCTACCCCAGATGTCCCACGCCGGGCGGTCGATCACGAAGTTCGGGAAGATGTGTCTGGCAATCTCGGTCCTCTCAATGGTGCGTCGGCCCAGCATCTTCAGCCAGTCTGTACCGTCCCCGTAGACCCGCCTGTCTGGCAGGTAGTCGCGGTCTGCTCTGGCGATTCGTTTGTAGACGCCGGGGATCCATGCGGTGACGAACTGCGACAGGTACTTGGGTCCGTAGATGTCAGGCTGTTCAAAGACCTTGAAGAAATCGCTTACGCCTCTCGTTAGGTTCTTCTCAAAGATCTGCCCAGACAGACTCTTCGGCAGGTCTGTCGCCATTCGAGCAGGGTCGCCGCTCTTTATTGCCAGAATCGCATCGATCGCGAACCCAAAGATCGTGGATATCGGTTCGACGTTTGCGAAAGAAACATATGGACCCTTGTCTATCTGACCGTTTCTGAGAACAGGGACCGCAAAGGACAGTGGCGGCGGTGTTCCCGCTCGCATCCCCGTCAACCTGCTTCGATAGCTCCAGACCTCTTTGCTTCCAGTCACCCACGGACGCTCGTCGTCGTCGCCATCCACAAGGCTGTACAACGCCATGAACGCAAGGAAGTTGCCCGCCTGAGCGATGGCCCTCGACGACACCTTCGTCCAGTCGCGTTCTTCTGGTTTGACGAACCGGAACCCAAGCTTGGCCTTGGGATCCTCTTTCATGTACAGGTCCCAGATCTCCTTGGGCATTTCAGCGAAGCCAAGCGCGGAGTACGGGGAACTCGGGAACAGGCCAACCTTGGTGATGTTGATCAATGTCTTTGCGAAAGGAACGATGTACTTAAAGACGAACGCAGAGTCCCGCAGCGCGACAGCCTTCTGCCCGATCGGACCCAGTTCTGTTTGGAACGTGAGCAGGTGGGCCATGTCCATCGACCGGTCCCAGACATCAGACTTTATTCCCTCCGTGTCTGCGATCAGTTCAGCCATCGCAACAGACACTGCTTGGTCAGCCATCTGTCTGGCTTCAGCTTGAGTCCTCGCTCGACCACGAGGGACCTCGCTCTGCACACCGACTGACCCGATATCAAGTGCTGCGTCAAACGCTCTTTTCCACACATTCTTCGCCACCATCTCCCGGTAGGCGAGTGCGTTGACCTCCATTCCTGAAATCACACTCTTCATGAACTCATCGACCGCAAGAAGCATCCGGGTTCCCGTCAGCCCGGTGAACCCGGAACGGATGAACCTCCCCTTCCTGCCCTTGATCGAAACGGTTGGGATCTCATATTTCTGAAGACCCTGCACCCCGCGACCAAGCATCACCTCAAGTTGAGGGACCTCTGTGTCGTGGGCCATGAGGGCGATCCTCGCCGCCTTCTTCATGTGGGGCCAGAACGCACCCCACATATGCTTGATCTCACCGAACGTGACCCTCTCGCCCTTGCGTATGGGCAGGCTGACCACCGCTTCCAGCGGTCGCTTCACTGCGTACTCCCAGATCGACAACGGCACAGTGCCGACGACGTTGGCGACCTGTGTAGACACACCGGAGAGGAGTGCATTGATATACCACTCGTATGCCTTGTCACCGTTGCTCGCCTTGAAGGTCTGAGCAATACGGAGTATCTGGAACGTGGAACGAGGGTCGTTTGCGTACTCTTCGATGTTGTCGAGGTCGAACCCCAGCTTCGTCAAATGATCCAGAAGCTTTACGTTCTCATCGGCAATCGAGTCGCGCAATAACTTCAGAAGTTCGGCGTCTTTATCTCGCCTCGCCTTTGCGATCTTTCTCTGCAACCTCGCGCTTGGACGCAGGATGCCCTCCGTCATCAAACGCTTCCGCCGTTCACGAGGGGTCTCGATCGGGTCGAACCTCTGGCGGAACGCTCTCGCCATTTCCGTGCCGACGTCCCTGTAACCCTCGATCAAGGCAATCGTCGCCCGAAGTTCCTCAGGGTTGCCAGACTGGATCGACCGGATCCCGTACATATTGATCAGCTTCTTTGCGCAATACGTGTCGACATCGGTGAACGCGCGACCGACCTCCATCTTATCGAGGAGTTGCTTGCGAACTCTCGCCGCGCTCAGTTTCCAGATCCTCTCCTCACCCTCCTCTTCGACAACGGTCTGCCTGCGGACCTCGTCCCTGTTCATGTGCCGCCACTCACGTATGCCCGCAAGGTCGAGAAGTTCCCTCGCCTGCTGGTCAACGGAGTCGACAAGATCCCTAGCCCCCTGATCAGTCGCCGGGTTCGCAAGGTTGTCAGACCGTCGCCTGCGTGCAGCAAACAAGACACCTGACGGGATGCGGGCGACACGATCCTCTGGACCGTTGGTGGCCTCGGACTTGTAGTCGAAATCGCGGCCCTCTTTGTTGGCCGCCTTCTCAGCCCGCTCCAGCAGCTTTATCGACGCTTCCGAGAACTTGTCGAGTCGAGATTGAAAGCCGCCTGCGGCAGACCCAAGCTGTTCGATTGCATCAACTGCACGTATGTACCGTGAGTACCGCGCCAGAGCTTCTCGTACTCTTCTTTCGACGCCGTCTTCAATTCCGGTGCGCTCTTGTATGTCGGCCCAGTCGACTTCTGAAAGAAACTGTTCTGGTCGCTGAAGGAGTCGTCGAAGCTGATTCTCGAATCCCTTTCGCTTCCGTTTTGCGGCGTCCCTGACGATAAGCCGAATTGGTTCGGCTGCCCGGCTTGTTCCTGAGAACCTTTTGATCCCTCTGAAAAGTTGTTCGCCATCGTTCTCGGTATCCTGATTCAGTATCTTCTCTAAGCCACGGTCTATTACACCAGTGTAATCCCCCTGAGTCAACTGGTCACTTCGCTTATTGAAACTCACCAGCATCTGTACGGGGCGAACCCTTTCCACGAACTCGTTCTCAGACCAACCCTCGTGTTCTGCGACGGTGTTGAAGACAGCATCTACAAGGTCCTGCTGCCTGATGCCTATCGTCGGCTGTCGTCGACTGGTTGCCCGCATCGACAAGGCTGTGGGGGCGACCGCAACTATCTGTGACCCAGACCAGTTGACCTCAGTGATAAGACGGAACCCTCCACCGATGTTCTCTCGCACCCAGTCACCGATCCACCGGGTGGATTCTTCGGTCAACTTCAGGTCCTTGATAAACACCCCGCTCGTGGTGTACTTGATCTCACCACGCTGGACTTCCATTCCGCTCTCACCGTCATGGACCTGCATGCGAACCGACTCAGCACCACCAGACCCAGTCGCCCTGCCGATGAGTGCGTTCATCATCTGCCGGGTAAAGTTGTCGACGTTCCAGAACGGAATGGTCATCGTCGAGTCGGCGTCTTCCGAGTAGATTGCTCCCCCGGTCGTCGCTGGTTTCACCCGACTCGCTCTGGTGACGGCAGGGTCGGCCAGCACGGCAGTGTACCCAGCCTTCAGACCACTGATCGCTGAGAACAACTCCGTGAGGATGTCGCCGTTCTTGAGTATCCCGCTATCTAAGGGGCGTTTGTAGGGTTGGCTGCCGCTGATCTTCTTCGAGAATGCCCGCCACGCTGCGTCGTAACCGTTGGCGATCCTGTTCGCCATAGCAGTCCGCATCCGCTCAGGCACGGCAAGATGTGAAGCACCCCACCTGAGCAGGTTCCTGAGCATGTTCGCCCTCTGGACGGGACGATACTCGGACCCCTTCAGTGTGTAGATTCCTCTAGGTGTTCTGTGGAAGTGGCTGTGCTTGCCAGACCTAGCGATATCACTCATCTCTGGGTCTGCAAGATGCTCAGGTCGGATCTTCTCACCCGGCTTCATCACGCCAGCCTCGATCGCCCTCTCGATGAAAGACTCAAGGGTCTGGACGTAGGTCTGGGACGCCCGGTCATCATCTCGATTGACCCACATCAACGCCTGTAGTTGCCATGGCTGGTAGGGTTCGAGTTCTCCACCCTGCTTCGAGTTCAGGTAGCCAGACATCTTGATCATGTAACGGCTGATGGTTTCGTACCAGAACGAGTCAGCAAATGCGTTACCCGGAAGACCAAAGACCTTCGCCATAATCGCATCGTTCGTCGAGAGCGGTACGTTCGCCCCTCGTCCAGCGATGAACTCAAACGTGGCGTTGAACGATCCAGTCTTCAGTTGATCCTCGCTGCCCAACTGGCCATTGAGTGCGTTGCGAATGGACTGGTCGGAGATGACATCGGTGGAACCGAACCGGTTACCAAAGATCTCCGACATGATCGAGAGCGTTCTCTCCATGTTGTCTTTGACATTGGTTCTCTGGCTTGTCGCTGCCAGCACCTTGTTGAATACATCCCACTCGTGGTCAGTCAGGTCGAGGTACTGACGTGACGCAGTCACGTATCTCTCGTACCAATACCTGAACTCATCCCGCAGTGCAGTTGAACCAATAAGAAAGTCGCCCGCTGTTGGGAATTTCTTCTCCCACCCGTTGGGAAGTTTGAATCCATATTCATCCTTGAGCGCAGAGTTCGCCTCCTCGAACTGTGTCTTCCCGTCCTTCCCCTGCCACAGCGGCATCTCGCTGATAACTTCATCCCAAAGACGCTGTAGGTCTGCGCTAACCTGATCGGACCCGATCCCTTCAAGTATGGATGACACTGGGCCAACCCGATCCGGGTCCAGTTGCATGAAGTTCTTGCCTTCCATTGTCCTCGCCATGGAACGACCACGACGATACCCGGCTGTCTGGAACAGACGTTCAGCCTCAGGGATTGTGACCTTCAGGTCATCAAGGGTCCGTGTCTGTGCGGCGTAGTATGGCGTGATGCCCTGATCTGAGAGTCGTTTTAGGTATGCCGTTCTGGTTTCCATTTGCTTGGGATACAGATCTCCATTGTCATACCTCTTCATTGCCCCTTTCCACACGCCATCCTTGAATCTTCCCACTTTCTTTTTCTGTTCTTCCGTCAATTTGCCCCACGCTTCAAGGTTGATGACATTGCTCACATTGTCGGTGAGGATGTCGCTGTGTTGTGGTCCGCTGTTTTGCTTGGGTTCTTCGTATCTAGGTCGCATCGCCTTCATCTGTGGTGGTGGAACCCTACCCTCCCACCCCCACAACGCCTGCCCCTCTTCGTTCACAAAAGGTTTGCCTGCCTCCCACACCCTCTCTTCAGTGCTGGGGTGTCGCCATCCGTGCCAACTCAAGTGCGCATCTCCTCCACCATGCCACAACTGGTCAGCGACCATGTGCAGCAAGACCGGTTCATAGCCGTTTGCGCCGTACCACCTGATCAGTTGTCCTTGCGGCATGGCCCCGAAAGCGGCGGGATATCCCGTGACAACAGAATCTGTTCGGTCTGCCGCATCAGCAATCGCCGCCATTGCTGCATTAGCCCTTCCTGTATCTCTGGCGTCAGGAGCGTACATCGCGTTCTTGATGATGGAGATGTAGATCGACGGAGTCATCTGAAGGGTCGCCTCCATCCCCCTTCCGAAATTGACGGTGAAGTAGTCCCTGTTGTTCAGAGTGGGCATCGCGGTATAGGCGGCAGAAGGGAGAGAAACACGGCTGCTTATGTGTCGCGTCAGAACGGACGGGTCCTGCCCAACACCCTTCTCTATGGTGATGCTTACGACTCTAGGATCATTGACCAAAGCTTCCAAGAAGTCTTGGTGTCGCTGTATTGCGGTTTCCGTTGAATCCCACCCTTCAATGCCCTGTTCCAAGACGCCAACATTGTCAAGACCTGAGTGATAACGCACAGCGTTCATCTTGTATGTGTCGCCTGCGATCCCCAGTTCACGAAATCGGAGTCGGAAATACTCGTCAAAGATCTCTTTGTCTTGCCGCTGCTGTGGTCCGTGTGCTTGGTGTGACTCTACATCTCTCCGCTCTATCGATTCCCCTCCTCCTTCTTGCCAGTGCGGCCCAACATCGTCAGTAGACATGTTCTGGATCAGGGTCCAGAACTCGTCCGATGTCATTTCTGCCCGGCCTTTTCCTGAGATCTCGTAGGCAAGATCAACGATGTTTTTTAGTGGCTTGACGACCTTGTGTCCGTATGCCTTTACCTCTGTTTGGCCATACGCATTTACATGCTGGTCCTCAGTTGAGTTGCTGATCAATCGGTGTGGAGTCAGGAGTAGTTCTTCCTCGTCCTCTCTGGGTTCTCCAGTCTCTACATCCTCCATCTGAATGATCATGTTGACGGAGGTCCCTCTCTCGGACATCACTCCAGCGTCTAGATCGACGGTGGTCAGAACGTCAGCGAAGTGCAGGGGTTGTCCTGCATCAGACTCCATAACCACAAGGTCAGTTATCAGCTTGAACCTACTGAGTGATTCCTCTTGGTCAACGATACGAGAACCACCCGCTCGGATCACCATGTCTGCCGCATGCGTTTCCCATGTAGTAAGCGTGTTCCATTCTGGGGCCGCATCAACCGGAGCGTATTTCCACTCAAGCTTACCGGTGTCTGGGTTGGCCTCCTCCTTCAGTCCTATCACGATGAATTCGTCTGCTGGCGTTAAGTTGTCTAGTCCTAAAACCAGCGCAACTTCCCTGTTGCCAATGGTCGGGTTGATGACCCTCAACCCCCTCAGTCGCGGCCATCGCTGCCGCAATAACCTTGTGCTGTTCTCGGCAAGAGTGACTCCAGCAGTAGGAGATGATCGCCCGAATGCGTCTGCAACATGTCGCTCTTGTTCGTTTACTGATTCCCGTGTGAATTGCCCAAACTCATGAATGTACTGCATCAAGCCATCTCGCATTGGGAGATCCATGCGACGGGCGAAGTAGACACCAGAGTGGGTTTGTCCAGCGCGGCTTCGGAACTTGCTCCACATGTCCCCCTGCAACGGTTCCCCATACACCCAGTCCGGTTCCCCTTGCATCACATCCCGTTCTAAGGAGAGGTGGGACTCGAGGATCTTGGAGATTCCGTGAGCGAGAAGACCAATGCGTTCCGGGGTCTGTCTGATCATCGGCCCCGCAGAACGAACCCTTATCATGCCCGTCACCCCAGCACTGGCGAGTTCAACCGACCCTCTCTGGATGGTCATTTCGCTTACGTCAGCGAATCTCTCCTTTTCCATCGACATGCGGACATGCGTTGGCAGCCAAGTCTTGTCGCCTGTCGTGCTGAAACTGCCCGACACCCTGACCAGCCTGATGGACATGTACTGTTCCGGGTTGTTTACCACCCCCCCTCTGCTTTGACCTCCGAGATGCTTGCCGACAACGACAATCATTTCCTCGACACGGTTGTCTTCCACTAGTTGGAGTTGGGTCAGATTTTCGGAGAGGCGGGCATCCTCAACAACTTCATTCAGCCCAATACCGGGACGATGGAATACACCGGCAACCTCAATTTGTGGATGGTAGTTGACGAGAGCGTTGATAGTTTCGTTTAGTCCCCTGCCAGCCACCGGGAAACTGGAGTCTGGTCCCGAATAAGCACCGATCTCGTAGTCCGAATAGATCTGCTGGCGATCGACGATGAGCAGGGGGTCTGCCCCCGTCGCCTCTACTCGTTGTTCAATGTCGGATCGAATGTCGTCTTCCTGTCGACCCTCTTGTGACAATCCAGCCAAGACCGGCGCGGGCCCTTGTGACGACTGCAACTGAACCCTCACCATTCTGTTGAGTTCATTGATGGTTGTCGCGTAGTCAGCAAGCAGAGCGTCCCGCCATAGGGATAGTGTTTCTTCCGTTTCAAGCGGCACGCCCATTTCATCCCTGAGCAGGATTTCGTTTGACCCATATACGTTGTCCATCTGCCCAACACGCGCAAAGGGAGTGCGAGTAGCAATCACGCCCCCGCTGCCCTCTAACAGGTGGCCACCAACAACCGTCCACGGACGCGCAACTACACCCAAGCGGGCTGCGGGTGTGAGAACTTGACCATCCAAGTTGTACATGCCATTCACAAAGTGTGTGCCAAGCAGGAGCAGTTTCGGACGGGCGTCGTGGGTTGTTTTGGGGAACAGTTGTAGTTCTTCTGCGAGATCCACACCCATGCCCCTGCCGAACCTTTCAAAGGCGGGGTCTAGTCCGTGATTTCTCATATTCCTGCTGAGTTCTCGCGTCCTCTCTTCCTGTAGCTCTCTTCCCTCATCCGTGTTATTGGCGACCCTGAATGGAAGGTCCGTCGTTTGTACCAGTAGGTGGTGGGCTACACCGTTGGTATCGCCGTGTGTTGCTGTAGAGATAACGACGAATGTGGCGTCAGAACCAAACCCGCTATCGCGACGCCCGCTGACGGACGAAAAGAATTCCAGTTCTCCCCCCAGTCCGGGGAACCTGTTGCGTAGGAGGTTTATGTCTTCGTTGGGTGCGTCCGCACTGATCGCGAACCCGCCGAGAAACCCACCCAGTTCTCTGGTGGGTGGGTTGCCGGGGACGGGAGAGGTTGCCCTGCTGACCTGAGTCTGCCTGTAATCAGGCGGGTGGTAACCAGCATCCTCGATGCCACGCTGGTTGAAGATTCCCTCCAGCATCTCGTTGATGTTTGTCGGGTTGAACGCAGGGTCACCGAACGCTGTCTGCTGTTGAGGAGCGGCGTAATAAGCCCCGGACTCCCAGTCTTTTATCGTCCGTCGCGGGAGTGTTTCGGGCGTGTAGTCTTGACCGCCAACCTCGATGACAACAGCGACGGGATCCCCAACCTTGACCCCCTCGATCTCGTTGGCCTCTTTCTCTCTCGCCTTGTAGAAAGGGTACGTGACGTACCGGCGACCCTGTACACGGAACTGGTGGAACGTCCCTCTGCCCCCAGACCAGTAACTCTCTGCCCCCAGACCTCCCTCGCGTGGGTTGAGGTTGTTGTACGGAACCTCGCTCTCGCGATCGATCATGTACAAGCCCTCTTCACCCCATGCATCTGACAGGCTTGTGCCGGGCTTGACCTTCACGAGTTCAAATCGATTCGACAGTTTCCTTGGTTCTGTCGCCGCCTTCCTCGCCGCGAACAGGGGTCCAGATGGGAGTGCTGCCCGCTTCGGCTGTGACGCCTCGTACATGGGGCTGGCGTTGTCTTGGTTCACTCGACGGACCCGACCGAAGTAGTGGTTGAGCATAGACTCAAACTCTTCTTGCGGGACCTTCGACAACGGGTGCTGGTCAAACCTTGGGTAGTTCACGATCGCCACACCTTTCGCCCTCGTCGCGTTAGCGATCTGGGCGATCGATGTTTCCAGACCTTCCCGGCTGGGGATCGTGTTCAGAACCGCGCTGGCAAATACGATATCGTGCTTGCGGCGGATCCCTCGCATCTGGTCACTCGGGGGCGGCTGTTCTTCTTCTGGCCATGTCGCCATGCTCTCTGGGAAGTCGTGGCTGACCACGTTGGCCCCTAAGTCCCTGATCCGCTGACTGTGCTTCAAGCCGTCAGCCTTGCCTGCCCCGTAGTTCAACACATCCGGCGGGGCCTGCCGGTTCCAACTGGCAACGGTGTCGGCAACACGGTCGACCACGATCCTTTTGTCAGTGAACCTGCCGTGCCGAAATGTTCTCTGTGCTGTGGTGCGATCCGCTTCCGTGAATGCCTCGAAGCGAGGTGCGGCGAACAGCGGGTCGCGGAGTTCCATCTCTCCCGCTTTCGGGAAGTCTGCTTTCTCTGCGGCACGGTTGATTGCGTTGTCAATTGCGCGGAATGTCGCTGAGTCCGCAACGCTGTAGAACATCCTGCGAAAGAAGTCGGTGACTCGCCGGAACAACCCGGCATCCTTCTTCGCGATCTTTGACCAGAACCCCATCTTGGTGAAGTTCTGTTCGATGAAGTTCGCGGTCCCCTCATCCCAGATCAAGTTCATCTGCTCTTCGCGTGCTTCTCCCGGTTTGTCTTGCGGGTCTGTAGACTTTGCTCGTCTTGCAAGTTCGTGCCACTTTCTCATGAACTTCTTGCCCGCTGGGTCACCCTTCTCTGCCGCCGCCTCCATGTCCGCGAAATACTGCTTGAACAACCGCAATCCGGGTGCGTCGAATGCCTCCTGCTCTGTGGGTCTGGCTGGGAGCGGGTCGCCTGTTGCCATCCTTGTGAATGCCGCCCTTGCATCTTCTTCAGCAAGGGTGGTGCGACGGATCTGTTCCCAAGCTTCATTGTCTGTTCTCCTCAGGCGGTGCGTCCACTCGTGCGCAAAGACTGATTCGACCGCTTTCCGCATTGCCTTGGCGGGCGACTTCGGATTCTCCGCGCGGTGTTTGTCGACAGTGGCGCGGGCAAGATAGATGTCACCCGTCCGTGGATCGAACGCGCCGGGGGTAGTTGCTTCGAGCGTTGGGTCCACAATGAGGACGTTCCCCTCGATCCCAAGCGACCTACTGGCAGTCCGCAACTCCCTGTGGATCTGCCCCTCTTCAACGTCGTCTGCTTCCGACACACCCGGTCGGTCTGGCGGGGTATCTCCCACACGAAAGACCCTGCTCCCACGACCGAAGGTCCCATCGACCAACTGCTCCCGATACTCTTCGTCCGAGAGTTCCTCCGCAGGTGGGTCGTCTTGTGCCTCTCTCGCCGTCTTGAACTCCTGACCGCCAACCGGTTCTTCACGCTCTTCTCGTGGGGTTCCGGTGGGGGATACCTCTTCCCTCTCCCTAGCTTTACGCTGTTTTTTTAGTCGATTTACTTCTTGCACGTACCTAGTTATGAGGGCATTTTTCTTCAGTCCTTTGACGACTGTTCCACTATCTGTGACGAGGTCTTCTGATTCCGAAGTCCGAACACCTCCGGTCAGTTCTGCGAACTCTGTTCTCGACAGTGGTGTTCCATCAGCTTTGACAAAACCACCTTTGCCCTCGTTCGCTCTCGCACTCCACTTGATCCCAGACAGCACCTCCATCGCTTCGTCTTGGTCTTTGTGTTCCTCGACCCCGTACACGATCTGATGGGGGGTGTATCTCTTCGTTCTTGGTTGTTGTACGCCAGCCTCTGTTCCTCGCTGGACAGCCTCCTCGCGTTCCTCTGCGGCACGCATCCTGTCCATCTGTGCTTCTGCCTTCTTCCGCCTTCCCTTTCGCACCATTGCCCCCGGAAGACCCACCCCAACCCCCACACCGGCAATCGTCGCACTTACCGCTCCGGGGACAGAGAACAGTTGCGCCTCCTTCATTCGCATCTCTGCGTCGACACTCTCGGACCACGCATGCTCAAGCCGCTGTTCAAGACTCATGTCTTTCGGGTAGCTAATGCCCGAAGCCGCCCGCATAATCCGACCGACATCCTCTTCGCCCATCTCCTCTAGGATTCCATGGAACCCGCCCGCTCGGGCGATGCTCATTGTGTTGTTCCAAGCGGGGAGGAACTTCTCCCCAAACTCCATCATTCGCCACTTAGCCGCACCGTAAATCGCAGCAAGCTTTGTCCGTCGCAGGTAGTCCAAGGTGACAGTCGCCGCCTTGTCGACGTGGGTAAATTTCCCGAACTTGCCAATGTAATGGCCTGCCGCGCCTGCAACATTGCCAACACCTTTCGCCAGCGCGCCACCGGAATGCTCCGACACGATCTCGATGTAGCTATCCCCAAGAGCGTCGAGCATGAAGGGGAGCATTGCTTCGTAGTCGTTGTTGTTGTCCTCAGCGAGCATCCTGATATCACCATCAGGAGTTTCCCTGACGGCGGTCGCCGGGACCATGTCCCGATACATCTTCTTGGCTGTCATCGGCGCAAAGGCTGGGAACCCAAGGGCGAATCTCGCTGACCCGCCAGTCACCGCTGCCCCAGCCTTCATCAAGAACCCTGCATCTGGATCCGCCATCCGCTTGATCAGCTTCGATACAACCTTCTTCAGACTCTTCTTCGCCGCTGTCTTGCCCGCCTTCTTTACTGCCATCTTTGGCAACATCTTCATCGCGCCTTTTGCAATCAACCCTCCAGCAAAGAACGATCCGATGTACTCGTACATCTCCTCAGCACCGTCAGCAAGCCACTTGTTGTCAGCCTGCCAACCCTCCGTCTTCCCCCTCTGCTCTTGAACCAAGTCGCGGTGGAACGCAACCAGTTTCTCCCAGTCGTCAGCGTGCCCCTCTCGTCCAGCCTTCCACTCCTTTTCGAGATTCTCGGCAGCGTCGTTCACTGATGCATAGAAGACAGCGTCCTCTACACTCTTGACAGAAGTGGGCGGTATACGAATCAGAGAGCGGAGGTAGAACGGATCAGGTCCTTTTGTTCCGAGTTCGCTGATGTCCTGCTTGTGTCCGATCGGACCCAGCCGACCGTGACCAAAGACCCCCTCTCCCTTGGGTCCGAACTGCGGAAACTCGGTCGCTACCTCCAGCCCGTCCTTCTCACGGATCTTGTTCCACAGGTCGAGTCGCTCTTTCTCTGACCCCTGCTCCCAACCTTTCGGGTCCGATTCGTATGCCCTGCTGATCTGGGAGAGTGTCGCCATCTGGCGCATCGACTCCCCGGCACGGAAAGTGTTATCTCTCGCGTACTGACGCTGAGAAATTCTGAACTCTCGGTTCAGGTCCAGTTGGTGCTTCTTCTTTTCATACGCCTCCATCCACACCTTAGCGGCAGCAACCTCGTCTTCCGTTGTGGCATCACGGAATGCTTCTCGCCCTTCGGGGTGCTTTTGCTGGAAATCGAGATCCAACAACACGTCGTCAAGCGAGATGTCCCGCTCGGGGAAATACCCTGTGTCGTCTTCCGTGGGCTGGAGTCCAGCAGGGCGCACATCCTGACCGACCTCCGCTGTCTGGTCGCTGTACTGCTGCAACACTTCGTCGAGGGAGATTCCAGTCGACATTGATTACCTACCTGCGTTCAAGCTTGCCGTCGATTAGGAAAGGTTTCTTCTTGCGGAAAAGCGGGCCATCCATATTCGCCCGTCGACCAGCGATCCTTTTGAGAGCATCGATTTCTTCTCTTGACCAGTTTCTTGAGTTGATGACGAGTCCTCTGCCTGTTTTCGTCCAGTGCTTGTCGCTGTCCATAGTGGCCTTGAGGAGTGCAACGTCTTTTGTGGTTTGTTCGTCACCCGCAAACTGATCTCCGATGGCATCTAGTTCCTGCACAAAGGTTATATCTTTGCTTATGGGGGTCCTTCCCTGAGTGGATCTTCTTGTTGAGGTATATCCGGGTTCGGGGGAAATGACCCCGGATGGGAGTGGTCTGCCCACAGGACCGAGTGGCTTGCCGTCTTCCCACCCCGCTGAAGGTTCGGGTTCGACCCGGTCATCATATGGCCCCCCCATGCCCAGTAACCGCTCGCCAAAGTTGGGTTCATATGGCCTTTGGAGGTAACCCGGCGCGCCCTCTATGTAGTGCATGGAGCGTCCTGCTCCTTCAGGCCTCGTGTCTGCCTGTCCGAGTCTGCTGCTGCCGCTCTGACTCATGAACTCTGCCGTTGATTGATTGATCTGAGTCGTTCGGTCTGTTGGTGGTTTTGGATAGGCCCACCTGTAAACATGCGCGGTCGGGCTTTCGGGGTGCGCTTCGGAAAACCTGCCCATATCCCTCCTGAGTCTGTGTTGAGTGAACCGGCTGTGAGTGCTTGGGGCATTTGGAGGAACCCTCCAGTTCTCTACGTCACGCATCTCTTCTCTTGTCATTCCCGGTCGGTGCAACTCCCCCTCGTACAATCCCATTGTTGCCCCCGAAGGGAGTTGTCCCATTGCTTTTTGTCTTTGAAAGAACTTGTGCGAGGGAGTGCCTGTAAATGTTCGGGTCCAATCCAACCCAGTCGTTGGGTCCTGTGGGGATCCTTTGAATCTTCCAAACACTCGTTTGCGCTCTGCCTCGATGGTGGCGAGGGCATCGTTCAGCTTGCTGTCGATCGCCGCTGTCTGGCCCGCAAGGTCGAATCCCTCTGGGTCGCCGCCTTTCGCTAAGTATGCTTCTTGTGCTGTGTTGAGTGCCGCCTTGGCTTGAGCGGCATTCTTTTCCGCCAAAGACCTTTTCCTGTCTGCTTCTTTCTGTCCGTCATCCCAAGCACTTTCGTGTTGCTGCTTGTGTTCTCCGTATTGTGCTGTGTATTGACTCGTCTTATCTTCATTCCATTCATTGAGAAAGATTGTTTCAGGCGCACCCGGTGGCTTCGGTCCCGGTTCTATTCTTCCTGTCTGCCTGTTGATGACCTCTCCCGTAACAGGAGAGATGAGGGTGTGATTTTGCCAATACTGCTCTATCGCATTTGGCGACTGCTTCCGGTGCAGGTCATACTCTGCCCTGTATTTCTGCCTGAGTCCTTCGATCTGCTTGTGTGCTATCTCCGGTGATATGGGAGGACCGTAGTCGCCACCCATACCGCCGGGCCTGTAGCGTCCTCTAGTTCGAGGGTTACCCGGAATGGCAAACTGGTCGGTCGGCAGATGGTCTAGGACTTTGTCCATCTCTGCGCGGAACCGGGGCATCAGGTTGTCGGTGACATATGCGTCGTTTCGGTAGCTTTGCCGACCCAGAGTCCCCCTCGCGACGTTGCTCTGTCTGCTGAATGGTATTCCGTCATTAAGCGAACGCTTGGCTTGATACTGTTCATACGCCTGAAAGTTCTTCAGCCGTTGTTGAAATCGAGCATGACCCGGACCAACACCACTCCAGCTTTCCCTCATCCTCTGGTTCCGCGCGTTGAGTTCGTCCGACTGAAAGAAGTTGGACGGAAACATGTACGCCTCAGCCTGCTCCATGGGCATTCGCAAGTCTTCATACTGCGCCAACTCCCGCGCGGCTTGTTGCGACGCCTGAACCTTCGCTGCGTTCGTCCTCGCACTAATCTGCTTCTCGTAGATATCCATCCGCCGGTTGGCGATCTGCTTGTTCTGCCGCATCTGAGCAGCTTGAAGACCAAAGCTGCTGAACTGCCCAAACGCACTCAAAAACGCCTGCGTCTTCTCGGCTTCACGCTGCACATTCTGCTGGTAGACCCACTTGTCATATTCACCACGACCAGCCCCGTGCGCAACGGAACCAACAAGTGAAATGTCTGGAGCGTGATTGATTACGATTGGCATTAGTTCACCAGTTCGCCGTTGGCACGGATGTAATTGACTTCACCACCAAGGAGGTTCCAGACCCCCATCCAGAACATCTCGACAGGCTTCAGGATGAAACCGACGTGACGCCAGATAGACGGACGCTTCACCTCGTTGCGGTAGTACCACCGACCATATGCAATCAGCGGTTCGCAAATCGTGTAGCGGACAACCCACTTCACCCACGGGTGCTTCATCATCAGCGGGACTATGACATCAGACATCTTGTAATAACCACGACGGTTGCGTGCAGTCATCTTCTCGTCGCGATACCGTCGAACAATCTCGTCCAGTTCCGGCCCATAGACAGCCATGAAGATCCAGCAACAGAAGGCGAACGCCAGTGCCGCACCGATACCGAGAGCAGCACCTGAGCTTGCACCCTTCTGGGTCTGTCCGCCTTGAGGCTGGACACCGGAACCCGCCCCAGACTGCCCCGCTTGGAACATCATGTTCCACATACTCTCGGTGGATGGACCGCGATGCTCGATGTTGAAGAACGAGTTGGCGAGGTCGCCGGTCAGCATGGTTTCGTAACCCATTCGCTCCCTGCGTACACTCTCCCCATGCGCCGCGAGTGCCGCTTCCTCTTCAGCGGCAAGCTTAGCCTCGAACCCAGCACGGGCTGTCCCTGATGGCGCACCCACAAAAGACGCACCCATCCCCGCGCGTTTTTCTGCGAACCTTTTCCTGATCGCTGACTCCCCGGCAGCACCCAGACCCTCCATGCCACGGATGCTCGACTCCAACCGCTGACGCAGAAGACGCCTGACGTTGTACTCCTGTTGCTCCGACTTGTACTTGGATTGGACCTGCTCTTTCCTAGCCTCCTGTGCCATCTCTTCTTTGAGGAAAGAGTTCAGGACATCCTCGTAGGACCGTCTGCGGTTCCCGGCACTGTCGACACCTTGCCCGTGGAAATACTGACGCATCGCCCGCTCCATCTGACGGTCAGATGAATCAGCCCTCATTCCCTTGTCGGCGTTGTAACCACGGAACTGCTCGTACATCCGCCGTCTGGCACGGGCGTGGGGACCGCTGCCCTGCAAGCGGTGACTCGCACCCTCTTCGTCTGGGGCGAATTTCGCGAACGTGCTTTCTACTCGCTCTAATTCAGGGACCTCCAGTTCCTCGTAGACCCCCTCGTATCCTGTGAGGATGTCCTCTGTCCCGTATGCCGGTCCTGTTACCGCACGCTCGCCCGGTGCGTGGTGTGCCGGGATGGGGTCGGTCTTGAAATTTTCAGGCATGGGTCACCTGTATCTGAGAAATCTGTTCTTGAACTAGTTCGCGTTGACGCAAGGCCGCCTCTTTTTGCGCGTTCGATATCTGCGCCGACCGGATCACCCCGGTGACAAAATCGACAACCTTCTGGATGGCGAAGTCCTCGATGCTGACCGGGTTGTCCACCTCGTTCTCATCTTCGTCAAGGATGGTGTCTGTCCATCCGTACTCCTGCGCGAATGCGGATGTGGCCGAACCAGCCATGCTGTCTGGGTACTCGACGATAGACGTTCGCCCAAATGCTTGAATCGTAATCTGCGCCATCTCAACTCCAGACAGGAATGTATCTCGTGTTGCCGTTGACCTTGATGGTCAACCACTCTGTGGGATTGATTTCAGGACTGCCGGTGCTTGAGTCGATCGAACCACTGACACTCTTCGAGATACCAGAAATCCTGAAATCCACGATTGCGTCATGGCGGACGACAAACCTCTTCGACCCGTTCGCGAAGAAATCAATGTTGTTGTCGTCGTGGTCGTAGACTATCCGCCCGACATCAACATCCGTCGCATCACCAAAGAATATTTTGCTTGCACCGTCGTCTGCCGCCCTGAGTCGCAGTTGTGCGTCTTTGCCAGCGTTCGCCGTGTTGTCGACATTTATGTATGCGTTCCCAACCGGCGAATCAACTGTTCGCTTGAACCGTGCCAACTCCCCGAAATTCTGCGACTCGACATGAAGCGGGACATCGGGGTCAGCGGACCCGTTCTCGAACATCCCCAGCCGACCTCTTTCGTCGATGACTACTAGCTCGCTTGTTCCCTTCTGAAACTTGACGATATCAGCAGTCTGACTGGCGTGGCCTTTCACCGTCAGCGGAACGCTACCGGCAGCACCAGTGACGATCAACATGCTGTTGCCGTCGAAGGTCAGGTTGGCTTCGACAGTCGCCTCGTCGGCGTCCTTGTATGTAGCCACCCCGTTTGCCGTCGATCCATCCCAAGAGATCCCGCCACCACCTCCGCTCGCAGTAATGGTGACAGCACCACCTGTTTCAGAAATGGAGATCCCGCTTCCGGCAGTGAAAGCAAGAGTTTCACCTGCCCCCAGCGTGTTGCCCCCAGCAGTCACAGTCCTGAACGTGTTCGTGTCAGTCACCGAACAGCCGATCGTCATCTCGGTATCGCTGTTTCTCGTAACGGTGATGCCCGTTCCCGCTGTGATGGTCACATCGTCATTGCTGCCTGTGGACGGATCCAGCCGAATAGCAGTGGTCCCTGAGGGGCATAGCAGGTCGTAGGTTGTGTCACTACCACCAGAGTCAGTCCAAGGCACATTGACAACCGCTTGATTGCTGCCGTTGAACTGAATCCCGTAAGTTCTGCCCGCTGTAGTGGACACGGAATTTGCGGCTACAGTTTGTTCAGTACCATCCTCTAACTTCATCAATCCCAGTGTTGAAGTGGTTGCGGCACTGTAAGTGGTGTTGGTGTCAGTGTCAGTCCAAGGCACGTTGACAACTGCTTGATCGCTGCTGTTGAACTGGACTCCATACGTCCTGCCCGCTGTAGCAGACACAGAGTTTGCCGCAACACTTTGTTCCGTATCGTCCTCTAGCTTCATCAACCCCAACGCTGAACTGGTTGCGGCACTATAGGTGGTGTTGGTGTCAGTCCAAGGTACGTTCACAACCGCTTGGTCACTGCTGTTGAACTGAACCCCATAAGTTCTACCTGCCGTAGCACTCACAGAGTTTGCTGCAACACTTTGTTCTGTGTCATCCTCCAGCTTCATCAAACCCAACGCTGAACTGGTTGCAGCACTGTAGGTTGTGTTGGTGTCGGTGACCGAACAACCGATCGTCATTTGGGTGTCGCTGTTTCTCGTAACGGTGATGCCTGTCCCCGCCGTGATGGTTACATCGTCATTGCCGCCCGTGGAGGGATCTAAGCGGATCGCCGTGGTCCCTGATGGGCATAGGAGATCGTAAGTTGTATTGGTGTCGGTGTCGGTGGCGTTTAGATTCGTCCCTGAGATCGCGAGATTATCGTTCGGGACGAGGAACTTCACTGCGTTTTCGTTTTCATCCCAGAACATGATTCGATCAGCACCGGGATCGGTCAGATCTTGAATTCCGAGATGGCTAAGGGCGAGCGTTTGTGTGTGATCTCCACTCGCAGTGTTCTGGCTGCCCGTCAGTCCGGTTCCCGCAGTTATGTTGACCCGTGTGATGTCACCACTGCCCCCACCTGCCGCCGACAGGTCGGTTTCGGTAACGTCGTGCGATCTCCAGTAGGGTTTTCCGTCAGCCTTGGTGTACAACAACCCGCCGTCACTGTTTGCTGGAGCGGCAGGTGTTACACCCTGCTCTTGAGAGATGTGGATAATCCCAGACACCTCTAGTGCCTGATCTGCATCGGTGACGCCAATCCCAACCTTGTCAAACACCGAAGATTCGCCAGCCAGCAGGTGTGCGTTGTGCGTGTGGTCAACCGGGTTGTACCGATAGTCGCCCATTAGCGAGATCTCCTAGCAAAACGGTCAGATGTCCTGCTGTACGTGCATCGCATGTCCTCAAATGTCCATCCACCAGACCCAGTGTTGGACAACCGTATGTAAAGTGACCGCCCACCCGCTCTGGTGCGTATTGCACCGTTCCGTCCAGCGGATATTGCCTCCGTAAACGCAGAAGTCGACTGGTTGTACGCCTGTTCTGCGCTGTCACCACGGAAGATGTCCAGATCGGTGCTTGTGGACTCCCCTCCAAGCACGGTTTGGATCTCGTGGATCATCATTCCGCCCAGTTGGCCGACTGAAAGCGGGCCGATCCAGACATGTGAGTCGATGTTGGTCCCGTCATCGGTCGCTGAGGAGGGATCCCACTTGCGGATGTACCCGTCATACCCACCCAAGAGGATTGCCCGGTCATTTGGGTCGTCCCCATCATAGATGTGGGTACATCTTGGCTGGTGGTTCGCGTTCGAGAATATATCCACCCACCAAGACGTGGTCCTGCTGTCCCAAAAGTAATCCCACGAGGGTTCCGGCGCGGCCCTAGAGGGTGCGACGTTCCAGAATGCGTTCTTGGTCGACGTTGATGACGACACACCATCGAATCGGAGTGGTGTTATGAACAGGTGAAGACCCTGTTCTCGCTCGTTCCACTCCATGTGGATCCTGTTTCGCGCAAGATTGATCTTGGACAGCCGATGGTCAACCGCTGTCGACGAGATCTTGTTCACGCCTTTGCCGCCAACGCTCACTTGGTACACGCCCCCCCTCGACCCGAAGACAAACAGGTTGCCCTGAGGGTCCTTGCACCACGACCCCTGCCCGTAAGCTATGCCGATGCTGTCGGTCAGCAGATGCAACCGCCCACCTGCCTCAGGATCCCCGTGTAATAACCATGCAGTATGGTCGCAACCAAACAGGATGTCCTCGTCGGTCATCGGGATGACCGTGTTGATCTTGTCTGCCGGTCGACCAACCGGAGCGGCTGAACCGGCGGAAGCGGAATCTGCTCCGCTTTCGGAGTAGTCGAAGTTCAAAGGGTCACCGATCTTGCTCATGAACCACCCGTGCGGTTCGCCGGGAAGTCCCGCCAGCACGATGCGGTTCCTCCAGAGTGTGATCAGTGACGGGTATTTGCCATCGCTGTCGATTGGGTAGGATCCAGCAGAAGGAGTCCACTCCGACAACTGGCGAGCAGAGGTGTCGTAGAACTTCTTGCCGGTGGCGAACGCGAAGAACAGGTCGTCGTTGAACTGGGTCGACCAGATCACGTCGGCGTGGGGGTCGAATGCCCTGTCGCCATTGGTGACATCAACCCACTCCTCAGCGGATTGCACATTGAATGCGTTGGCTACGCGAAACTCCTTGATCGTGCCACCGGCAATCGCGAACGATTGTGTCTGTCTGGTTGCAGTCGAGGCTGCTGGGTTCAATGCGTGGATACCGGCACACCCCAACCCCCTTTGGTTCACCCCACCTGCGGAGGTAATCCACTGCTCGGCCAGCGTGGAACTGATTGATGCCACGGCATAGCTACCGTGGTTCCTCCCCAGCCTGAACCCACCATCAGGATCCACGGAGATTGCCAGCCAGATTGTGATCCCGTAGTTCGCACCCGCAGACGGGTTCCAGTAGTCATCGTATGGGCTGGCGGAAGCGATCGTGCTGCCGTTGCTGGTGTTGATCGTGGCTACAGAGTCCTTAGTGCCTCCGCAGTTGCCACCAACCAATACAGCGCGATCTCCAACAAAGTCGTAAACAATGTCCTTGTGATTACCTGTCTGCGTTTGAAGCCACTGCTGCACGCCGTTGGTGTCGTGTTTCGCATAGACAAATGAATCCGATCCAGAACTGCTGCTGACAAGCGAGTAGAAATTCCCGAAATCATCAGAAGCGATTCCAAGACCATAATTGTTCGTCGAACCGAACGTCTGCAACTCGGTGACCGCGACAGTGTCCCCGGAGTGGAGATCGAGAATCTGCAACGAGTTCTGCGGTTCAAGCTTCAGCTTGATGTTCCCGCTGTCTGCCGCGACAGTCAGTCGCTGTGTTTCGTTGAAGTTCTTGTTCCCTGCGTAAACGACCGAGATGTCTTTGACTACAGCAGAACCCTCTGTCTGTGTGGTGACACCAACTGACGGGCTTGACCCACCAGTCAGCGAGTTGTTTGCGACCACCAACTGTGACTGGTTTGTCCCGTCAGTGAGCGTGGTCCCGCCAACGAACGTGACAGTGATTGACGTTCCACTGTTGAACGTACCGGAACATGTCAGGTCACCGCTGCCGACATTACTCAACCCCTCTAGGGCAGAGTCCACGTTTGCCGCTGTGCAGTTGTGGTTGAGGGTTCCTGTGGTCTGAGTGCTACCCCCGCCCGTGAAGGACAGGGTGAACGTCCCTCCGGTGGGACTCCCCTTCTTCGTTAGGACCTGCACCTCAGTCCGCACGGTCGGGGTGACTGACCCGTTGATTGGTTGCAGGGCGGGAAGGTTGCGTGTCGCCAGAGTCCCCTTGAACTCTATGTTCACCGGTTCGGTGTTGAGTGGGCCACCGGAGCAAGCGACGTTGCCCGCCCCGACGTTCGACATGGCCTCGATCGCATCTTCAACATCGGCAGCACTTGCGTTGTATGCAATGTCCCCAGAGGTCACGCTGGATGTTCCGACCGACGTGTTCAGAACCAAGAATCCGATCCGGCCTCTGGTGATCGTCAACAGGTTGCTGTATGCCGTTATCGCGTTGTTGCCGGAAGCGTAGATGTCACCGTTGTTTGACGTCAGCCATGGGCCGTCGTCGCGCAAGGACAGGTCTGTCGTGTCGATACGATAAATGGCTTCGTCGACACCAGTGTTCCTGATAGCACCCATCAGTACATACAGGGTGTCGCCAGCTTGCTGCAACCCACGGACAGGGCGATTAGCCGACTGGTCTATGGTGATTTCAGTCGTGTAGTCCTTGCTGACAACCACTGTAGGCTTGTTGGTGGTTCCGTCTACGTTTGCGCCGATCTTCACGATCTGCAAGTACGCGCCTGTCCCGGTCGGCTGGTAGACGGATGCGATGTACCCATACCCGTCGTCGCCCCACACCGACAGGTTCCAGATGTAGTCTGTACTTCCAGATGCCCCGCCAGTGCCAACCTCATTCCCATCCTTGTCGAGGACCCTGTATGTGCCGCCAGTGTCCTCGTTGATGATCGTGTGCCCCTCGCCGTAGAGGTCCACGATCTGCGACCACGTCACGTGCGTGATGCTCTGGATCGGAGGGGGGTATTCTGAGTTGAATGAAGTGGACATGTGCTTCGACAGTCCGGGGCGTTGCCCCCCTCTCCCCCGACCGTCGAACTCAGTGTTCCACTTCAGCCCATCCTTGGCAGTTATGGCGTGGGTTTCGCCAGTGTCTGCCGGGAACAGCCTGACGTTCTGGACATCAACCGACGTGCCCTCTGGCTGATTCTCGAACGAGGTGATCTCAGACACCCCGTTGCCGGGAAAGCTAAGTTGTTGAACGTATCGCCTTGGCATCACAAGCCCTTTGCCTTGTCGCCGCTAGGCGGGGGTATATGTCACGACCAACTTAGCTGCTTTGTCTGCGTCTTCGCCGTAGTCAAAAGTCTGAAAATAGCAGGTGTCTGCGTTCAGGGGGTTCGTTTCTGCAACTTTGGTGTTGTAAATGCGAAACGTGATGTCGTTCCCCGACGACCAGCCTGTGCGATTCACAATCTCCTGAAGGACTGTTGATATATCAGGGGTGTCTATATCTTCATCGTCACCCACACTGCTGGTGAGGGACCAAGTCACAACTGCTGATGTTCCGGTTGCGTTCTCGTTTACATCGTTTCCGTCAGAGGGCCGAGTGCTGTCGTCCACATCCAAGGCATCCACTTTGAAGTCGTACAAGTCCAAGTCGCCAACTTCCGCGCCACCGTCGAATTCTGTTGCTGCTGTTCTCAAGGTCAACTTGGCGTCGTCAATTGTCGCCCCGTTCGGTATGTCCACACTTAGGAACCTGTGGAAAGCGTAGTAGCCAATGACTACGATTCCGCTGTAGTTTAAGCATCCGGCGGTAACAGTATTCCCGCTGGTACTCAGCGTGGTGCTGGAATAGACACCTGCGCCGTCATCGCCGCTATGGGACACCACCCACGTGTCCGTGGTTTCTCCACCACCCCCACCCCCACCACCACCACCACCTGCCGACAGGGGCCGAAGCGTCCTTGCTCGTTTCGTCATCGCTACCCCTTCAGGCTGACCTTCACAGTTTCCGCCGTGATGGAGTTGGTGATGATCTTAAACGCCCCAGCACCGAAGAGTTCGTCCGGCAGCGGATACGCACGGTCGGCAGCAGCAGTGATTGCAACCTCCGCATTGCTGGCGTTGTAAAGCCTCTCGTATGTCCCACCGGGTGCTGGCGCGACATCGAACTTCAGGCTGTTGATCGAGGTCCCGTTTGGGATGAAGATCAAACCGCCAGCGAAGTCCGCATAGGGGACTTCAGTGCAATTGGATGCGGTTTCGTCAACAACCACATTCAGTTCAGTTCCGTACCTTGAGATCTGCATGTGTCGCCCTTTAGCTGGCCGTTACGGTGGTGTCGCCGCAGTTGATAAGCCACGACGTTCCGTCCGACGTAGCGATCATGCTGCCACCCTCTTGGTCACCAGCAGTGGAGAGGGTCGCGCTCGTCGCAGCGGCGTTGTTCTTGGTCACAAGAGTTCCTGCCGGGGCCGTGAACACGATGTCCTGCGAAGCGATGCAGTAGAACTCCACCGACTTTCCGGTGTAACTGGCCGCTGCCGGAAGGGTGATTGTGACAGAACCAGCCGCCCCGCGATTCGTGAACAGGGTTCCGAAGTCGTCTTCGGTGACTGAGTAGGCAGCGGTCTTTGCGGCGATCGGTCGGACAATCGAATTGTCCAGACGAAGACCCTCGTTGATCAGACGGAAAATGTTCTGGTAACCCATGACTCGTTCCTTTTACATCGTGGAGATGGGACTGGTTGCGGAATCGCCCACCCTCTAGGTGGAAGTACCAGTCAACTTGAACCTGTCCCCTTGTAAGTGACCCCGTCACCGAAGAGGTATCGCCGTCGAGTTTCAAAGAGGTTCGCTCCGTCACTCGTGTCTGAATTGTACCCGAAAAGCTTGGGTTTATTGTCATAGGAATCCATTGCAATTGAACCAGACAATGCTTCCATGTACCGCTGGTGCATCTGACCTCGCTCGCCGTCCCGCTCCAGTTCGGCCTGTGCGAAGCAAGACATGAGGATTGTTTCGCTGTGGTCAGCAGAACCCGGAGGGTAGCTGGCCTTGTGCGTCGATTCAGACCAGTCCGTCCTCACACGGTACTGGTAGAGGGCGGTAGCTGAAGCGTTGATGTTCGGCCAAAACATCGCTTCCTTCCGACCAGTGGTCGTGAAGTCGTGCGATGCTTCTCGCAGAGCAAAGAACTGCGGGTCGCCCGTGTTGCTGTAGTTTGTATGAAAGTTCCGCTGCCTGAGTTCCCTGATCCGCCCTTCGCCAATCTGCTTGACGGTGTACCAAGCGTTGTCGGTCTGGGTGAAGGTGATGTCACCCACAACCCTGCTGAAGTCAGCAGGCAACTCGTAGGTGTCTTTGTGCAGTGAGTAACTCTTGAGCGTGCCACCCGTGTCGTATTCGTCGTCCGAATCGTCGAAGTCTGTCGGCAGTCCGAACGAAGCAGATGGGGCGGACTCTTGTAGGTATGCGCGGTAGTTGGTCTGGGTGACACCCACGTTCGCATGACCGGACGGGTACGTGCCCTCGTCGATGAACTTGGTGACCCGGTAGTCCGTATTGTCGATACGGATCTGTGCGTCTTTCGTCCACGAGGGGAGTGTCGTGTTGGCGACTATCCGGTACGACCCGCCACCGTCGTAGTCGTCGGATGCCCCGGAAGTGTTAACCCCGCTCATCTGGAAGACGTAGTCTGACACCTTCGTGCAGGACTTCTGGCGGTTGACCAAGTTGGCAAGCACACTGCTCCCGCTGGTGACATCGTGAACCTGTAGCGACACGCTCGCGCCGTCGTCGAAATCACTGGGGAGTTTTTGGTTGACGGTGATCTGTGCAGGGTTGGTCTTGGTGACCTTCGTGATCATCCCGTCGCACAGCACGGCGAGGTTCTGGGTGGTGTCGAAGCTGATGTACCCAGCAGTGTAGGGGGCGTGGAGATCCAGCGACCCCTCGATCTTCAGGAACGACCAGTCGTGCCTTCGACCGTTGACGGGTGGAGGTGAGTAGAACTGCCGCAACGCAGACTGGATCACCCTGTTGGTGAAAGTCTTCTCATTGTCTGAGTACGCTCCGGTGTCGGTGGACGGGGTGTTGTAGTCGCCCTCGCCCCCGTAAAGGAACTCAATGACATGATCTCGAAGATCATTGTATGACAGTGCCAGACCGGGTTCAGCCACTCACCAACTCCTTTGGTAAAAGCACCACCTCACCCTGAGGGTTTGCCACCTTGTAACGCCCACCCGGACCCTTTCCCACGAACTCACCTGAGATATTATTACCATCGATTTTGTAGGTAACCATATCTCCCTTGTTCAATTCGTCAGGCTTTGGGGGGCTTTCGACAATCTCGCACAATGCGATGAGTGTTGCGACATCTGTTTTTGTCAGATAGCTGGGTCCATCCAGCTTCGCATTGATCTCCCGAATGCGGTTGTACAACTTCTCGAACCGCTTTGCAGTGGGTTCGTTGAAGTGTGCCGACAGGAACTCGCGAAGCTTTTCGTCCATTGCAAAATCCACGGGGGTGAGAAATAAGCGAAATAAGCTAAATAAGCCTGAGGGGGGGGAGGTGCAAGACCCTCCCCCCCCTTCGGCCCACAGCAGCGAAGAGCGTTCGTTACTTAGCCTCGGCAAAAGCGTAGTGCCGAATGATAAAGTCAGAAGCGGCATCCGCCGTGACAGCAAACACGAAGCACAAGTCAGACTCGGCTGGCAGGTCGGTGTCGTCAATAGGAAGGTCCAGACCAACCTGCACACCATTCACATAGTAGCGAATGTTCCTTCCGTCTGAGTTCATCCCCCACCTAGTGAAGGTGGCGTCTACCATCGTGTCGGCAGCGGCCTTGTGGACGACCTGCGCCCCATCAGCGACCGCATCCTTCTTCATCATCGCTTCGACAGTCGCAGCACCCTCATCCTTGTAGAAACCGACGAGTGACGACTGGGTCGGCAATACGCTGGTCGTCGCGTGGAGGACGTTGCCAGCGGTGGTGATCGCCGCACCGGAGTCGGCAAACGACGCCAGACCGAAGAACATCCCGTGGTTGATGGCAGTCGCGTTTGCGAGAGAAATCTCACACGCCCACCGAGTTGCGGCACTGATATCGATCTGGGGGTTCATCCCACCAAAAACAATGTGTCCAGTCGCGGTCAACTGGATCTCGGTTCCAAACTCCGCTGCGGTAATCTTGTCGGTCGCGCTTGCGCCCGCAATGATCACATCGCCGCCACCGAGAGCGTCAATGACACCAGCCGCTGCCATCGGGATGTTCAGCGATTTCACGAGTTGGCCACAACCACCCGTGAGGTCGAGGCAGTTCCGCAGGGGGATGTTAGCCCAGACAGAGGGACTGAGTTGGTTGGCTTCGCCAGCCTGACCTTTGTAGGGGACGTTACTTGTCATTAGAAAATCTCCGATGTTGCCAGCCCGGTGAAAAACCTCCCGCCCCGCATGGCAACGATGGCAGGGCGGGAGGCATCAGTCACGAATCAAAAACTACTTCGACAGCACGAAGTTCCTGCGGCGGTCGTTGCACAGGAAATTATAAGTGCAGTCAACGTACTGTGTAAGCACACGGTGGTGGAGCGGGTGAGGCTTCACGTTCGTGAACTTCATGTACTCGCCCGACAGGAACGCAGGCTTGAACACCTTCCAGTTCAGACCGTAGATGGGGTCGGTAACCCCAGCGGAACTGGAGAGCGTTGCCGAGTTGTTGTCGAACCACGGAACCCAGTTGACACCGATTCGACGGAACTGAGTCAGCCCATCTTTGCTGGCAACGTCATTGCCCAGCGAATCGTTTTGTGCCTCCAGAAGTTCCTCCAACTGACCGAGGACGGTGTAGTTGGTGTAGAACCCGTAGTCGCCACCCATGTTGGAGAACGACCCCTCAACCGGCGGGCGGAAGTCAGTTTTCACAGCAGCTTCACGCCATTTTCGGATAAGGTTTACCTTACTTATAGCAGTATAGGTTGACATCCAATTCTTCCATCGCGTATACACGGAAGAGTCCAACCCACCGGCCTTGCTATCGGGCACGTTGCTGGGGTTGCCAGCGTTGAACCCGTCGCTCTGGGTCGAGTCGTAGACCACCCAGTAAGGAACACCATACGGAGTGATGGAGTCAGTGGTACTGGACGGTTTCGACCAGAAGTTCGTTTCCATCAGTTCCGCCAAGTCCGTCAGCATGTCGACCCGACTCGTTTCGAGCAGGTTGACCAGACGGGCAGGGGCGCGGTTCATCGCAACGATCCGCTCTTCGATCGCCATGTGCGACTCAGAGTGACGCCACGGAATGTTGCCCGTCTTCTGCGTATCGGCAGTTGTCGGGTTATCAATCTCGTTCAATTGCACGTTTCTTGCAGCGTTATTGCTGTAGAAGCGGACGTTGAACTGCATTCCGTAGCCAGATCCGAATTGAACCTTCTTCTTCTTCAGGATCTGCGGCATCGCGATATGCCGCTGGTTGTCGATCGCGATGTCGGCCCACGTCGTGCGTTCCAACTCGCGAAGCGTTGTGGTTACGAGGTCAGCGTAGTCGTCGCCTTGGTATGGCATGATTCACCTTTATGAATCACCCCAGAAGTTCCTCGTCCGTCATGTTGTCAGTACCACGATCCCTGTGCCACGAGGCGGCAGCCTGTATGGCCCGGTCTGTTGAAGACAGCGGGACTTCCTCTTGGCTGGTCGGTTCGGCAGCAGTCTGAGATCGTTGGGACTTCGACTTTCTGGACACGGTTTCCAGAGTGTGGTTTCGCAATTGTTCCCCGTGCAACCGGAAGTGGCTGCCACGGACAATGTCCTCAACGGGCGGGAGCATCTCCCCCCTCTCTCGGTAGCCGATGCCCTCGCGAGTCACAGACTGCGCAAGATCCATACGACTCTTAGACTGCTCAGGCGTCAGTGCGTTCAGCCTGCCTCGTCCGTAAATCTCCTCAGGGAGGGTATCGCAAATCGAGTCAAACTCGCGTGCAGCGATATCCGCCTGTAGCCGAGCATTCGACTCGGCCATCGCGTCCAACTGACCCCGCATGCTTTGCAGTTGGCTGTTGGTGTGTTCAGCGAACTGAACCACCTCATCGTCGTAAGCTTCAGGATCCGAGAAGCGGAATACTTCATCGCCTCTAGCCTGAGGTTCCTCGACGGTGTCTTCTTCACCTTTCGGTTCGTTGTACAGGTTGGCGTCACGCTGTGCCGCCATCGTCGCCGGATCCATCCCAACGCTTGCAGCGATGTTGTTCAACATCCTGTCAAACCCAGACGGGCCACCGGCAAAAGAATCAACTTCCTCGTCTGACATTCCCAGCATGCGTCCGTAGGCACGCTGCTCGTTGGTGAAAGACCGCTCTTCGGGTTCAGCTTCTTCAACCGGAGCGTCTTCGGCCTCTTCCTCAGGTTCTGGATCCAGATGCTCGTAGGTGGGTTCCTCGACGTAATACTCCTCCTCGATCGCCGCCGCCTCTTCCTGAGGAGTTTCTGGTTCCACTGTCTTTTCTTCTGGCATCAAATGTTCCCCGGTCGATCTTGGTTCGTTCGCTTTTTGTCGAATCGCACCTCTTTGGCAGGCCCTTTGGCAGACTTCTGCCTGACTCTGGGCCTAACCATACTCGCCTTCATTGGCTTCAGCTTTTTCGGAGAGTTGTTCTCAGAGTCCATTGATCTCTCCTAATACTTGCGTTTCGTCATCTTGACTTTCTTGCCAGTCTTCTTTGAGTGCGCTTTCGCTTTCTTGACTGACTTAAACTTTCGTTTACCAACCTTCGGCATTTCCTACTCCCTAGTGAATCCCGTCCTTGTTATGTAACCCGATTTTCCGCAGGTAGTTCGTCTGGTGGCGAAGGCTGGTGAAGTGCGGTCGACCATGGTGGTCGAAGTGCGTGGGCACTCCATGCCTGCGGGAATGCTCCTCTGCGGCTTTGCGATCCTTTGGGTGTACCGCCGCACCCTCCGACACGATCACCTGCTTTGTTTCATACGACCGCTGGATGTTCCCGCACCCCTTGGAGTCCTTAACGAACTCCTCCCGGTCGACCTCGTTACCGTTGATCTTGTACACAACTGCCATGTCACACCATGAAAGGGTCTTCGTCGTCCCAGTTCAGCATGCCTCTGGGGTCCACTCCCCGCAGACCCATCTGATCCATCTGGATGTTCCCGAACTCCTCGACCGCCATGCCCTCTTTGAATCCCTCTGGCATGTCGCTATCGCCATACTGATCCATTCCGTACAGGAACCGGTTGAGTTGTGAATCCCCCTCCATGGCTTTTGTGTAGTTCTGAATCTCGCCATGCATAACCCCTGCCTGCTGGGTCTGGGAACCAACCACGTTCCTCATCGCTGACCCGAACCCACCACCACCACCACCCACAGACATTCCGTCTGCCGACTGCTGGGACGCCCCTTGGGCCTGCATCTGCGCCATCATCGCTTGGAGTTCTTCCGGGTAGTCGCCTATGTTGATCGCCACGATTATCCTCCGTAGTGGCGGGACATTGCCTCGCCCTCTGCTTGCTGTGGATTACCACCCATCAGGGTCTGAATAAGGGACTGCTCTGCCCCTTGTCGTGTCGCTCCGGGTCGAGATACCCGCTCGTTGATTCTTCGAGTGACACTCGGTTGCGCCTGCCTGCCGTCAGCCCCACCTTCCTCCGCTGCGGGATCTGTTGGCTGGGGTCCAAGTGGCAACATCGAGCGATCTGTGCTGGTGATCAGGTTGTTCAACTCAGGCAGGTCTGCGTACTTCGAGAAGATCCTGAGATACTCACGCAGGTTCAGTGCCAGACCCTGCTCCTGAAGCATGGGCATCGCTGGCAGCAGCACGTTCATCATCACCTGATTGACAGAGTTCAGCCTCTCGGTGGGACTCTGGAACGTCATGCTGTACGGATGGATGTCCACCTCGTGGAAGTAGTACGGGTGGATCTCCCGTTCCTCAGGCGTCAACTCAGTCACCCAGTCATCAACTCCGGGTAGGTTGAATGACACCGGGTAGCTTTCGATCGGGTCGTCCCAGAGGTAGAACCCAAGATCGGTGATGACGTTCTTCGTGAATGCCATCACCTGATCCTGCATGTGGTTGATCCGCCGCGAACTCGAAGCCAT
>Ga0114933_10000453_pt1 | contig 49883 bp, 35 predicted proteins | sample 4SBtaG_FD_89691 | JGI IMG/M metagenome (GOLD analysis project Ga0114933, IMG submission 89691) | Deep subsurface microbial communities from Kolumbo volcano to uncover new lineages of life (NeLLi) - 4SBTROV12_W25 metaG | ecosystem: Environmental > Aquatic > Marine > Volcanic | place: Kolumbo... | reverse complement strand
GGCCCACTATCCGACATACGATACGATGGGAGAACATCACTGATTCAGACTTATGGTACAGCGCACCCCCCCAAGGGTGTGCGTCACCACGCCCTCGCTCTGGTAATCCTCCTCCTCGCACCCATCGTTGCAGGCGCGCCGCCCCCGGGTCAGCCCGAGGTTTCCAACGATACCTGCTCCACATGGAACAGCAGCGAGGGTATCTGTGACGATTACCAGTCGATATTGGATCCATCTCCCGGACAGGAATGGATGAGGGCCACGGTAGAGGTCGAGTCAGAGGACGCGGAGATGGTGATCATGACGGTAAAATTGGCCGTTCATGAGATGTCTAGGCAGGACTTGGGCCTAGAGGATCTTGAGATGGGTGGCGACAGTACCCCCCTAGATGGCATTCCTGCCGATTACATTCGAAATTACCAATCCCTTCTTCGAAGCGGCTCAACCGTTTCCGACAGGATGATCGAAAGGGTGGAGGAGGTAATCGAGCAGTACGTGGATGTCAATTTCCCAACTGCGAACACATCATCCATTTCCACTATCTCTGAGATAGACTTCAGGAACCAGATGGACACACAATGTGTCTATGACTCAGATCAGGATTCCATAGATGAGGTGAATGGTATGCCCAATGATCCATTCTATCCACCACTATGCTTCGCATCCACACTCCTCCTGCAGGTCGACTCTGAACGGATGGGAATGGAGGAAGCAACCTCCGACTTGAATCGAATGATGGAGGGAATCCTCGTTATGGGAGCAGAGATTGAGTCGCATTTCACCGCATCAGCAGCTCCTGGGCACGCTATTGACCTCTCCATCTTCCCCCCAGACTACGCAATGGCGAAGGAAGTCGAGCCACCGGGTCAGATTTGGTCTAGGAGCATCAATGGGAACATACAGAAATTCTCCGTCCTTTCCCTTGACAATACGGAGTCATCAATAGACTCAGGCGTTTCTACCCAAGACCTCATTACAACTCTGAAACATAGGCCAATATCCACCCAAACAGTATCCATCGACTCGCAACGACAGGCACCCCTGGACATCAATCTCGTAATCGATGCCAGGGACTCTTCAAGCACTAGGTTCGACTTGGAGATAGGCATTCATCACCTCAGTGATGATACTCTTTCGCAGTGGGGGATGGAATTCTACGATGGCAGGCTTTCACTTCCATGGGTCACATCTGACGGAATCAGGATGTTTGACCAGGAGTTCGAGCAAGACCTCTCATCAATCCTGGATGGCCTACCCGTTAGTGAGATGTCCCAGTCCTTCTCTGAGGCTATCGGCACCACTGTCGATTTCAGCTCACCCTTCTTCGTGGATTCCACGTCAAATGAGGGACTCATGTTCAGGCACATCCCCGGGGAAACCTGTGATGAGGCACTCCAGGTTAGGTACTGCATTGATGGGGCCGATGCAATGGGGGATGAGTGGCCGGTATTGGTCCGTAGTACAACTCCGCCTTCGCAGGTGAGGTTGGCAGGGATAATCGGGAACCTATTGTCGAATAGCGATGGAGACGCCTCGACCCTGGACCTCTCAAAAACAAACGACGAGGATTTGGCTAGCCTACTCAGCCTCTTGGAACTCAACATCGAGATGGACGTCCAGTGGTTGAGGGATATTATGCCTGAAAACATCCCAGAGGCGGATCTGACAATCTCAGTTTTCCTACCTGAATGGCTCGATTCAACAATCGGCGAACCCGATGTGATCGTGATTGAGATACCCAACAATGACGAGAGGGAAAATCAACTAGGACCAACTAGGCAACTAGGATTCGTGGGATCGAGCCCATTCGAGTGGGAGCACCCAATATGCCTGGAATCAGATCCGTGCGAGGATGACAGCCCAGATCTTATCTGTGCAGCGAATCAGAAGACATGCGTCTCTTTCGATGTGACAATCGACATCGAGAAGGTCGCAATACACGAGCTTTCCTCCTCCGTCTCAGTGGACTTCGATTCTGAAGTGGTATTGGAGATATACCGATTGGGAATAGATCCGGGAGAGGAAGAAATCAACCTCCTACCAGTTCCCTCTGACGCATTAAGGAGAATTATCGTGATGGGCGACCGCCTGGAGGGGGGACTTCTCGCAGGTTCGGAGCTTGAATCCACAATAGACATCGGACTGGATGAGCCAATCGACTTCGAGATATCCAATGATGGTATCCAGGAACTTGCTAGAATCCTTACAGAGTCGTCATCTGAGATCATAGAAGATCTAGGCGAAATAAGTCTGAAAAACCAAGATTTAGGGATTGGATATTACACCTTTAATGCTGATTTTTCACAGACCCCATTCGCCGCTGACTTCTCCAACATAGAGATGAGGAACGACCCTCAGATGAGTGATAGGGTACCACTCAGGCTTTCGAGTACAATCAGTAATGCAGAGATTACGATGTCCCTGAGGCAGCAAGATCTGGATATCTCGATCCAACCAGCCTCCATAGCTCTGAGGGCATCCAGCGTACTAGCCTCATCATATGGGATGCCATTCTTTACAGAAACGGGGATGCAAATCGAGGGCGCATCTGTGACTCAGAGGGTCACTCCCCTGATGGAGCACACGTCCTTTGGGACAATCAGGTCCTCGGCGAGATTCCACATTCTGATGCCCGACTCAGTCAGGATCGTGTCATTCGAAAGCGAGATGGGACTAGGCGAAATCGGGACCGTGAATGGTAGGCAAGTCCTGAATTACTCCCTCCCAATTTGTCCCGAGGCGGAATCGTGGGCACAATGCAGCAGGGATGCCAATACCGACAAGGTGACTTACTCAGTCGAGGTAACCTGGATTTTCCTTGTAGGGGAATTGGCCCCCTATGCGTTAGTACTGTTGGTATTCATCTCCCTCTCAATCAGCAGAATTAGGAGAAAGAGAAAGGAGAGGAAGGAGAGGAGGACGAAGAACATCGCTGAGAAGGAGGCGAGGGTCATGGAAGTCACGATGGAGCGCGAGTTCGGGAAGCTTGAGGAGAAGCTCGTCGTAGTCGACGAGCAGTTCTTTGACGAAGCAGACTCTAGTGATGAAAATGGTCCCTGATTCTCTTGGCCATTGCTCCACCGATTCCAGGGGTCCTCCTCAGCTCTTCCACACTTGCATGCTCAATCCCGCTCCTACCTCCAAAATGCCGTAGTAGTGACTGGATCTTCTTCGCCCCCAGTCCCTCGATATCTTCGAGTGGATCTTTGAGCGCACCTTTGGACCTCCTTTTCCTATGGTATTGGTTGACAAATCTGTGAGCCTCGTCCCTCGAGTGGATTAGCACGCGCCCACTCCTATCGAGGACCATCGGGCTCATTCCCTCGACATGGAGGGTTTCCTCCCTCTTTGCTAATGAAGCGAGAAGGAAACTCCCTCGGGGAATCCTGCTTTCGAGCATTTTACCTATTGTGGAAAGGTGAGTCTCCCCTCCGTCCAAGAGTAGCACATCCGGCCACTCGTCCTGATGCTTCAACCACCTCTCCACAACCTCCGACATCATCCTGAGGTCGTCGTTAGCATCGGTTTTCACCCGGTACGTCCTGTATTCCTTCTTCGAAGGACGTCCATTTCTGAAAACTACCGAGGCCCCGACTCGCTCTACTCCCTGAAGCTGGGCCATATCGAAGCAAACCAGGTGGTTCAGTGAATCCAGTCCAAGCAGCTTTGCCGCGTCGTCCGCCGCCTTCTGCTCAAGGCTCCCTGAACTGCTCCTCCGTGAACGCCTTACGAGGACTTCCGCGTTTCTGTCAGCCATGCTGCGGAGCTTTGCCAAATCCCCCCTCTTCGGTATCTTGACTACAACTCTGGAGCCTCTGAGGTCCGATAGCCAGGCCTCTACCGATTCACCGACCTGCGATGGTACTAGGATGCTCTTCGGAGGCCGCCTGTTCGAGTAATGTTCGACGAGGACGCAGGAGACAGACTCCGACATATCGCCTCTGTGAATCAGTGGATATTCGGTCTGCCCCTCTATCACGCCTTCCTTTGCGTGCAGTATTGTGACCATTCCAGAGTCACCCGTCGAAGCGAAGCCTATCGCATCGCAGTCTTGGTAGAACCTACTGTGAATCGCCTGCTCCGAGATTGTACCATTCACTGAAGCGATCATGTTCCTCGACCTAGCCGCGGCCTCATACCTCAGATTCTTACTATGCTCATCCATCTCGTCCTGTAGCCCTTTGATTAAGACCCCCGCATCACCATCTAGGATACTAACAATCGCACGGACTCTTCGTTGGTAATCACCTGGGTCATCTGATTCGATGTAGCCGAATGGTAGATTGTTTCGATTGTCCCTGATCCCGAAGAACCTTCTGAGGAGCTCTACGACTTTCTTTGCTGCACCAGCATCAGTGAATGGTCCCCAACGCTTCGAACCTTCAGGAGGATGTCTCGAGTACAGAATACGGGGCAAATCATGCGAGGTTATCGCAATGTATGGGAAGGACTTGTCGTCCTTCATTCGAGAGTTGTACCTTGGCTTGTGCTTACGGATTAGTTGCCTTTCCAGAATTAGGGCCTCGGATGGGCTCTTTGTCACAATGAAGTCCACCCTGTCCGCCTCCGCAACGAGTCTAGGAATCATCTCCCGATCAGGATTTTTGGAGAAATAAGAAGAAACTCTGGATTTGATATCAGTGGCCTTTCCCACGTACATTACCCTTTCATCCTCCCTAGTGAAGAGATAGACCCCTGGCTTACGGGGAAGGTCAAGAGATGGCTTGTCGACTGGCATTTCCATTGATGCGCCCGAGGTCAATACCAATGAACCCGTGCCTCGCCACAGGTGCGTGCTTACCGAGGCGCAGACGAGAATCCTTGCCCGTCTGAGTGAGTTCTCAGAGTCCTTGGAAACAGCTTGGGACGTCCCTAGGAGCCTCTCCCTCCCTGGATTAGCAGAGTCTCTAGGAGTTGTTCGATCCGCCCTCCACTCCCCCCTCTCTTCATTGGAGAAGGGAGATCTGGTAGTGACCCGAAGTGCCCATGTCATCGGCGGAGGAAGCCGCCGTAGGACCGTAGTTCACATCACCCTGAAAGGACGTCATGAGTTGGAGGAATCGGGATACGCCAGTACTGCCACCTCGGGAATGAGTTTTGGCCCCGTTCCTGAGCCGGTATCGGTAAGTGGACGCGTCGAAGAGATAGACCACATCACATCCTCACTTTCAGATGGAAAATCCATCATCCTCAGCGGCCTTCCAGGGATAGGTAAGTCCACTCTAGCTAGCGCGGTAGCCGAATCTTTCAGTGATAAAGGATGGACTATCCGTTGGGCATCATGCAACATTGACAGTGACGTGTCCTCGATAGGAAGTATGTGGCTGGGTGGTAATGCACCCTCGGACCCTTCTGCAATATTATCAGCGTCTAGCTCGGCAAGGACACTGCTAATTTTAGATGAGTCGCAGGAATTACATCCTAGGCACGTAGGCTCCGTATCTGATCTGCTCAAAGAGGCCTCATCGGGACCATCACCAATCTTGGTGATCGTCAGGGCTCCAAGCCCGTTTGGTACATTGGGCGGTTTTGATGACTACAGGATTGGCGGATTGAACAATGAGGCTGCTACCTCCTTGCTACCCGGGGTAGATGCCGACTCAGCAAGCGAGATCATCGAGGCCCTCGGGGGGCATCCTCTGGCAATCCGCCTATGGTCTCCCGAGGAGGGGATACCGGAGAGGGCCGAGGCAATCCAGGAATATGTTCAGTCCACTGTCATAAGAAGGCTCAGCGCCGAGGGACTGAGCTCGTTAGACGAACTATCACTTTCGCCGATCCCCCTCGAGATTTCAGAGATGGAAGGCGAGGAAGGCACATTGGAGCTTGATGACTCCGCGGTTCTCAGGTGGAAGGGGGAGTCAGTAGAGCCTCATCACCTGGTCCGGAACGTCAGAAGAGCCTCTTGGACAGGCGAAAAGGCAGCAGCCATGCACTCCGAAGCCGCGGAAAGATGGTCCGCCATAGAAGGAACCAGGGCTAGGAGGCTCGAGGCACATCACAGGATGGAGCGTGGGGACGAAAACGACATCTCCTGGATTTCAGAGAACATTAAGGAAATTGCCGAGAATGACAGTTCAGCAGCGGCCATCCTGCTTGAAAGCGCTGTAAATATCTCCGAAGACGCTTCTATTAGGGAGTCGGCTGTCAATCTGGCACTGGAGAGAGGTGAAGTGGGAATTGCGGATTCACACATTACGGAACTCCCGGACGGCCCATCTAGGAAACTTCTGTCAGCACGATCGGCCAGAATGAGAGGCAGGTCCTCTGAAGCAGACAGGCTCGAGCAGGACGCCATCTCCGCACTAGAGCCATCAGAGAGGGCAAGGGCATCGATATCCTCCCTGGTCAGACTCTATGATGACAGGCTCCCTGGCACCATTTCCAAGGGCCTCTCGGAAACCCTATCTTCCAGGATATCAGAAATCGACCTATCCGGACTCTCCCAATCAGACACCGAAGCAGCAAAACTTGCAATAGACCTAGTTCGGCATGGGATCGCACTCAGCTCCTATGACCTCTCTACGGCGTCTGAGACTCGCAAATCAATAGAGAGGAGGTTGGGGCAAGACAATCCAAGACTAGTGATGTTGGATATCAGATCGAGGCTTGCGGCGAGAGACCAGGGAATGGCTTCCCAAGAAGCCATAGAGGCTTCACGCAAGGTGATCGAAGAGTGCGACTCTCCGTTAGACAGAATTAGAATCATCCATGCTGCTTTGGAATCATGTGGTGAATCCCCTCCGGATTGGCTGGTTTCGGCACATTCAGAGGCATCAGACATGCCACTAAGGGAAGATATAGCAGCATTCAGGAGACTCTCAGCACAGAGGTGGTACTGGAGGGGAATCCTAGAGCCGAACCTCCGACTGTCGCATTGGAACGAGGCCATCAGTAGGTTCAGGAAGGCAGAGTGCAATAATGCCGCGAATGAACTAGCAACAAGGCTCGCAAAGGGGCTGTGAGCTATCCAGAGGGATGGCCCGACTCATCTTCTATCGACATGGATTCAGCAACATCCTCCATATCGTCGTAGAACTCATCATCATCGAAATATCCCCTTTCCCTGAGCTGTATCCCGGCGAAGACCAGGGTAACCAACAATAGCAGTATGATCAGAGTCAATGTCCCGACCAAGATTCCTGAAATCGAACCGCCCTCCTCGTCTTCCTCAATCTTCTCTTCACCGGAGATGTCAATATTCACAGCTAGGTTAGTCGAAGCCTCATCCCCGGAAATCGCCCTCACTAGAATTACTTGTTCTCCTTCAATCGTGTTGTTTGGGAGATACTTCAGCCTATCAACGAGAAGGCCATGGGTGACTTCAAACTGGGTGTCACCAATATCAAAATCTGCTAGATCCATCCAATTGTCCCGCATGTCCCAGGTTCTCCACTGAACCCGTTGAATAGCTCCGTCCAGGTTGTAGACTACGGAGTCCTCGGGTCCCACCTGAACCCTGTTGTCCATCCCATACTGACTGTCTAGAGTTACGTTGAGTGACAAGCTCAACTCATAGTGATAGTTCGCTGCCTCCTCCACTGACGGGAGGGCATTGACGTGTCCATGCCCATACACATTGTTCTGGCGATTCTTAGGTATAGCATCCTCAGCACATGGCTCATTCGCAGCCATGTAATGGCACTGCCTGTAAGTAGAGGTTTCCTGCATCATGTTCCTGATGTCGAAAGGAGAAAGATCAGGATTCGCTTGGAACATCAGTACCGCAACGCCTGCAGCTCCAGGAGTAGCCATGCTGGTCCCGGATAGTGCGACATAACCAGTTCCTGTATTGGCATCAGGGGCCATCACATCGCTTCCCACGAATGCAATATTGGGTTTGATGCGCCCTTCCTCGGTAGGTCCCTGGCTAGAGTAGATGGCTATCGCAGTGTTCTTGTCAAGGGCCCCTACAGTAATGACGTCCTCTGCACTTCCAGGGGTTCCGATAGTTGCTGGCCCAGCACTATTTCCTGCTGCTATGAATAGGGCTACTCCTGCCCTCATCATCTCATTGCCCATTCTATTCACTGACTCCTCCTCCGAGGAAGTCCATTCAATCGCACCTGGGCCGCCAAGGCTCATGCTAGCAGCCCTTATGTTGAATTCATGTCTTTTCTCAACCGTCCACTCCATGCCTGCCATGACTTGCGCAAAAGACCCACTACCTTCATCGCTCAGCACCTTAACCCCCACTAAGTTTGCTTTGGGAGCGACTCCGACGTATTCGAACGTAGGGGCACCCGTACCTGTGGTGATTCCAGCGCAATGGGTCCCATGTCCGTTTCCGTCGTAAGGCTCGACTTCAGTGCCATTCCTTAGGTCAGGATTATTCACAGAGTCATAGAATGCGAGAATCTTCGGGTCGTTAGTGGAGTTGTCATCATCCAAGTCGTCCAGCCCGGAGTGATTGCCGTCAATTCCTGTGTCGATGATTGCCATCGTCACTCCCTCTCCAGTATAACCTGTATCCTGCCATACCATGTCGACACCATGGACGCCGTTGACATCATTCATCTGGACTTCTAATCGACCATCTAATTCGACAAAGACAACCCCTGGTAATCGAACGACTTCATGGATTAAATCCAGAGACACGGTTCCTGCTATGGAATCAATCAACCAATACCTAAACTGGGTTTCAAAGCCCACAGACTCCTCTAACATCTTCTGATCTTCCGCAGTAGGCGTGTGGTCAAAATCGACGATTACTGACATCCTGCCATGCTCATCCACATAGTCGTAATGATCAGATTTTACGGCCTTCCAAATTGCATCATGGATGTAGTCTCCATCATGATCCATATTGGTGTGTTCCCACCATTCAGACTCCGATGGGACATCAATTGAGCCATGGGATGAAGGAACGGCTGCAGCGAGGGCTGGTAATACCATCAAACCGAGAACTGTAATCGCAACTAGCCTACCCCTAAGTTCAGAAGCTCGTGTCATAGTAATCAAATCTCGGCACCAATTAGCGTCCGAGTCTCCGCAATTCCATCAATCGATCTAATTTCCTGAACTATACAACGGGTTAGTTCTGACTCATCCTCAGCTTCTACCTTGACGAAGAGGTCATGCATTCCGAAAACTATCCATTGCCCGGACACAGAAGTAAGCCTGGAAACGGCCTCCCTGACAGAAACCTCGGTACCCGGTTCCGTGGTGATTAAGACGAAACCGACAGCCATGATCAGACCTCCACCGCAATGAGTGTCTCTGTTCGAATAACTCCGTCTATGGAACGCATTTGGCCTATTAGGGTCCTAGCCATCTCCTTCTCATCTTGGAAGTCGATTCTGGCCACTAGGTCGTATTCTCCGTAGGATACGTGAGTCTCAGTCACAGATTCCAGATTTAGCAAGGTCAGATACACGTCAAGCTCCCTCTGAGGGGCGGTCTTGATGAGAACGAACGCAGTGCTCATTTTCCTCTCTCATCCGCCCCCCAATACTATCCGTTTATGACCTCTCCGATTCTTAAATCACCTATTGCCCAAGTGTACGAAGGAATAACATGGAACTAGTCGGCCCAAGTTCCATGGAAGGACGTTCGCAACGGTCTTTAGGTCCCTTCCTCATTGTAACCCTCCTCATATTGTCCATCACCCCTCTAGAGCCCGTTACTGCAGACTCTAGGACGACAACCGTGTGGTCTGGAACCGTCCTTCTGCCCGAGGGGCACACGGTAGAGTCCGGCGATGTGCTAACCGTATCTCCGGGTACCACGATAAAATTGGGCGCAGGATACACCATCGATGTCGATGGAAGGATTTCGGTGGAGGGAACTGCCACCTCGCCCGTAATCCTGGATTCAGTAGCAGGTAACCACGAGGGAATTGTGTTCAACTATTCGAGTAATGGGCTGGGCTCCGAGATTGATAATCTAACAATTACAAATTCCAAGTACGGAGTTACCGTTTATGGAAGTGACCCAGTACTATCCAATCTCACAATCATCAATGCTGACAATGTAGCGGTTGATCTATTCAGCAGCGCATCTCCCACTATCAGGAATCTCGTCATAGACGGGGGTGGCCAAGATGTACACGGAACCTCGACAACATGGAGGTATGGAATCGGCCTTTCCATCGGTGCATACTCAGCACCAGTAGTTGAGGGAGCCAGTATCGAGGGGGTTATCACTAGAGGTCTAAATCAATGGGGTAGCTCGGGTGGCCTCCTCTCCGATTTGCAAATTTCTAACGTCAGTGGCGCCACTCTCGCTATCGGTGCCGGAATGTGGATCGAGGACTCATTCCCCCTCATCTCAGACTCTTCGGTAAACAGATGTGACAATGGAATCTACGTCAGGCACATAACACAAGGTTGGACCACAAGGCCGACGATAGATAGCACGGTGGTCGAAAACAGCATGTACAGAGGGGTAATGGTAGAGCAGTACAATCACAGCCAATACTCGAACCTCCCACTTAACGCGGTATTCAACGACCTAGAAGTCAGGGGCACTGGGGGACCGGGGGCCAAGGCCCAGGGACTCGCAATAGCGGCCTTCGATATCAACACTAGCGGAGTCCACATTGATGGAGCCCTAATCGAGGACAATGCCGCTGTGGGAATCAGAGGCTACATGATAGATTCCTCTACAATTATGAATCACGTCACACTACTGCGAAACGGGAAGACGACTGCCGTTTCCCCCTTTAACGATCGAGCAGGACTATTCCTCAGGAGCGCAAACTGGGCCCCTACCATAAACGACTTAGTCGTCAAGAATTCCACAGGCCCGGGGGTGCTGTTGTGGAAGGGTGGTGTCCAGGGGAGCTACTGGGAAATAGATGGAAACGGGGCCAATGGCTTAGACATCAGAGAATTTCATCCCGAGCTTTTCTTGGTCCTGAGTAAGAACAATACTGGGCACGGGGTGTCAATCAGAGACTCTAGCAATGTCGAACTCGAGCAAGTGCACACATACAGGAACGGACTCGGCACAATTTCGGAGTCCCTGGGATCTGGAATTTACTTCTATGAGTCAAACGACGTCAGCAGCTCGGGAAAGAACGTCAGCTGTGTTACATGTTCATCCACGGAAGACCAATTTGGCCTAGTGGTAAGGGACAGTATAGACCTACAACTTTCGGCGATTGAGATTAGGGATCCAGTTAACGGCCCTGCATTGGACATAGACAATAGCGGCCTAACTCACGAAGGAAACGTCCTCATCAATGACATTGCAATTAACTCCAACTCCTCTACATACGCAGTCGACATAGAAAGCGCCGACGCAGTGATAGAACTAATGGATTTGAACGGTGATAATGAGGGGATGTCTTGGAGTGCAGCCGGTGACCACCCCTCGTCCCTCAGTTTCAGCGTAATCAGGGGAGGTCAGAACCATTGTTTGGATATCTCGGACCATACTGAACTACTTGTCGACAATCTCTCTCTCGCCTGTCCGGGCCCAGCCCCCACCTTTACTGAAGCCATTGTCAATTTCACCGACTCCCTTTTCCTGCCGGGTACTACTGATTATTTCCACACAGTCGAGAATAGCCACGTTCGTTGGATCTCATCATCACAGATGGGAACCCCGACATCCTCGCAGTCGAGTAATATCGTGGATGTAATGTGGAGGGCTCACGTAGGAGTGGTGAACCAGAACCACAGAAACATACCGTTCGCCGATATCAATATCACATTTGATAGCTATAATCAGGAGTATCTCGACACTTTACCGTATTCCGGCCATGAGGTGCTTGGCCCGTTCGTCGGTCAGCGGTGGACTCCTTTGCAGGGGTGGTCCGCGAATAACACCGCATACGTCGGATGCGATTATGATGGTGTTCACAACGACTCGACCCCGGTCGTCATGGTCTCGGACTTCAACGTTCAATGCCTGTTGGAAATACCTAATCAGCCACCATTCATAATCTGGGAATCTCCACAGGAAGGAGGTGTTTATGCGAGTGGATCAGCGGTAATTCTCAACGCCACAAGGTCATGGGATCTGGATGACGACCAACTTTCGTTCACCTGGACCAGCAGCATCGACGGAGACATAGTAGCCTCATGTGTCAGCGGCAGCAGTCAAACAAACAACTCATGGATTTCAGTTAATGACCCAATTTACTCCAATGAGGGGTGCCTCTCTGACGGCTCTCACCAGATCACCCTGCAAGTCTGTGATTCAGAGGGTCACTGTACTACGGAGTCTCGACAGATCGAGCTAACCAACCTGCCCCCAGTAATGTCCGTTGGAACGTCTCCAGGAATATCCTCGTGGGGGACGCTATACCTAGGAAAGACTGCCAATGTCACAATCTTCCTAGGGGGTACCTATGATCCTGAAGGAGACGAACTGACTTGCTGGATCGAGGCCTCTTACGAGGGAGGGGACGGAACTCCCCCCGAACCTTCGCCTGGGTGCCCTGATCAGATTATTCGTTCTTTCCCGGGCGCTCCAAACCAGTTCTCAGTCACCGTCTTCGCATCCGACTCGATCAACCCAACCGTATCATGGGTATTCGACGTCGAACTATTCAATGAGATTCCAATTGCAAACATGGTGGTGTCTAGGTCTGGCAACAGGTCATCTGACACTGTTCTTCTAGACGGCTCTATGACTTTCGATCCAGAGGGGGACGACGTCAAGTTTGAGTTCTGGAGCGATAGAGACGGCTTGCTTCACTCGGGAGTATCGCCAGCATCCGCTATTGAGTGGTCAGGAACACTGTCCAAAGGGCAGCACACGATCACCATGTACGCCAGTGACGTTCTGCCAGGACACTCGGGACAGTGGACCAACGCGGAAGAGAGCCTCCAAGTCAGCAATTCTCCGCCTGTCGCGATAATAGCGTCCCCCCAAGACGGAGTTCTGACAGATTCAGGTACGATCGTCAACTTCGAGGCGATAGGCTCGGGAGACTGGGACGTCTCCTGCGAAAGCCTCCCTGCGAATGGCAGCGGACTCGTCTGCAACCCTCTGACGTCGATGAGCACGGACCTTGTGAGCGTCCTGTGGGAGAGCGACCTAATGACTGAGCCACTCGGAAGTGGCTGGTCGATAGAGGCAAGACTTCCAGAGGGGGTGCACCAAGTCACGCTGACAGTCGACGACGGCTCCGGGCCACCTGTTTCAGACGAGATCATGATACGGGTCGATGAGGCCGCTCCAATACTGATTCTGGACTCCCCGGTTCCCGATGCCGTGGTCCTTTCCAACCTCCCGATATTGTTCGACTTTAGACAGTCTTTCGACCCCGATGGTGATGAGTTCACCGTCTCAGTCTTCTCCGATCTAGTCTCCGAACCAATATTGGATTCGAAGAACACCGACTTCTGGTACAATGACTACCTTCCGGCAGGTTTGCACAATCTGACCTTCCAACTCATTGACGATCAGGGCATGATGAGGACTCACATACAGGGGATTACGGTACTCGAGACGGGACCGGTGGCGATAATATCCGGAATCTCCGAGGGCCAGTACATCCCTCCGGGGAGTGTAGTAAATCTTGATGGATCCGAATCATACGACTATGATGGCGACATCACCCTCTTCCAGTGGATGATAGATGGAGCGCTGATAGGCGATAAGGAATCAATATCGATCAACCTGATGCCAGGACCTGTCAAAATAGACCTCATGGTCCGAGACTCAAGAGGCGAGCAATCCTCAGCTTCGATCAATCTGACTGTGGGTGCATCATCTCCTCAGCTCAATGACCTCACCGTAGCCCCTGGTGTTCTGATTGATGGGGAGGCAACTCCAATGAGAATCACCGTAGAGCTCATAGACCCAGATGGCACTACCTCCTCGGTCGGAGGGGAAATGCTTGCAGGAGGAATATCAAAGGGATTCCAAATGAGGGATGACGGGCAGCTTGGCGACACCTTCGCTAACGATGGTATTTGGACTTACGAAACCACGTGGGAGGTCTCCGGCTCGAGCTCAGCGAGAATCGAAGCATGGGCTCTCGATGGAGACTCGGTAAGCCCAGTAATGGTTTTCATAGTGCCAGTCACATCCGAGGAGTCCACTGGCTTCTTGGACTGGATGATGGGTAGTGGCCTCCCGTTCCTCTTCGCGGCCATAACAGTTGTAGTGATATGGGGGATGTTCTACTCCGCTAATAGACGCAGAATGCTCCAGGACGATCTAGATATGATTGAGTCTTGGTCAGCCTTCGACTCCAGAGAACTAGAGGAAGAACCTGAGAAGGAGTAGGGAACCGATACCACTTTCATGGCCCGGGTAAATGCATTCGCTAATCGGCTACTCAGGTCCCCAAGGAGTAACTTGACGCGTGAGTCCTAGCCTGTGCGTAAATAGGAATCTCAGATTCAGGAGCCCGTCCCCCCAGGTGTTGATCTCAGCCTCGCCTACTCTCGGACGGTATGGAACGCTGACCTCCGCGGTCTTCTTCTTGCCGAGGTATCTGCGGGCCCTGATCTTGAATTCCTGCGATAATGGCATACCATCGTGCTTGGGCCGCACACGCTCATCCTCGAAAATAGACTTGCGGAATACCCACATCCCGCTCTGAGAGTCATGAATCCCATACCAGTACAGCGTGGTGGCCGTGGTGGAAAGGACCCAGTTACCGAAGCCATGCAGGCCAGGCATAGCACCCTCCTCGGCCTTCCTAAGCCTGTCACAGGTAATCCACTCGAGATCCTCTTCCAGAAGCTTCCTGACTAGGCCGGGAACCTCCTCTCCTGGATATGTACAGTCTGCATCCATAGTGACAATGACGTCACCCGGCGCCATTGAGAAACCAGTCTTGTACGCTCTCCCATAGCCCTTTCGCGGCTCCAGGTATACAGTGGCCCCCTCTCCCTCGGCTAGCTCCCTGGTTCTATCCGTTGAGTTTCCATCAACGATTAGGAAGTCGATTTTATCGCACCAACCATCATTTGGAACGGATCGAATAGTATCCACGATGGCCTCCTCTTCGTTCCTGGTTGGTATCACGACTGTTACGTGTACTGGCAGAGTTTCGGACATATTATCGAAACGCCCACCCGCCAACCCGTTTTGAACAATGCGAACCCCTGCCCTGTGTACGCGCTCTTGAAATGCGGTCGCTGAACCCGGAATATCGAAAACCATGCACATAGCCATGCTGTCAGCCGAATTCCCGCCTAGATGGGGGGGAATGGGGTCTACTGTATTCCACCTTTCCTCTTCGCTCGTGAAGAGGGGCCACAGGGTCACTGTGATCACAAGGTCGGGAGGCGGCGATGCACCTGTTCAAGACGGCGTTAGGGTGATCACAGTTGGATGGGCCAAGATACCCATGGAATTCACCAGATCATACGGCAGGAGAGCTCTGAGTGCGTTGGAAGATCTAAATCAGAAAGATCCTGTAGATATCGTGCATTTGCATTGCCCAATGATTTCGTGGTCAGAGTCACAGTTTCGAAGATGCTCGCAGAATGTCGCTCCAGTCGTATCTTCGCTCCACGGGTCGTGGCTCGGGGAGCGCGATGGGCTAATTGCAGCAGGGAAGGCAAAGGAGGCTGCGGTTTGGGCAAATCCAAACGACCTTGCAATCCTACTCACTGCGAAGAGGTATGCCAAGTTTGAGAGAGCCGCAGTCAATGAATCTAGCATTTGCATAGCAAACTCACATGCGACAAAAGCAGACTTCGAGACAAGATATGACGCTCCGGAGAAGTGGGACTGTGAGGTTATTCACTGGGGCGTAGATACGGAGATGTTCCACCCCATAGACACGGATTCTGAGGATGAGTTTGCTGAGTATGAGGAAATCAGAGAAAGATACGGTGCAAATGGCGATGGCACTAGTTTGGTTCTGGCTGTGGGGAGATTGGCAGCCAGAAAGGGATTCGGAACCCTCCTCCGCGGCTTTGCAAGGCTACAGGAGAAAATCCCTGCGTCCAGACTCGTTATCGTTGGAAGGGGGCATCTCAAGGGCCGTCTACAGAGACAGGCCACTATGCTCGGAATAGGAGACAAGGTCACCATAGAGTCAGGAATGCCATTTGAGAGTCTAGCTGCTCTATTCAGATCTGCAGACTTAGTTGTCTACCCGTCATTCTATGAAGGCCAGGGGCTCATACCACTGGAGGCAATGGCCTCGGGAACTCCCGTAGTGACAGTTGACGAGGGACCACTTCCGGAGATGGTCGACTCAACGGTAGGATCACTTTTCTCCATGGGCGACATAGGGTCGATGGCAGACTCCATGGCATCGGAGTTGAATGATGATGCCAATCTCAGGAAAAAGGGCGAATCTGGCCGTACAAGGGTGATTGAATCGTTCACATACGAGAGTAATGCAGAATCCTTTGAAGGCGTTTATTCCCGTGCAATTCAATAATTTATGATGGTTTTTTTCCAGTTCATGGAAAACGATGCCGGCGAACCATTGATGCGCTGTAGCCACCTCGCACACACAGAGAGACATGTCGCAGAATGCTAGTTTCAAAAGTCTGACTTCAAGCACTCTGGCTAATATCTGTATAATTTTGTTAGTCGGAGTATTAGCAATTGTTCACCTTAAGGCAGTAATACAGCCTCTAGTCGTAGCCACCCTGATATTCTTCCTGATCAGGCCTCCAGCCCAGTGGCTAGAGGAGAGAATAGGCGGTCACCCCCTGTTGGCATATGGGGTACTAGTTGCAATGGTGATGGGATTCCTCTTCTTCGCCTCCAATTCAATGTACGAGAACATGCAGAATTTCACTAATGAGGCACCAGAGCTTGAGCAGTCCCTTGAAGTGAAGGTTGCATGGCTTGAGGATCTTTCCATCTTAGGGTACACTCTTGATACGTCCGCTCTGACGGACTTGGTTACCATAGACACCATCAACTCCTACGCTACTGGTTTCGTGGGGACCCTTGCTGGATTCACCACAGGCTTGGTCACAGTCCTAATTTTCCTGCTATTCATAATCCTCGAAGCCGAGACCCTTCCAAAGAGGATCAAGGCGGCATACCCGGACGATGTTGATAGGATCATGTCGGTAGCAGCCGGCTCCGGGGAGGGGATTAACACGTACGTAGTAACCAGAGCATCAGTTGCCTTCGGGCAAGCGATTTTTGCTGCTATCGTCCTATCTGCAATGGATATCCCGTTCGTTTTCCTGTGGGCTTCGATTACTTTCCTGATGGACTTCATACCCTATGTTGGAGCCTTGTTATCGATAATCCCGCCCATACTTCTGGGATTAATCGTCCTACCCTCGTCATCTGCACTTCTCTTGATAGCACTTCTAGTTGCGAATCAGCAGGTTTGGGGTGGAATCATCGAGCCACAACTCGCCGGACAGAGACTGGATATGTCTCCAATAGTGCTACTCCTTCTAGTGGCATTCTGGGGCTGGGCTTGGGGCATAATGGGGATGGTTCTAGGCGTACCCTTGGCTGTAATCATGAAGATAGGCCTTGAGAGTGACGAGAGAACGCGTCCAGTAGCACTGATGCTATCCCGGGACCCTTCCACAGATTAGTGGTGGATATCATCCCTCCACGAACAAAGCAAGCGTTCCATCTGATGAAATTGATACCGCCTCTCCCTTCCCTACATTGCTGAGGCCACGAGTCGACAAATCCATTGGCTCTCCATCGAGCTCCCACTTTGAACCTCTGAGATACACACTCTCGCACGAAGTCAACGCGAAAACGGAGAAAGAAGCCCCCTCATCGATCATTAATTCCATAGTTCCCATGGAGGGGTGGTATCTGTGAGTCACACCCGTCTCGTGGTGTAGCTTCACCTTGCTCTCTCCCGATATCTCAGCTAGACTCCCAATTACTCCGAGCTGATGCCCGAATGAGCCACCCTCGATTCCAATGACATCAATTTCCTGGAATCCCCTCTGAATCACAACTTCAAGAGATTTCGATAGGTCGCTGTTGCCTTCACCAGATATTTTGTTCATGGAGCCATTCCATGACTCGGTATCGAGTGAATCCATATCCCCGATAGCCTCGCCGACCGAGTACCCAGATGCCCTTGCCTTGTCTGCTCCCCCATCGACACCGAAAAGCTCGGCCCCTTCCAGTGCAACCCTTTCGATTACCAATGAGCTCGGACTATCGCCGTTGCACCATAGGACCGCCCGCATTGAATCACCGTTTCCGAGCAGTGACTTTCCCTTCTACGACCAGATCGACATCTTCCAACTCGACCGTCGCTTTCGTCATCACACCCCTTAGCTGGAAACCAACCCCTGTGGACCCCCCGAGTGCAGTGTTGTCTCCAATTGCGATATAGGCAGAACCTCTTACTACCTGATCTTCAATTTGGTTTCCCGAGATATGCGATCTAGGATTCATCCCAAAGCCGAACTCCGCTAAAGTCCCAACCTTCTCAATCAATGAGGTCCTGACCTTAGCCCGGGCCTCGTCCATCGTCCTGGTTACTCTCTCGGACTCTTCGCCCCCAGAAACTCCAATCACCACGCCATCCTCCAACAGTAGGGTCAATGGGTCTTCCAATCTAGATCCCTCCCAAGATCCATCGATCACTATTTTTCCATTTGCTGAACCTTCCTTGGGAAGGACGAAAACCTTGCCCGCTGGAAGGTTTGTGATTTGGCCGGGACGATTGCAGATTCCACTGTCCTCCAACACCCATCTGGCACCTGTCCTGAAACTCAGATCTGTCCCTGCTGATGTTTTGACGGTAACAGCAGTCCTCTTTCTCAGTAGTGGATTGAGTCCTGAAATCTCCTTCTTCATCGCACCATAGTCAGCCGTCATGCCGCCCTTGGATAGAATATCCTGCGTGATTCCCGGCATGGATGCAATCCTGACATTCTCCCTTGTGGCATTTCGACGAGCCCTCGTGTGCGTTAGAGAGGTCTCTGTAGCCAGTAGTACGACGTCCTGCTGCCTCATCAGCTCCGCCACTGGGGAAGGTGGCTCCATCCCCCTCTTGTGAGATGGAGGCATCATCATCAGTAGGATCCTGTCAGTGACCTCTGCAGTGGCCTCGTAGAGCGCGCGTCCCACTTCAGAGGTCCCCGGGTCTGTGACCACCAGCACATGTTCCGAGGGCCTGATTTGCATGCAGGTCCTCACTACTGACCTAGCGGCCGTCAGCATCGCCTCCGACAATTCGTCGGAAACCTCGTCGATTGTTTCTGGCTCCTCCGCCATAGCCTTCCCCTGCCTCTCGGAGTAGGTCGTTATTCAAGGACACTGCGAATTGTCAAATCTTCTCACCAAGGCAGTCATACGTGATTGCGGAATGCGAAGTATGATGGAAGGGGTCCGGGCAGTAAGGATCCTCAGCGTCCTGGCAGTCGCCTCGATTTTAGCTGGAACTTGGATGATTAGCTCTGACTCGGACGAGTCAATCGGCGCAAACGAGGGGGGTGAACCCTTTTTCGCAGTGGAATCCGACTCCTCAGAGGACGGACAACTAGAACAATCCAGAGATGAGGATAATGATGGCGGGGAGGGATCAGAACTACCGAGCAGGCTGATAATTGGAGGGGCCGGGGCACTCGGGTCCTTACTTATCGGATCGATGATGTTGGAGTTCGTCAAAGTCACGGTTCTGATTGCCCTAGTCTCGCCAATGCTAGCCGGAATGAAGAGAAACCGGGAGGATATGCTAACGAGGGGCAGGATTCTGGGATATGTCGAGGCTAACGCAGGCATACACTTCTCGGCCCTCAGAGACGGACTAGGTCTCGCAAATGGAGTCACGTCATACCATTTACACACACTGGAGTCAACAGGGCAGGTCATCTCATGGAGGGACGGCAAACTTCGCCGTTATGCAGTTTCCACCCTGTCAATAGAGGAGGTCGGTCGAATCAAGAACCCCATAGTTGGAACTAGGCTAGCAATCTTGGAAGTGCTTGCAGACTCTGGATCAGTCGGCGTGCCTGGTACTGAGATAAGGGAGAGGCTCAAGATCTCCAGACAACTCCTCAGCCACCATCTATCTGAGCTAAGAAACGTAGATGTCGTTGAAGCCGCTTCCAACAATAGGAGGCCAAACTGGAGAATATCGGATAAGGGAATGGATATTCTGGTGGCCTCTAGAGAAATTTCAACCAAAGAAGCCGTGAGGTGAGATTACGTTACTTTCGTGCGGAATTGAGAACTTTCTCCAGTCCCATTCAAGTACTATGTCAGGCCGCCCCCGGATAATGGCAACAGGAACAGTAAAGTGGTTCAACCACACGAAGGGATTTGGATTTATTGAGCAGGAGAGCGGTGACGATCTTTTCGTGCACAAGACCCAGGTAGAGGGACAGATAAGAGACGGCGACTCGGTCGAATTCGAGGTCGGCGAGGGTCCAAAGGGCCCAAACGCGGTCAACGTTAGAAAAGTCGATTGAGTTTTGTAACCGGATTTCAAATCCGGAATCTAGATAGTATTCTCACCATAGGCTATCAGTGTAACGTTTTCAAGTGAAGCACTGATGACGCAGGAACCCAAGTCGCTTAAGTCACAGATGGCGATGAATCGTCTTGATGGACCAGAACTTGGATCTACAGATCGCCGCCCTGATCTTCCTGGGCGGCACGCAGAGCCTCGTCTCCGGCGATGATCACGGAGGCGTTGAAACGATGAGTGACGATGGGGAGGTAGAAGCCGAGCCGGGAAACACAGCCACACCGAATTCGCGTACCTTCCCGTTCGCAACTGCAATACCTCAATTGATGGGTGAAACTTTGTATTAGTTTGTCCAACCATTATACCAGTCTCTTGATAGGGGGAACTCCCTTCCGAAATACAATGAATACGGGAAAGAACACGACGTTCCTCGTGCTACTGATGATGCTGAGCTCAGGGTGCCTGGGCGCTTTAGATGATATTACCGAAATCGAGGACGAGGTCATTGACTCGGTACTTGACTGGCTCGATAGCGAGTACCCCCATCTAGATCTTCCCGACCGAGAGAGAACCTCCCCCGTACTCGAGACCTACGGCCAATGCGACCTTCTTCTGGCAGACCTGAAGGAATCGATATACAACGAGATGCTAGTCTCTCTGGACCAGCAGTCATACTGGCACTGGGCAGGTCCCGTTTGGCGCGGTGGAATGGCCTTCGCGGAGGACGATGTCGCGATGATGGACGGCGCTCCCGAGTCTGCAGGAGACGAATCCGGGGCTAACTCGGGAGGTTCTGCGGATAGTGACTCCGGACGTGAGGGCGAGTTCTCCGGAACCAACAACCAGGAGGAGGGTGTTGATGAGGCTGACTTCCTGAAGACGGACGGGTATCACATCTACATGCTGAACGGCAACCTTCTGGTCATCATGGGAGTGCCCGAGTTTGGTGAGCTCACTCTCGAGTCCAACATCAGCATTCAGGGATACCCGATGCAGATGATGCTTGAGGGGGACAGACTGGTGGTAGCATCCTCTGTCTACCACTGGAACCTACCTGATGATGATCCACTCAGGGAGTTCATGTCAGAAGAGGTCACAGTCAGTTACCCCGGCGAGGAGGAGTATTCCTACACCTACACCCGCGTCCAGAATCTAGTCAAGTACACTGTAGTAGATATCACAGACAGGACCGCTCCTGAGGTTGAGAGCGAACTCTACATCGAGGGCAATTACCACACTGCTAGGCTAGTAGACGGTACAATGCGATCAGTCACCCATCTGTGGACTAACATCGACGGACTCAGGACTTGGGTCTACCTTCCAGGTACATACTGGGAGATGGACGATGAGGAAGATAAGATGGAGATATGGAACCAGAGCATAGAGGATACCATCGCTGCCAATCGGGCGATTATCGACGACCTGACTCTGGACGACTTCGCGCCTCATGTGTACGAGCTCGGTGAAGATGGCCTGTTCCAGCATCCAATAACATCCAGTGACTGCAGCGAGTACTCCGCCAGCGCAGATAGCGCTGGTCGCGGATTCAGCACGATCATGACGATCGAGCTACTTGGCGAGGAACCCCAGATGCAACTTGACCACATCACTTCATCATGGGCCCACGTATACGCCTCGCAGGATGTCATGGTGCTCGCAGAACCTGCCAATGACTGGTGGTGGTTCTGGAGGAACTTTGGATGGGACGACGCCACTAACATCCATGTCTTCGACATCAGTGACCCTTCCGAGACCACCTACGTCGCATCAGGAAGGGTCGATGGGACAGTTCAGGACCAGTTTTCCATCTCAGAGTACAACGGAGTGATCCGTGTAGCGACTACTGAGGACGTATGGGGGCGTTGGTGGCTGGAAGGGACGGAGGAATGGACAGGACCGACCAATAATGTGTTCACACTGGAGGTCTCGGAGAGCTGTACCTGCACTTCGGAGTTTACCTATGCCGGTCAAACCATGTGCTCAACCAGTGAATGCATTGTCGACTCATCGGAACTAATTCAGCTTGGCCATGTAGGCGACATTGCCCCCGGTGAGCGTATCTGGAGCGCGCGCTTCGCTGGCGATAGGGCTTACCTAGTAACATTCGAGACCATCGACCCCCTATGGGTGATCGACCTTACGAATCCCACTAATCCAATCATTCTGGGGGAATTGGAGGTGCCTGGCGTCTCTACCTACATACACCCAGTGGACTCCGAAACCCTGCTTACCATCGGAATCGGGCCCGGGCCAGACGGACTGGGGCTAGACTGGTCGATAACCCAAGTCTCCCTATTCGATATCAGTGACCCGGCTAACCCGACGCTAGCGGACTCACTGCAACTGTCCCCGGCCTACGATGATGAGGACTGTGATGATTTGGGGTGCGGCTGGTCATGGTCGTATTCCGAGGCCACTTACGAGCACAAGGCATTCACCTACTGGGCGCCCGAGAGCCTACTGGCAATCCCCCTCTCGACATACAGGTACACATACGACGAGATCGAGATAGATGGCAAGACGTACACCCACTTTGGATATGAGTTCGTCTCGACTCTCGAGTTGATCGACGTCGATGCCGAGAACGGGACACTGTCTAATCACGGCATGGTCAATCATTCCGCCTTCTACAACGAGGACGGGCTATCTGGATGGTGGGGGGGCTCTACCAGTATCCGCCGGTCTATTTTCATGGGCGAGTACATCTACTCGTTCTCCGCTGCTGGGGCATCTGTCCATAATACGGACGATCTCACTTCCATGGTCGAACTCGAGATTCCTGGTTACGAAGATCCAGAGCCATACTACTACGAGGTAGAGGGTGAAGCCGAGTCAGAAGACTCAGTAGATTCAGACGGGGGCGGTGGGTCATCAGAAGGCACTGAAACCCATCCTTGCAACGAAACAGACGCGGAAAACTGTGAGGATTAGGAAGAATTTCTAATTCAGGGGTTCGAACCTAAGGACTCTTCCAGCAGACCCAGGAGAAGCTACTGGTATTCCTCGAATAGGCCCTCTGGAATCCCTCCTGTGGACTACATTGCCATCAACGATGGTGTACATCGGCCATCCCGTGAGTGCCATACCAGAGTAGGGGGTCCATCCTACTCTTGTCCATGTATCCGAATCGGCGATCGTTCTGCGTTTTTCCAAGTTGACTAGAGTTAGGTCGCCATCATACCCCACGATTAGAGAACCTTTGTTTTGTATGCCGTAGACCCTAGCCGGTCCCTCACACATCCATTTCACCACATCTGCGACGCTGCATTTACCATTCATTGCGTGAGTCAGCATCAGCGGAAGTGATGTTTCAACCCCCGGCATTCCGGCTGGGGCCCTAGGATAACCCACTGACTTAGACTCCAGAGTGTGAGGGGCATGGTCCGTGACTATACAATCGATAGTACCATCCTTGAGCCTCTTCCAAAGCGTTTCCCTATCCTCAGTATATCGAATAGGGGGATTCATCAGGGCCCTCACTCCTAACTTCTTGACGTCATCTTGATCGAAAGTAAGATGCTGAGTACATACCTCGGTAGTGATCAGCCCCCCTTTGTTCTTCGTTAACCAGTCTGCTTCCTTCGCACTCGTCAAATGAACGATATGAAGTCGATGATCATGATCCTTCGCAAGAGCAGCAGCACGCTTAGTAGCGAGGAAAGCGCACTCCACATCCCTGCATTCAGCATGTGACGCAATATCAGTTCGGTGACCAAACTCTGCGATACGTTGCTGCAGGCGACCTTCATCTTCCGCATGAGTAGCAATTATCCCCCCAGTATTCGCGAAGATATCCTCGAGATGCCTTTGCTCGTCGACAAGTAAGTCGCCAGTACTGCTCCCCATGAATATCTTGATTCCACAGACACCATCCATTCCCTCCACGCTCTGTAAATCACTGACGTTATCCTTGGTCGCGCCAATAAAAAATCCATGATGAGTCACTGCCTTCTTCCCAGCTAGGTGAATTTTATTTTCCAATGTCTTACGATTAGTAGCATTAGGGATGTTATTCGGCATATCGAGAAATGAGGTAACTCCTCCCGCAGCTGCAGCCCGACTCCCACTTTCTAAGTCCTCTTTCTCGGGTTGTCCCGGATCCCTGAAGTGTACATGTGGATCAATGGCGCCTGGGAGGAGATACAACCCGTGTCCTTCGATTATCGTCTCATTGAGACCCGGCTCGAGCCCGCCACCAGGGGCAATTGCTGAAATTATTCCAGAAGTGACACGAAGGTCGCCCAAGACCTCCTTACCTCCGAGAATCATTGTCGATCCCCGTATCAGTAGGTTACCGGACACCGCACCACCATGCCGTCGGGGGAAAAGGCGACTCATCACCATTCTGTTTGTATCGGGCCAGATAGTATGAATGTGGTTGCGTTCATATATTCCCGTTCCGCCCCGAATGCAACGGGTTGGAGTAGTCAGGTTATCTCGTCGGGCTCATAACCCGGAGATCGGTGGTTCAAATCCACCACCCGTTACCAAATACTGAAACAAAACTGAAAGTGAACGAACGTTAGACTGAGCGGCATTTCTAACTAATTAGCACTTTCAATAATCACGAGGACCCCATCATTTGTTCATATACTGCCGAGAATTAGCATCGGTCATACAAGGTGAGCAGATGAGTGATACAACAGCAAGTGAGAAAGTTGATGACGAGGAGATAGTGATAGACGTGGACGAGCCTGGTGCAACAATAGAAGATTTGCCAGGCGTAGGGCCTGCGACTGCAGAGAAACTCAGGGACGCGGGTTTCGATGATCTCCTAGCCATAGCGGTGATGAGCCCCTCGGAGTTGGGCGAGCAGGCGGAACTTGGCGAGGCAGTATCAGCCAAGATAATCGCAGGCGCGAAGAAGCTGGCAAACATTGGTGGATTCATCAGTGGGGTGGCTCTTCTCGACAAGAGGAGTCAGGTGCTGAAGCTAACATCTGGAACATCAGCATTGGACGAACTGCTGGGAGGAGGTTTCGAAACACAGGCAATCGTAGAGGTATACGGGGAATTTGGTAGTGGTAAGACCCAGATAGGCCATCAACTAGCCGTAAATTGTATTCTATCAGCCGAGCAGGGCGGAATTGGTGGAGAAGTATTCTACATAGATACTGAGGACACATTCAGGCCCGAGAGAATCACTCAGATGGCAGAGGCAGTAGGTATGGACCCTGCTGACGCACTGGAGCGTATTCATGTTGCAAGAGCATACAACTCAGCCCACCAGATTCTCCTTGTCGATGAGATTCAGAGAATGGGCAAGAGCGTAGACGTCAGGCTAATCATAGTCGACTCTTTGACTAGTCACTTCAGAGCAGAGTACCTAGGCCGAGGAATGCTGGCAGCTAGGCAACAGAAGCTAAATCGGCACTTGAAAGATCTGAAGAAGCTGGCTGATGTCAACAACGCCCTGGTGCTCGTTACAAACCAGGTCCACTCTAAGCCCGACGCAATGTGGGGCGACCCCACGAAGCCAATAGGGGGCCACATACTGGCCCACGCAAGCACATTCCGCCTATATCTGAGGAAGTCTAAGGGGGGCCGGAGAATAGCCCGCCTAGTAGACAGTCCAAACCTGCCAGATGGAGAGGCGGTCTTCAACGTGACAACCGAGGGTCTGCGGGACTGATCACCCGCGGGCCCCGTGTCCGATTACGCAAGCTCTTTCATGGCCACGCCTATTTCTCCGATTAGCGGTTCCAAGTGTTCTTCGCTGAATCCCAGCCTCAAATTGGCCGCAGAGAAAAGCTCAGGCAAAGTTTTGGTATTCCCTAATGACATTGCTTTGGCGTAGTCGTCCAACGCCTCCCCTCGATCTTTACGATGCGTCTGCCATAGTTGTAGTGAGCCTAGCTGTGCAATTCCGTACTCTATGTAGTAGAATGGAGCACCATACAGGTGCCCCTGCACTTGCCATGAGACTCCCCTGAAGCCATCTATGTCGTCCCAATTCATTTCGGAACCGAACCTCCTCCTAATCTCGATCCAAGCAGCCTCTCTCTCATCCCTTGTGTGCTCCGGGTTAGAGTAAACCCAATGCTGGAATGAGTCAATCGTCGCTATCCATGGCAGGAGGAAGATGACTCCCTCCAGATGCGCACGCCTAGCTCTATTTGCATCGCCCCCCTCATAGAAAATATCCCATCCTGGCTGCGTTAGAAGTTCCATAGACATCGACGCGACCTCTGCGAATTCAATTGGGTAGTTTCGTTCATCTATCAACTCTAGATGCCCGCAGTAAAGCGAGTGGAAGGCATGGCCAGCTTCGTGGATCATCGTCTCAAGATCGCCCTGTAGGCCTGCTGCATTCATGAAAATGAATGGAACTCTGCTTTTCTCTAGGTAGTACTGATACCCACCAGGTGCTTTCCCTTTCCTGGTATCCAAATCAAGGGTGTCCATTTCAACTAGTTTGTCGAACATAGAGCCCAGTACATCAGACATCTCATGGAACATTACAGAGAGCTTCGATACCATCTCTTCAACATTCTCAAATGGCCGTAAGGGGGGCTTTCCCTCTGTGTCGGGACCGACTCCGGTTTTCTCATTCACATCCCATGGCCTAAGTCCATCAAGACCTAGTGAAGACACCCTCTCTGAGTTAATTTGATGCAGTAATGGCATGCATACTTTCTCTATCGAGTCATGGAACTCAATGCAGTCTTCCTTTGAGTAGTCAAATCTATGCATAGCCCTGAACATGTAGTCAGTGTAACTCTCGAATCCGGCATTCCTCGCCATCTTATGACGAATCGAAATCAGCTCATCAAATATCTCAGAAAGCCTCTCCGAGTCAACAACCCTCCTCTCGGTTACTGATTTCCAGGCCTCTTCTCGGACAGCGCGTTCGTTGGATTCCATGTAGCCCCTCATTTGTGGCATCGTCCTTTCCTCGCCATCGAAATTGACAGTCATGGCACCGTTGATTGCCTGGGCCTCGGTGACAAGCTTTGTTTGCTCAACTCCCAGTGGGATGTTCCCCTTTCGAAATATCTCGATGTCATTCCTCATGCCCTTGATCATCAGATCGTACCTTGGTGACATTTCATCAACAGAGGTGTGCTCCACTATCCGCCTGTTCAATGAATCAGAGAACTCAGATAATTTCGGCCTAACGTTCTCTACGAAGTCAAGAAAGGAATCACGCTTCTCATCATTCTCTGTGTCACACGTCATTCCGATATACAGGAGAGCCCCAGTTTCTGAGATATGTTCGGCTAAGCTGGATGCATCAGCAATCAGTCCTTCGAGGCATCCAGTGCAAGATAGGCTACGATTCAAAAGGTCATTTACGTAAGGCTCTATGTTGCCCCACTCGCTAGCATCGAAATCTTCAGGTACAAATTTCTCGGATTCCATACATCACTCTGGAAGAGACTTGGATTTGATGTTGACCCTGCGGGCAGGTCAGTAGTCAGCCATGGAGGCATGTAGAATGAAGCGGGACTCAACATCAACACTATCCACGAATTCCCCGTCCAAACTTGCACCGATTCTCGCGAGCCCTGAAGTCGTCGGTACCGGCCTAGCTGCGACCAATTTCGCCTCTAGGTGCTCTTGAATTCGAGTGGCCTCTTCATCATAATCGTTGTACGTACTTCTGGGGATTGATACATTCTCCAAAGCTCCATCAACATTAATTTCTGGAAGATGCACAATCCACGCCCTGGTGTCCCCCTTTCTCAAGCCAGCCCTTTCTATAGCCAAACTAATCTGATGGGTGCCTGATAAAATCCTCAGGAACTCTGCTGTGACATCCCTAGCCACCATTTCCCCCGCCAACTCCCTTCTTCTAGTGGAGTGCCACACTGTCCATAGATGCGCTTCACTCCCCGCTACTTCGTCAGAGAGAATAAGCCACCTGTTGTCAGGTCTCCATTCATTGAGTGTTGAAATCACTTTACCAGGGTCCAAAACAGGACTTTCGAACTCGACACCCCAAGCAGGGAACCACGGCAGCATCTTCTCCCTCCTAGTTCACTGTGAATATACGCATTCAAGAGATTACCGTGCACGGCGCCTCACCGCACGACTGGCTGTTTGGACTAGATTTTCCACAAGTCTGGGGCTCCAACCTCTAAGATCTGAAAGCATTGACATGTCCCTTTCTGTCAATTCAGCTATATCAGAAGCCTCAGATACTCCGAGTAATTTTGCCATCTCTCGAGCCCTGACCCTGCCCACGCCCCTCAACGAAACAAGTCCTAGAAGATCAGATTTACATCCATATCTAACCCTTCGATGAACTTCATCAATCGCCTCCACGAGCGTTCTGTGCGCCTCCCTGCCCATCATTGACAACTCATCATCATCAGCCACTATCTGCCTAGTTGAATACAGAAGCCATTCGGCCAACTCTACGCGACTTCGCAAATCTCCGGGTTGTACCCCCCACTCCGACTCTATTTCTCCAAATCCGTCCTCTTCCATCCAAGATTGAATTACTAAAGCGGCTTTCATCCTCCTATCGTCTTCTAGATCAACCGACTCCGCCAAGAACTCCCTCTCATGTCCATGCAAAGCTGCCTGAACCTTATCGAAGTCATTTTTCCTAATCCACAGAGGCATAAAATCAGGAGTACACGAGACAAGGTGAAGTAGCCCCATTGGAGAAACCTGGCCAGTCTCGTCTCTCCCTGAAAGAATTGACATCGCCCTTGCCGCACCGTCTCTTAGGATTCTGCCGGAAAGTGGATTCAAATACAGTCTGGCAACCCTCTTTCCTAGGGGTGTCGCGGAATAAGTCATCGAAGGAGACTCGGCGGTAATTTCGTCCTCTGGATCCATGACACTAGCTCTTCTGAATCCAAAAATAGGTGGTCCCCTTCTCTTGGGTAGGGACTCTCTTGTTCGTTCTACGTGACTAGACAACTCAACTCCAAGCACATCGGCAGCCGAATTTGCCCATGCCGGAGCATCGTCTTCCCAGTCTTCATCTGTGGCTGAATCAGGCTGTTCTTCGACTAATCTGGCTGCCACTTTTTCAGACTCTCCATCCCTGTTGATCATTCCATTTTCGGCCAGCCAGTCGACTACGTCATCCAATCTGCTAGCCAAGGTCTCAGAATTCATCTGAGTAGCTAGGAATGTCCTTCCAAAAAATCTACCCAATGAATACCTATCAGAAATCCCACCGGTTGCTATTATTGACAGGCAGTGAGTAAGTAGAGCCGGATCCTCAACCGCCCTCAAAGTCACAGGGCTAGCTAGTTTGGAAATCACGTCCTCAGGACCGCCTTTTAGGTATAGATCGACCAAACGCTCCTCTTCTTGCAAATCCTTTGCAATGATCCAAGAGTCTCCGTGTTCGTCATATTTTGGCCTACCGGCTCGCCCCATCATTTGCCTAATCTCCATTATTGGAAGTGGCATTGAGGCACTGGCAGCTGTGTTCCACCTACGGTAGTCACGAATCACAACCCTCCTAGCAGGAAGATTAACCCCTTGAGCAAGAGTAGGTGTGGCAACTATGCAATTCAGACTCCCTTCCTTGAATGCGTCCTCGACAATACTCCGCTGCTTTGAGGTCAGACCTGCATGATGGAATGCAACTCCTCCCTTGATGGAGTTTGAGAGTGACTTTCCGACAGATGAGGACTCTTCCCTCCTATTTATCCTCGATGAAAATTTACTCCACTCTTCATCGGTCTGTGAGTAATATGTTCCATCCCCCGAATTCAGAATTTTCAGTACGTGCTCTGAAAGATCCCTGGCTTCTTTCTGTGCTGATGCCCTAGATGAAACGAAAACCAGAAGCTGCCCCCCGGAAGATACCGTATCGTCCAAAACCGCTTGTAGGGACTTTGTCTTGCTGCCGCTCAACTTTCTCTCAGAAGGCCATTTGGGCGGCTTCTCCCCTTCTATTCTGTGTACTCTGACTTCTAAATTGCTCATTACCCCACAGTGAAGAGAAACTGGACGCCACTCAGATTTCACCAAATCTGCATCCAACCATTCTGCTAGAGACTCAGCATTTCCAACGGTCGCAGAAAGTGCGATAATCTGAGTATCGGGTTTCTCGTGCCGAATTCGAGAAATTAGGACTTCCAATGTGGGCCCCCTACTGGGATCATTGAGCAGATGGAACTCATCTGAAACTACCACCCCTATTTTATTCAGAAGATTCCTATTTCCCCTAAGCATGGAATCTAATTTCTCACTCGTACATACTATTATGTCAGCATCATCAATTCCTAGGTTTTCGCCACTACGATCACCTATTGCTATTCCAACATTCAAATCAACAGAGGAGGCGATTTCTCGTAATTCATCTACCTTTTCTGATGCTAATGCTTTCAGTGGAACGATGTATAGCCCTTTGCTACCCGACAAATCCCCACTTAGCCTATTCAGCATGGCAAGATATGCAACCAAAGACTTCCCACTAGCCGTGGGAATGGTAAGTATCAGGTTCCTTCCTTCAAGAGCACCGGGCAGAGCCTCAATTTGTGGCGGAAAAAGCTCCCCTATCCCCCATTTATTCTTGAGGAAATCAACCAACCTTGAATCGAGCCCAAGCTCTTCTAGGCCTCCCGATGCACGTCCCACGTACTCTCTCTAGTTCGGCCGTTCTAAAGGATGCCGTGCATACCGGGTCTAGTGCCATCTATGGTAAGCTGGATGACCTTCCTTTACTGCGATGAATAGCCCCTCTCCAGTGGCACAGACCTTCTCTGCAGCAGACAGGGTCATACTCACCTTAGCACGATCATCGCTAATCTCGGTTATTTCGGCTCTCACACTCAATTTCTCACCATGGGGGGTCGGCCTCCGGAGTTTGATGCTGTAGCTAGCGGTTACCGTGCAAGGGGGGGTATCGGAACCACTCCTCTCCATCAGAGCCACTGCAGCCGCCCAGTTTCCATGACAGTCCAATAGAGTGCCAATAATACCTCCATTCACCATTCCCGGAAACGCCTGATGCTCATCTGATGTATCGAACTCCATTTCCAATCCGTTTTCAGTTCTGAATGACCTAATTTGCAGACCGTCTTTGTTCGACGGGCCACATCCGAAACAGATACTGCTGTGTGCGTACTCTTCCTGGACCGATTTCCCTTTCCAGCTTCCCATAAACACCCGAGGGGCAGGGGGGAATTGAAGAATTCCCATCAATGACGTGAGGTATATCCTATTTACGTCGGACCGACTGGGGTATTCGTTGTCCGAACCACATAACGACTCATCTGAAGAGTCCCCGAAGCCGAGGCCGGAGTCCTTGACCCCTCGTTTGAAGAGGAGGAGATTCGCCCCGCTGAAAGTAGCCAATCAGATACCTAAGAGGAGGAGGAGGGAGATCGAGAAGGCTCTGGAGGACAGTACTGGTACGCCCAAGAAGTGGTCCCGACAAAGTGGTCCGAAGAATCATAATTTTATGCGGAAGAGGATTTCTCCTGGATCAATAAGGAGGCTTGAATTTGACCTTCTCTCGGTCGATATCGGAGAATCTTGGCCAACTCCTGTGACTGTGATTCACGGTTCTAGGCCAGGACCAGTGGTGACACTACTGGGTGCAGTCCATGGTAACGAATTGGTCGGCCCCCTCGCACTTACTTACCTAACAGGGCCAAATTTTGTCGGACCTGGTAAACCAATAGACCCAGAAGTGATGGCTGGGACTCTGAGAATAGTTCCTGTCGTGAATATGCCTGGATATCGCAGACAGAGTCGATATATGCCAGATGGAAGGGATCTGAATAGGGCATTCCCCGGGAAGCCGGAGAGCAATACCACATTCCGCGTCGCCCACAGGATATGGGATGAAGTTGTATCCGGTAGTGATTACATCATTGACTTACACACGGCCGCCTTTGGGAGGACTAACATGCCCCAGATAAGGGCCAATCTAGCCCATGCTTCCAGCAATAAGATAGCTAGGTCATTCGGAATAGAGGCGATATTGGATAACGTCGGCCCGAAGGGCTCTCTCCGAAGACTGACAAACGATTCAGACATCGCCTGCATTACGTTCGAGGGAGGCGGACCGAACGAGTCGGACCCAGAGTCGGTACAGATCTCCATCTATGGTATCCTGAATGTTCTACGTGGATTGAGGATGATCCCGGGCCACCCCAGTAGGCCGAGATTTCGGATTTTGGCTTCTGGTTCGGTATGGATCAGATCTGATCAGGGAGGCCTCCTAGATGTTCTTGCTCCAGCTGGAAGCTTCGTAGAGGAGGGAGAGGTCGTCGCTACCGTGACAGATCCAGAGAGGCCCTCGGAGACTCACGAAGTAAAATCCCCAAAGAAGGGGCTGATCATCTGTTCCGCCACACACCCATTCGTTACTGCGGGAACCCCCGTGGGTCACATACTACCCGTTTCTAAAGGCGTCAAAGCCATCAGGAGGCGTCTTGATGAGGACGACTGCCTTGTCATCAGCGGTTCGGACGGCGATCCTCCATGGCGTGAGGATGATGAGGTAGAGGACATCACTGTCGGAGGAGAGTGGTCAGGAGGATCAGTCGACGCAGAGTGGGGATTGAACGACTCTGATGCCGTGGAAGAGGAAGCGGCTGAGGCCGACCCTTGATCACTCGAATTCGGGGGCCTTTGGTAGCCCGGTCTCCTCGTCTATGCCGGCAGGGGAATAGGCTTGTCTCTGCATATCCCCTGAAATCATACTTGACACGTCAGGTGCACTGGGGAGTGCATAGCTTTGGTGCTCGACTCCGAGGTTTCCGCCTTCTGGTTTGATGTTGTAGAACTCGTATGCCTCTTCCAATTGCCTTCTGTAAGAGATCCTAGATCCAATCAGCAAGGCCCCTCCAATGAGGGAAATCACTGCAAGCAGCGACACAACTACACCCAAGGGACTCAGAACAAAGACCACCAATTTCTCCCCAAGACTCGCCGGTGGCTCCCAGACAATCATGTCCAGATTCCATATGAACTCCGTGATCTCCCCACTATCTGACATCAGGGCAGTAACTTGTTGTGGACTACTCCCGTCTGAGCACAGTTGAATGGCTAGGTTGTTGCTCGGAGCATCGCAATCTAGTGATGGTATGCTTATCATCAGCCCGCTATCGCTGATGTTCTCGTTGATCGTATAGTCTCCGAACTTCCACGAAACCGTAGTTTCGATTTGACTCGGTACCGAACCTATGGAAAGGATCAGGGTATCATTCACTGATTCCCACCTGTAAATTTGAGAAATTGCCGGTGTTGTCGAGACCAGACTTTTCCTGTCTAGGTCGTCATCGATAATGCCACTGCAGTCGTCATCCCAACCGTTCCAGACTTCGGTTCCATCCGGATTAATGGTAGCGACCAAATCTTCGCAGTCCTCATAGTCCCTGAATCCGTCTCCGTCATAATCGAAGTTGAATTTTAGAGGATTGGAATTTGTAACTAGAACTTCGTCCCCATCCGTAAGCCCATCCCCATCCGTATCCGGATCAGTATAGTCGGTCGTGAAGTTGTAGTATTCATCATAGTCTAGTAATCCATCTTCATCAGCATCAGTTTCATAGAAGTCTTCGTCGGTGGTAGAGTCGCAGTCATTGTCCTTCCCGTCTAGTGATTCTGGGAGGAATGGCGACATTTCCGAGTCGTCATCATTGCAGTCGTCAAACCAGTATACCCCATCATTATCGTTATCTGGGTCATAGACCAGCGGATCCGTCATTGAATCCTTGAGTTCATAGCCATCAGGGAGCCCATCTCCATCAGTGTCCCCATTGTATGGATTAGTGGACAGGTTATGGTATTCTTCGAAATCACTAAGCTGATCACCATCAGTGTCCACGGATTCGAAACCATCGTCCATCACTTCATCACAGTCATTGTCGATCCCATCCAGGACCTCCGGTAACCCAGGAGATCTGAAACCATCTTCATCATCACAGTCTTGGAACCAGTACCATCCATCGGAATCATCGTCTGGATCAGGCCAGTTTGGGTCAGAACCGTGAGTATTCACTTCCACTCCGTCCCTTAGGCCGTCGTCATCAGAATCAGCATCTAGGTGATCGGTGCTGTGTAGATGGAATTCAGACCAGTCAACTAGCCCATCTCCATCAGCATCCGTGAAATTGAAACCCTCATCGGTGAACTCGTCACAATCATCGTCTATCCCATTCAGGAACTCGGGCCTTCCAGGGTTAACAAGAGGGTCCTCATCGTTACAGTCGTTGAAGTGGTAGAATAGGTCCCCATCATTATCGGGGTCATAGACCAGCGGATCGCTAAACCAGAAATTTACCTCTGCACCATCTGAAAGACCATCATCATCTGAATCACTGTCCAGAGGCCCAGTCCCAGTGACCATAACCTCAACGTAGTCACTCAAACCGTCAAGGTCGCTATCTACCGAGAGAGGATCAGTCCCGTAAGTAATTACTTCCTCGTAGTCATTGAGGCCATCGTCGTCGGTGTCCTCGTCATACGGGTCAGTGCCCCATACCTCTGTCTCATTCAGATCTTCAAGTCCATCATCATCGTGATCAAGATCGACGTCCATCCCATGCACTACCATGCCCCACGAGTCCAGGGTTCCAGTAGTCCCGGAATCCGTATCACGAATCTTCAGAGTCCACTCCCCCAGGGAAGACTCATCCCAGTGATGCACCGTATTGAATATCCAGTTGTAGTAGTTGTTGCCATTGTCATTGTGATTCTCTGCGAGCCAGGACTCCTTGCCGGATGGGGAAACCAACACTATGTCCAAGTCTCCCCTGGAGTTGTGAGAAATATTGACGATTACATCGACACTCTCAATTTGTATGTCAGTTTGAACGTCTAGGTCGAATTCGGTCCAAGTTGTGTTCGAATCAGGTATGGTGGTCGAGGTGATTGAAGGGCTGAAGCTCAGATTCACCTCCTCTCCAACTAGGGACCAAGTCTCAGCCATGCTAACCGCAGCACCAGCGTCCACTACTCCAAAGCCGTACTTATGGGATACGTCATGACCCGCCCCATTCAACTCCCAAGACGTGTCGCTCGCATCGTTCATGCGCGCACTGTTCACGAGAATGTGCTGAACATCTCTCCATGTCAGATTCTCATTTGCCTCCAACATTAGGGCAATCACTCCCGCGGCAAGGGGGGTTGCGCTTGAGGTACCGCCGAAATCGTGCGTAACGTTTCCTGAATTGTTGTATCCGCCACTCCCTGTGATATCGGTGGTGGTTATCCCCTCACCGTCACCTTGGGAGTGAGCCGCTACGAGTATGTTTGCACCAGGCTCTGCGTACCAGGACTGCTCTCCGTCATGAGAAATTGCAGTCACTGCGATGGTGTACCTGCTATTCGCGTAACCGTCGTAGTTAGCGTTGTCATTGGAACCAAGGCCATTTCCCGCAGCCCATGTCAGTATGTTCCCCAACCCTTCCCTACCGCCATAAGCGTCTTCTTCCAGCGCCGCAGTAGTCAGGGGTCCAGGGCCATCAAGCGTCTGCCCATTATCGCTTGGCCCCCATGAGTTGGTGTAAATGTCGATGTCATCATTTTCGTAACTGAGTGCCTCTGACTCGGTCTGATCGCCAGCCCAGCAAGCAATGAGGGTAGATCCGGCGATCGTGGCACCATAGGCAGCACCCGTGACGTACAGGTCATTGTCCCCCACTGCCGCAGCAACTCCACCAGCGGCAGTCCCATGACCGTTGAACTGCGTGGGTGATGGATCCCCGTCGTCATTGCACCAGTCGTACGAAAGAAGTGCAGAGTAATGAGGGGAAATGTCCGGATGGTCCTTGTCCAAGCCATCGTCTACAACACTGATAACGACACCTGATCCGTTGTAGTTGTCCCAAGCCCCGGTGACGTTGGCATCTTCGCCCGACACACCACTTGTCTGCCCTGTGTTTTTCAAGTGCCACTGGGCAGGGAACTCAGGGTCGTCGGGGATGAACCGAGGCTGTTGCTTCTTCATGACAAGGGGCGAGAACGACTCTATCTCACCGGAAAGAAGCGAGTCCCTGAGATTACTCACTGCCCTCTGGGGCTCCAAGAATTCCCAGATGAACGCCCCTTCGAGTATTGGAGCCCTTGTTACCAAGTCAGGCTGAGCCTTCGAGGATTGTTGCGAATCAACCCCCATTCCAGTGATAACCAGCCACTCCACGGTCGACTCGAGTTGTGATTGCGAGTAGGAATCCAGGTTCTCTGCCCTCTCAAGTGACATTTGAACGGCAATTGAGTATGTCGAAATTATGGAACCTTCAGAGACAGGTTCATTGTTTTCCTCGACATATTCCGCCGACGAGACTCCCGCAATGGATGAAAAAAGTAGCATGAGCGCCATCGCGATTGCGTTTCGCATGGTCGTTCTCGCGTAAGTACGACATATAGCCATTCGTAATCGACGATAGCAACATGAGTCACGATTTCTAGGTTCTAAATTCCTCTATGGCCGCGTGTACTTCATCATCGGACATCAGACTGCGTTGTGATTTAGCAACCTCAAACATATGCTCCACGAGATCATCCGATGCCTCGTACCCATTCTGATTCAACCACCATGTGATATTCGATCTCCCACTCATGTGCCCGATTCTGATTATCTGCTTCAATCCAAAGTCCCCTGCCGGTACACCCGAGTAAACCCTGTCCGCCAGCCAATTATCGCCCTTCGTCATCGCCTTGACAACCGCACTTGCATGTACTCCAGTTCCGGTTTCGAACGCATCCTCTCCGAAAACAGGGTAGTTTCTAGGCAATGCAACGCCGATGTACTCATTCGCCTTCCTCATGTATTCATTCAGTGAAGTCAGATCATTCTCAATTACGCCCATCAGACTCAGATTAACTAGTGTCTGATCGAGTGGAGCGTTTCCAGCCCTTTCTCCAACGCCAAGTGCCGTCCCGTGTATCACATCCGCCCCTGCCTCGTAGGCCGCTAGGTTGTTCGCCACCCCAAGTCCACGATCCTGGTGACCATGCCAGTTGACTTCTATTTCACGACGCTTGACTCCCGAGTCCGGGATCACTTCATCTTGAATGAAACTCAGGAGCTTCCTAACTCCATTGGGCGTAACATGGCCGCAAGTGTCGCACACACAAATCCTGTCCGCCCCTAGTTCGATGGCCCTGGAGTATACCTCTTTGATCTCCTCGGGCTTGCTTCTTGTGGTGTCTTCCGTAACGAACATGACGGGTATGTCATTGTCCACCGCGAACGTAACAGCTGACTCTGCTGTTGACATTATTCTCTCCATCGTCCAACCTTCAGTGTATTGCCTGATTGGGCTGGTACCCAGGAATGCACTAGCTTGAATCTGCCGTTCGTGTCTAGCTTGAAGGTCAACTAGGGGTTCTATGTCAGATACGACGGTTCTAACCGCGCAGCCCGGTCTTAGACTGTAGTCCATTTCTCCCATGTGACTCAGCATTGCATCTATGTGGCCGACATGGAATGGACCCGCTCCGGGAAGGCCAAGGTCAACTTTCTGGACTCCGAGCCTCTCCATGTAGTCGATTAACTCTAACTTCTGCTCAATACTGGGGTTGCTAGCGCTCGGGCTCTGGAGTCCATCACGTAGCGTCTCGTCATCGAACCAAAGCTCGTGAGGGTGATTCGAAGGGTCTCTCGCGACCTCGTAGTCGATAACGTTCCAATCGTAGATTAACTCCTTCTCATCCATGACCTCGCCCCTGTCCTCTACGGTTGCTAGCAACCCATTCAGTGCTTGAAGGCATCGGGCATTAATTTCACCTACGATTGTAGCAAAGACGCTCTTTTTGACCACTCAATTTTTGCAATAATGCCTATTGTCACGAATGCCCCTAAAATGGCACCATTGAGGCCCACGCTCGACATTACCAGCATCACAAAAACAAGTGCTAAGTAAATCATCGAATCGAAAAATGAGCGTGATGCTGTTGCTTTCCTGCCATTCTCATCAGGAACTTCGTCAAGATCAATTCTCCAAATCGTGCTCGCATACCAAGCGCTCATGATAATCGCATTCCAGCCCAAGACGTGATAGAGGGCATCATCCCCATTCAATCCGCCATAGGCAATAGGCGAGACTGCCGATAGAACGATCAGCAAAATTGCGTATATTTTCATCTCCAAAAGGGTTCTTTCTGCCCCCTTGACATTGGGCATCATCGGAACCCCAACTTTGCCATACTCCTCTGAACGATAAAGTGCAAGAGCCCAGAAGTGAGGGGGGGTCCATAGGAAAATAAGTACGAACATAAACCACGGCATCAGGCCTCCCATGTCCGTTATTGATTCGAAGAATAATGCTGTCGAATCCACAGAAATCTGAAGATCACTCTCAGCCGCGGCCCATCCCACAAGGGGCGGTGTAGAACCAGCAATTCCACCAATGACGATATTCTGTGGAGTGGCTCTCTTCAACCAAATGCTGTAGACTAGGACGTAGAATGCCACACTGAATGCGGCCCAGAATGCAGCGACCTCGTTCGCCATAATAACTAGCCAAAAAGTTCCAAGTAGGGATATAATAACACCGAACAAAAGTGCTGAATTCGGAGATACATCTCCAGAGGGAATGGGCCTTTTCGCAGTTCTTTTCATCAGTGGGTCAATATCTCGATCATACCACATGTTGATCGCATTAGCCCCACCAGCAGTTAGGTATCCGCCTACCAGAACTACTGCCATAGTCTCCAGGGTACCGACCCCTAGTCCAGATTCACTTAGCAGATCATGAGATAATGTGGCGCATAGTGCAGTGATTTGTAGAAGAACGACAACACGCGGTTTAGTTAGCGAGAAGTATGAACCAATCACTCCATCCACCCCTCTCGCCCCCTTGTTGTTGATACTCAGTGACTGCCATCCCTCATTGCAATTACTGAGAGTCCCAGCCAAGCAGTAGCGAGAGTTGTGAAAGTTGCTGCCGCCATCATCAGGTGTGCAAGGGAAAGTAACTCAAAGAATCCATCTGAATCCCAAGATAGGATGTAGAACGCCCCTACGGCAATATTTGCCAAATAGATCAAAGTAGCAGCAAATATCCAATTCTTGAGCATCATGCCGCTTTGCCCGTGTTCACAATCCTTCCAAATCATGTAAGAAGTGTAGGCCATCATCAATCCTATTGCCCCTACTAGCCACCTATGGACAACTTGGGACTGCATCTCCCAGTCCTCGATTGATGGAAACAGCTCCCCGTTGCAGAGAGGCCAAGATTCCCCCAGTCCACCAATTCCGCATCCGTAGTTCGCCCCAGGGGTTGTGGAGACGAAGGCTCCAGAGAATAGCGTGATTAGTGTACCGATTGACAACCATCCGAGAATCGGGCCCCATTTCTTTGATAGAAGCGGGTCGAACTCCACCCAACTCGGCATCGCATCATCGTCCTTACACAGCTCCATCCAAAGCCAAACAAGACAGAGCGTGAAGGCCAGGGCTGAGCCTAGGTGTAGTGCAACACTCCAATGCTCATTATCAAGCTCAACAGTTAGCCAACCCACAGCCCCCTGCCAAACAATCAATATCAGTGAAACGAGGGCTGCCTTTTTAGATCTGGAAGAAGACTCCTTGTCCGATCTGATAACAATCCAATTCAGTATGACCAGAGGGCCTAGGACCGCGCCAGCAAGTAGTCGATGTATCCATTCGGTAAAAATTTGGAAAGAGGTGTATCTGTGCCCCGAGCCTCTTGAGTCCGCCTCTTCCGGATTCTCTTCCCACCAATCACCCTGTTCCTCCTCAGAGATATCGAACCCAAAGGTCCCGAAGCATGTGGGCCAGTCTGGACAGGACTCTCCAGCATCGTAGATCCTAATCGTGCCGCCCATCGCTATTACTACAACAGTGAGGACAATCAGGGCAACAGTCGTCTTTCTCGGATTCACCGCATCTGAGACTTTCCCGAAACTCTGCCGGATTTGGCTGAGCAAGATAATCACCCCTTCCGGAGCTCACTCTTCCTCTTCATGCGGGTCGACGTCGATAGGTATCTTGTCTTCCTCGTACTCAAGAGTGGCTATTTTCATCGGATCTAGAACCACCCTTTCTTTAGCCTCTTCAACTCCATAGAGCTGTATCAACTCATCACTGAACTTCTCCCTCAATTCATCTTCGGTGACGTATAGGGGGGCTCCCATGCTTATCTGAAGCGCCCTAGCGCCAATAATTCGCGCCTTTTCGAAGCGTGTGTGGTGTCTTGCAGCCTTAACCATCGGGCGGCCGACCGGAGACTCCCACATAAGGGCTCTTACTGCCACTCGCCCCTTTAGGGGCGTGGAAATTACTCACTGACGCTCAAGTAGCATTGCAACAGCATTTCCGCCGCCCAGACAAATCGTCACAACTCCAAGTTTGCCTTCGGTGCGTGTTAGGGCATTGATTAGAGTCATCAGACATCTCGCCCCAGTCGCTCCAAGCGGGTGCCCGATCGATATCGCTCCGCCATGGACGTTGAAGCGTTCATCTTCAACCTCAAAATGATCCATTATCGCGCAAGAAGCCGATGCGAAGGCCTCATTGTGCTCGAATATGTCAATGTTCGAGGGTTTTAGGCCATTTCTGGCCAGAAGGTCCTCTACTGCGGGTATTGGGGCTGCCATGACTCTCTCGGGAGAGACTCCAGAAGTCGTGTAGTCGACAATCCTAGCCAATATTGGTAATCCAATCTCAATGGCCTTGTCCTCCGATGCTACTAGAATTGCAGAGGCGCCATCGGAGACTTGACTCGCATTTCCCGCAGTAACCTGACCCGAATCATCGAATACTGGGGTAAGTGAGGAAAGAGTGTCCATGTCGGTATCAGCCCTGATTCCTTCGTCCCTACTCAGTTCTCCAACTGGGAAGCACTCAGAGGCTAGCCACCCCTCTTCCCAGCCAGAGTTACTGAGGCCGTGCGACCTTACCGAGTATGAGTCAGAACGACTCCTAGAAATCCCAAACTCTCGAGCGCAAGTCTCTCCTGTATTCCCCATCTTTTCCCCTGTGTAAGCGTCTTCGAGGCCGTCGTGTGACAATATGGAAATCAATGATTTGTAGGGCACCTCATCTCCCCTCCTGGCATCTCTTACAAATCGAGGGGCATTGGTCATCGATTCCATACCTCCTGCTACTGCTAAGGAAGACATCCCAGCTCTGATTTCTGATGCTGCGATCATTACTGCCTTGAGGCTAGATCCGCATACTTTGTTGATCGTGGTGCAGGGGGTAGAATGTGGCATACCAACTCGTAAAGCAACCTGTCTGGCAGGCGCCTGTCCAGCACCGGCTTGGAGGACCTGCCCCATGTACACCTGGTCAATTTCTCCACTACTGGGGTCTATTCCTGACCTCTCCAAGAGCTCTGAAACAGCCATGGTTCCCAATTCGGTAGCAGAGTATTCTGAGAGGCTCCCCCTAAACTTCCCGAAGGGAGTACGAGCATATCCGCAAATCACCGCTTCCGGCATACGACGTTCGAAAGGTCCTGATGACTTCAAGGGTCCGATGTACGGGGCAGAAAATTTACTCATTTGATGAGTTGTAGCCGTAGAATTCTGAGTTTACCAACTCGGGCCTCATCTGAGGTTTGACAAGTAAGGTCCTAACTGCCCACAGGTCTTTGAAAATTCGGTACTCGGCCGTAGCATCTAGGTAGTCCACTCCACTGGTTCCTCCAGTACCTATTCTACGACCCATTATCCTCTCGACCATCCTCGCATGAGAATGACGCCATTTCACCATGGATTCCTCTAGTTCCACAACAGCATCAATCAGCTTCCTCGGCCAAGCAAGAAGTGGCAATTCTCTGTACGACTCGATGAAAAGAAGCCCGGCCCTTCTGCGACTAGCGGCCCCATCGGGCTTCAGGAATGAAATTGCCGACTCATGCGAGGACTTCATTCTCGCCGCCATCATCTCCGAGGAGCCCGATGCCAAGTCACACACATTCTTGTGTGCTTCGAGATGCGCTTCTACATACCGCAGTACGTTTTCTTGGTCATCCTCGGACTCAAAACTCGAGCCCATGATCGGGGTTCTTTCTACCCAGAGCATCAGCGACTCGACAAGGCTCGGCCTCGAAACGGCATCCTCAAGCATGGATAGAACCTCCTTGTGCTCTTCCCCCCGCTCTGCCATTCTCCTGAAAGAGTCAAGCGGGTCCATGCCGCCAATCCTGTCATTGTTCTCTAAGCCCAGAAGAATCTCAAATTGCCTCATCTGGAAAGATTCGAATCCGGAAGCGCTTCCAAGGCCATCTCTGAATGCCAGGAATCCCTGGGGAGTCAGGGTTTCGAGTACAGTCCACTGGCTCGCCATTAGCCTGAAAATTTCTGTGGTCCTTCCAAGATGCTCCACTGCTCTTGGAATTTCATCCTCCGGGACGGGGACCTGTCCTAGTATGTCCCTTACCTCCGAGAGCTCCTTGATTACTTGCTTGAACCAAAGCTCGAAGGTTTGGTGTACAATAATGAAGTGCATCTCATCTGCACTTACTTCCCTATCCTCTCCTTGTAAGCCAAGCAACTCGTGTAGGTTGAGGTACTCGGAGTAGGTCCAGTCCCCGTAACCGCCGCCGCCCATGAGGCCTCACACGAGCCCTCGCTTGAAGCATTGTCGCAATCTGCGAATCACTCAATAGACACTACAAGTTCAGAATGACATGACCAACCATTACCGTCCAGCTCCATCGCTACTGGTCGAGGATGGTCTGGAACTAAGGGTCCCCGAGGAGGGGGACTCAGAGGAGCTATTCCTCAAGATCGATGAAAATAGGCAGTACCTGAGGGAGTGGCTACCCTGGTTAGATGATGTCAAGAGTGTCGAAGAAGAGGCTGCAGCAATTAGACAGGGAACCTACTCTGAGAATGGCTGTATGTACCTAATTCTGCTTGGGGGCTCCATAGTGGGGACCGTAGGACTCAACTCCATAGACTGGGTCAACAGGAGATTCACTATCGGATATTGGCTTTCGGAGGACTCCACTGGGAACGGCATAGTGACCAAGTGCTGCGCGAGGCTCATCGATCACTGCTTTACCGACCTCGACCTCCATAGAGCAACAATACTCGTCGCCGTTGAGAACTCCATCAGTAGAGCAGTCCCAGAGAGGCTCGGCATGAGCCTGGAGGGGATTGAGAAAGATAGAGAGTGGCTATACGACCACTTTGTAGATGCGGCAATCTACGGGGTCACCGCGCCGAATTGGAATGTCATCAGGAACCAATCAGGCCATGGTCATCAATAGAGCAACCTCCTGGGGGGAGGCAGGAAAGAACATCTTCTTGTGCAAGTCCAGTAGCCTTTGAGATAGAGTTAGCTACAGACTCCTTTTTCTGCCTTCCAGGAGTAATCCTTGCCCATCTTCCGAACATACTGGATATTGTTTCGGTAGTGCCAACAACTGGCAGTGGTATACCATTTACAACCCCCATTCCGATAGCTATCTCAAGATTCACATCCCTGTGCCAGTTCCTCTGCCCCCTTACGACGAATGACCCCCTTCCAAGGGACTCGCCGCTTTCAGTAGTCTTGGAAACCTGGCTAGGCCTGACATGGAAGGCGGTTGCAGCCGCCCCCCCACTCCCCCAAGCCCTTGACCAGCATACGGAAATCTGGGCCGCTTCTTCGTGAACCTTCGCAGATAACTCCCTCGCATCATCGATACCCTCTGCAAGACCCTGTGAGATTTGCAGGGATGCAACGCCTTCTGGCACACTCCCCGTCTCAATCTGATTTTCCATCAATCCGTCCTTGAGCTTGAGGGAGCATGAGGGTGCCCCATGGAGATCGGCATGGAAATAGAGGTCTTTGGCACTCAGATGCTTCTTCACAACCGAGTCATTGCCCTTTGCATCCCTGCCACCAACTAGGAAGTGGCCACCGGAGAGAATCGCCCATCTGTGCTTCTCGAACCAGAACCTACGACTCCTTCTGACGGCCCTCAGTCTTCCTGCCGAAGCTTCCTTCGCAGCCTTACGCCCCTCCCTCTCCTTGGAAGCCTCAGTCTTGTCCAGAGCGAGGCGAGCCCCCTTGGCCTTCTCCTTCTGAGACCTGCCGTTTTCGAAATACCTCTGAGCGTTTTGATGAACAGTCTTGTCTACTTCTAGCGTAATGCTAGTTCCTGGTTCTCCATCCTCATCTGGCAGATATGCCACTATGGTCCTCTTTCTAGGGTCTACTCCGCCTATCCAGGGGATCCCTAGTGAAATTTCTGCCACTGACTGCCAGTTCGAACTCTCGATCGCCGAATTGAATTGTTCCAATATCGAATTCACATGCTCCCAACTGTCTTGGATGGCCTTACCCAGTTCTTGTGAAACCGCGGCTTTCTGGTGAAATTTTTCTATGGCCTGTCTTTGCTGCTCGGCCCTCCTCTCAAGCTTCCCAATGACTTGTTTTTCATCGGAGCCGGATTCCACCAGCCGCTCCTCCTCTCTCCTGATGAACGCCGCAGCGTCATGTGTACCGAACACCCCATCTAGGGCGGTAGAGATTGAATCAACCTGCACAGATAGGGAGTTATCCAGGTGGGAAAGGGAAATTGGAGAAAGTATCTCTGCACTAGAGATTCCATCGAGTCCGGACTCTGTTCCCCACTTCGAAACAGCTTCATCATCAGTTAGCCAGAGTGTGGAACTACTCCCATTCTCCAATTCAGATAGCATACTTGCTATCGCACGCATCAGTGACTCCCTCTGGTCGTCGTCCAACGAACTAGCGGGGGCATCCCCCTGGAGCTCTGCTAGTGAGCAGGCGGCTGAACCGAATACCCTGCCTAGGTTAGCCCTAGAGGCAATAGTCCTAATCAGGTCGCTATCGCTGTCATCCAGGATCTTGGAGAGATCGCTAATCTCCATTTTACGGGGATCAACAGCCTCCGGGGGGGGAACGTATTCGACACCCTTCTTCAGTGACCTACTGGCGTATTTTGCATGTGTCAGAGGCTGTATTATCACGCCGCCTCCATCCAATAGTACAATATTTCCCTCTCTGAAGAGCTCTATTACCAGCCTAACGCTCCCTCCTCCATGCTCGAAGTCCAGATTCATCACACGATCAAAGCCGTGCTGTTCTACGCCAACTAGCCTAGCGTTTCCTAGATGTTTCCGCAGTATCATTGCGAATTGCGAGGGGTTCGGTGGCATCGGCCTGTCCCTCATAGATGTGTAGACCCTCTTTCCTCTCACCACGACTAGGTCCTTGTTGGAATCGCCCTTCTTGTTCAGTCTGAGAACCACCTGCTCGTAGTGAGGCTGGTATGCCTTTCTGACCCTCGCTCCAATCATTTCGGAAAGCTCACGCACAACCCGCGCAACCTCGAATGACGACGACTGTTCACGCATGTTCTCGCCTTTCCGTCGACAGTGTCCTTCATCAGGGAATCGCTCATTGGGGGTCGAGAGTCTCAAACAGATGACTGAAATTCACGTATCTCCGTCAGAACGTCCGCTTCATGCGCATATTGGTTCGACGGAACCTCAATCATCTCAGCCCCCGGGATCCTTTGAACGATATCCAGAATTTTTTCCATGCGATGAAGCTTGTCCGATGAAGCCGTCATTACTGCACATGGCACTCTGATCGAAGATAGGTCCTCTGGGATGGAGTACCCCATAAGAAACCTAGCAGAGAGCAGCATCCTCTCGAGATTTTGAGATAGCATCGCCCTCCTGTACCGTACCTTCTGTCCCTCCTCCTTGACCTTCTTGTCGACAGCCCACATTGCTACCCTCATCATTCGAGAATAGGTCCACTTTGGAAGTGGGGCCCACATCAACAACCTGGCCCAAATTGGGAATTTGAAGTCGAGGTTGGGTGCCAGAAGTATGGATGACCTTCCTGATAGCCTCCCCATTTGGAATGAGTCGATTAGTACGGTCGAACCAAGTGAAGATGAAAACCAGTCCACTTCGCCAGACTCAATCCCCATTGAGGCAAGAACTGCAATGATGTCGGAACTGAGGCATTCTATTGTGAAATCAGATTTGGAGACCCTCCTCTCTATCTTCGAACTCCCCTTCTCACGGGTCTCTATGTACACAATCCTCCGGTGCCTTGCCCATTCCTCGATAAGCGGTCTCCAACCCTCGAAAACCGATCCCCATCCTGGAACGAATACCACTGTGCCTTCTTCAGTTGGATAGTCCGGTACCCACTCCAAAACTCTGAGGGAGAAGCCCTCTGAAGCTTCTACCCACGTCTCTTGTGTTCTGGCCCCATCGATTACCGGGGCTCCAGTCCATTGCTCGCTCACGTTATTCCAAGAGGGCGGGGTATTTTCATTCTGACGATGGACTACCTGCCGCCGCCGCCGGACCTGCCGCCGCCGCCGGACCTGCCGCCGCCGCCGGACCTGCCGCCGCCGCCGGACCTGCCGCCGCCGCCGGAACCGCGTCCACCAGAGCTCCTAGTGACTCTGCTGCTTCTGTGGTGATGGCCACTGCGTCTATGGCGAAAGTAACGGCGTCTGCGGTGGAACCATGGCCTCCTATGCCATGGCCGGTCGTAGTAACCAGGCTCGTCGTAGTAATGGCCTCCACCCGAAGAGAAATTTGCACTACTCCCACCTACATCTAGATAGGCCAGTAAAAGGACCACAAGCAGAAGGATTAGCTGTATCAATCCACAGAAAAAGAGTCCGAAGATATCATCCCAAGGGGGATCAACTCGCACTTCGTTAGGATCCTCGGTATTGTAGTACAGTGTAACGAAGCTCCCTATTGGCATAGTGCCATTCTCTGCGTATTCCAAGCAGTCGCCTTCCGCACCTTCGTAGTCTTGGTAGGTCGTAATTGGGAAATGATCAACCTCGGACGAGTAGGAGGTATTGTCAACGGAGTATGAGACGTCTAAGTCGGCCCAGCAATCTAACTCGTACCAGTAGTCGCAGTATTCATCTCCCCAGTCATCCGTGTAGCAGTCTTGATACTCCACCCAGTCGTATCCCGGATATTTCTCAAGGACCTCGCCTTGTGTTTCCACCCATTGATCCTTCGTCGTCCCAGTGGCCACTGCCATGAATGCGGTTCCAATGAGGGTGAGGGCGAGGACAATTGCCGCTACGGCGTAGCCAGGGTCCTCCAGAAGCCAGTGATCGGAGCCCCCGCCGTATACCTTGGTGCCATCTGACTCCCCGTCCGGGTTAAGAATTAGCATACCGTTTTCGTGCTTCCACTCAATGTGCTCAAGAAACGTCATGCCGAGAATGCAGAAGTCTGACTCATCCTCCCTCAGGGGGTTGATTAGAGCCTCAACATTCCTTATCGACATCTGTCCGATTGTTATGTCTGGCAAAGCAGTCTTGTATCCGAATCCCGGGCCAGCTGCTGTCGTAGTCCTCACCACTTCTCCCCGATCCAGGTTGAGCATCTGGGCAGTCCTTTCATCGACCCCGCAGTAGCTCGCTCCGGTATCCACTAGGAAATTTATGTTCCCGAGATTCCCAATACTCCCATTGACGTAGAAGCACCCATTTCTGTCCGGCTTCAGCACGAGCCTCTGCCCGGTGAATTCCACCAGTGTGCCATCACCGGATTCTGAATCTTTGAAAGTGCCGGGCGCGGATTCGACGTCCTCCTCGGGAGTGGGGTCCTCCTCTTTCTTGTCCCACCACCTCTCTGCCATGCTCCCACCAGTCTGTGAGGCACCTTCAACGTTCACACGGTCTATACCGGGTAGTATCCGTTGTCACGGGCTTCCACCTTCCCAGAGGATACGAGTGAGCGTAGGTGCGAGAGCGTCTGGTCACGAGATAGTAGGGGGTGAGCGTCAGGAGTGTCCTCGTATGCCGATCTGGCTATGTCTTCAAGCGAGCTAATTCCCGAGGAAACCGCATTCAGCACCCTCTCGTGCCTGGATGATCTGTGTCTGATGTACCTGTCCAGTAGCCTGCGGGGGTTGGGCGAGGCGGGACCGTGCCCGGGAAAAAGCATCGGTGGAACGAGATCTCGGATCCTCTTAAGGCCGGATATGTATGCATCCATGTCGCCATCGGAGGATGGAACTAGGATCGTGCCCACCACGACGCAGTTGTCTCCACTGACAACCCCCGCTTCGCCAACCAGGCAAATGTGCCCCGGGCAGTGGCCAGATGTCTCGATTACCTCCCAAGTGCTGACTCCAGAGGGCCCATTCAGTTCAATTGTGGCACCTTCTTCAAGTTTCGAAACATCAACATCCGCTGAAATAGCCCCAAGTGTCTCTTCGCTAGCCCAAATTGGCGCTTGGTAGATCTCCGATATTCTCGTTAGGTCGCCGATGTGATCTGGGTGCCTGTGGGTGAAAACACTAGCTACGATTCTGGATCCCGGCGAAATTGACTCCGTAATCTTGGCTTTGAGGTAGTTCAGTGATTCTTCCGACTTTGCAGCAGGGTCCACTATGATCACCTCGCCCCCTGGCTCTCCGATCATGTAGCAGTTCGTATGTGTGGATGGTGGCAATGTGTCGGTCTTGAGGGGAATCACCTCAACTCCGGGAGCGAATTCTATTCTGTGATCCCCATTGGGAGGATCTGCAGACAGACTGTCACAGGCTGCTTGCAAATCCCCTTCATCACCTATCCTCTCAACTATGTCCCTGAGAAGCGTTACGATTGGAGGAGGGATCCTGAGTAGATTTCCCTCCCATGCAGATAGGAGCTCCTGCGGTTTCCACCACTTGAACTCGTCAAATTCGCTTCTTCCTGGTGGAAATGTGGGAATTACCCCGGGTAATCCAGTCGGAACGTGGAAGAAGAAATTCTGGAACCCCATGGGTGCGAATGGGGGGGTTGTTCTGTCAGTGATCATCTCACAATGGAAATTCTCGATGGAAACATTTCCCGACTCTACACTCTTTCTCCATTCCCGCTTGTCCGCACACACCCTTTCCCGGGTATCTTCGTCAATACTGACAATCCCCCCTTTGCCATCAGGTGAAAGTCCGACTTCTTCCGCCATCTCCCTTAGAAGTGCGAAAGTGGCAGTTCTGTACTTCTCATCCACCATTAGCCAATCTGGATGATCCTTAGAGACTTCTCTGTCTACACCGCTCACACCTCCGCCCGGGAAAGACCAGAAGTCAGGGAAACTGGGTAACTCGGATACTCTGTGCCCTAGCAGAATTTCATGTCCGCCCTTAGCCTCCCTGCTCAGCATTACTGAGGCGGAAGGACGGATCACAGGTGACCCCACTGAAGGCAAAGAAATGCCCTCGGGCAGCTCGCTCATGTATGGCGGGAGGGAACCAGTGCTTCAAACGCTGCGGGAATGTTTGATTATGCCCCCCACTCCCACGAGCCTCATGGGACCTTCAATGACGATTACATTTCAGGATGGGATCCCACCGTCGAACCCTGAGGTGGAGGGATGAAGGAGCCGGAGACGATTGAGGAAGAACTGGCGATAATCGCCGAGGCGCTGAATGCAGGTATTGATCCATTTCCCCCGAAGAAGGAATCTTCTGGGTTGATTAGACTGGGCCTTGGTTGGTTCATGATTATCATCATGGTCAGTTGGGTTTCCCAGCTTCTCTACAGATCGATATAGTTGGTAGTCCCTCCCGGATTCGAACCAGGGTCATGGCATCCAGAGTGCCATATGATGGACCACTACACCAAGGGACTGGCGTCTTTGGGACATAGGTCCGATATTTCAACGAATCCGCAAACCCCTTCGCTTACTTCGCGCGGAATCCTGCATTAACCACCTCAAGGCTTTCTTTGCTTGGTCGGTTCTGCTCTTC
>Ga0114933_10000452_pt1 | contig 49891 bp, 55 predicted proteins | sample 4SBtaG_FD_89691 | JGI IMG/M metagenome (GOLD analysis project Ga0114933, IMG submission 89691) | Deep subsurface microbial communities from Kolumbo volcano to uncover new lineages of life (NeLLi) - 4SBTROV12_W25 metaG | ecosystem: Environmental > Aquatic > Marine > Volcanic | place: Kolumbo... | reverse complement strand
CAGAGCCGCATTGCTTTCGGATATAGACAGGCGAGCTGTGCTCGCCTGTCTCTAACGCGGCTTTTAAGCTGGCGAAGCCAGCTTAAAATCTGCGGCCTCACCTGAGTTAATCAGAGATTCCTATAGAGACCTTTAAAGAGCGAAAGGCAACTTTGCTAATTAAATCGATTAATTTATTCATTTCGGATGATATTTTTTGACCCTCATAATCAAAAGTTCCTGAAGTTCTAAAGCAAACCTTTTCATATAATGTAAGTGCTACAAATGGTGTTAATAAATCACCTAAGCTCACACCTTCTAAACACTCAAGAGAACCCTTCATAAAACTCATAGCTATTGCATTGGATGTGAGTGCGCTCAGCATCGCAGCAGTGCCTATTGCTGTTCCACAAATAAAAAGAAAAAGCATACGTCTCTTATCTATTTCTCCAATTACTTCGATGAGATCAAAAACAAAATCTTTAACAGCATTTACCCGGTTGATTAACCAGACCATTCCAAGAGTATTTTTCAGCTTATGAACAGCAATATAAAAATTATCTCTTAGAGAAAAGATTTGGATATTTCGTCTCATCGAAAATGATCTTGAAAGATTCATATTCGCTGTACAGGTTGGACAATTACCTCTTATTTCAAACCAGGGAAGAGCACATCTTAAATGAAATGCATGAACTACGTCTGAAACAGAATCACGATGAGATACTAGAGCTCCTTCTTCAAATGAATCTCGACATATCCCGCAAATATCATCATTCATAGAAGGCTCAAAACGGCATGCTTGAAATGTAGTCAAAATTTACTTCTATAGTTTGTTTATCAGCAGGAAATTCTATATTAATCGCTATATAAACCGAAGCTAATTAATTAAAGCCTTAATAGGAGCAAAAGACTTTCGATGGATGGGAGTGGGTCCATGCTTTTTTAGAGCAGCTATGTGTTTCGCTGTTCCATACCCTTTGTGTTCATCAAAATGATATTCAGGGTAAGACTCATGCATCTCTAACATTTTCTCATCTCTCAGCTCTTTTGCAATAATAGATGCTGCTGCAATAGAAATGGAGCGCGAGTCCCCTTTTACAAGGCATTCATAAGAAGTCTGGGTCTTAAAAGCATGCGTGCCATCGATAAGAATATAATCAGCACTTTTCTCTAGAGCTTCAACCGCATTTTTCATAGCAAGAAGCGATGCTTGTAAAATGTTGATCTCATCAATTGTCTTAGCATCTACGATGGCTACAGAAAAACAGACATCAACGTCCTGGATAAGATGCTCATAAAGAGATTTGCGCAGTTTTTTTGTTAGCTTTTTCGAATCGTTTAAACCCGCTAACTGATAATTTTCAGGTAAGATACAAGCTGCTGCTACTACAGGACCAGCGAGAGGACCTCTCCCCGCTTCATCCACCCCTGCTATCGTCTTGAAGCCTTTTTGCCTTAACTCTTTTTCAAAAGTGGCCATCGACTCTAGTCTGGAAATTTCATCTTGATCAAGTAATGTTCGTTTCAATGTGCTGTCCAAAATTGCAAAGAGACTACCTTAACTTCTTTGCAAAATTTTTGTGCACAAAAAAAACTCAGCCCTTGAAAGAACTGAGTTTTATAAAATAGAACTTAAGATAAATTAATCTTCTGAAGATGGTGATTTATCTTCCGGTTTTTTGGAAGCTGCCTCATTTACTGTTTGATCAACATCTGCTTTTTCCATTACAGGTTTTTTCTTTTCAGTAAGAGGTGCCTTTAGCCCCAGAAGCTCACGCACTTTAGCACGTTTACCTTTTTCGCCGCGGAGGTAATAGAGTTTTGCTCTTCTAACTTTACCTGAACGAACATGTTCAATCATTTTGATTCTTGGGCTATGTACGAGAAAAATCCTTTCCATGCTACAGCCGTATGCATTGCGATAAACAGAGAAAGATTCAGATAAACCTTTTCCTTTTCTTGCAATCACAGTGCCTTCAAAGACCTGGACTCTCTCTTTATTTCCTTCGATAATACGGATGTGAACACGTACGGTGTCACCAATATTAAATGTAGGCACATCCTTCTTAAGGTGCGCGCTTTCAAGTTCTTCTATAACTGGGTTCTGACTCACAATTCTAACTCCTTCTTTTCGAGCCAAGCTCGGTATAAATCGGGCCTGATCTTTTCGGTCTTATTTAAGCCTTTTTCTTTACGCCACTTCTCAATTTGAGCGTGGTGGCCGTTTAATAAGAGCTCAGGCACTTTTAAATGTTCAAACTCTGGTGGCCGGGTATATTGGGGTCCTGAGAAGATACCGTCAGAGAATGTATCTCTTGTGGCAGCCTCATCATGGCCTAAAACCCCGGGTATAAACCTCGAGACCGCGTCGATTAGGACAATCGCGCTAATACATCCATTTGTTAGGATGTAATCGCCGATGCTAATCTCTTCCATGATCTCGCTCTCAACTATTCTCTCGTCAATGCCCTCATAGTGGCCGCAAAAGAGGATGAGATGATCCTCCAAAGCTAGCTCCTCACACTTGGACGCCGTGAGAGGCTTCCCTTGAGGTGAGAGGTAGATCGATCTCGAATTTTCTTTTTTGACCGATCTAATTGCCTTGCATCCCACATCTGGCTTGATGACCATTCCAGGCCCCCCGCCAAAGGGTCTATCATCGACTTTTCGATGTTTATCAAGAGCAAACTCTCTTAAGTCGTGGTGGTGGATATCTAAGTGTCCTTTATCTCTTGCCCGCTTTAAAATGCTGTGATCAAAGGGTCCAGAAAAGTATTCAGGAAAGAGCGACAGGATATCGATCAACATCACATTACTTTTTGGCTGTAGCCTTTTTCTTTACTACTAAAGCTCTTCTCTTCATACGCTTTTTCTGATCTCTTTCGGAGTAGAGTTTTACCGCTTCTGGAGATGCTTTTTTGATTAGAGATTTTGCTTTCTCAGTTACCTGAGCGCCTAAATTTAGCCAGTGGCCCACTCTTTCTGCGTCAACGTGCAACTGCTGATCTTCTTTAGCAAGTGGATTGTACCAACCTAATTTTTCAATATATTTACCATCGCGTGGTGCTTTCTTATCTGTTAGGACTAAGCGAAAAGTTTGAGCATTTTTGCTTCCTTGTTGTCTCAGTCTAATAACTAACGCCATTTCATTTTCCCCATGGTTTCTTGTAAATCTGTCATTGAGCCGCCCTTCATGAGGCCTTTCTTTTTCATATTAGGCATCTTTTTGAAGAGCTGTTTAATTCGTTTAAATCCTTTGACGAGTCTATTGACATCGTCGATCTTGACGGCCGCACCTTTTGCAACACGTCTTCTTCTAGCAGGTGAGAGTTCCACTCTTTCCTCTCTCTCTTTGAGAGTCATGGAAAGGATAATCGCTTCCATCTTTTTAAATTCACCGTCTGAGAGGTCAAAGTCACCCATAGCAGATGCACCAGGCATCATCTTCAGAATGCTTTTGAACGATCCCATCTTCTTAATCATTCCCATCTGTTTGAGGTAGTCCGCGTAGGTGAAGCTCGCCTTCTTGAGTTTCTTCTCAAGCTTCTCGCCTTCTTCCTTATCGAATGCCGACTCTGCCTTTCGAACAAGGTTAATTACATCACCCATTCCGAGAATACGGTCTGCCATCGATTTAGGATTGAAGATTTGGATATCTTCAATTTTTTCGCCAATACCTTCAAACTTAAGAGGCTTTCCTGTTACTTCTCTAATAGAGATCGCAGCACCTGCTCTGGCATCGCCATCTAGCATGGTGAGGATCGATCCTGTAACTTCTACCTTTTGGTCAAATTCTTGAGCCGTCTTAACCGCGTCTTGACCCGTTGTTGCATTTGCAACAAAGAGCACCTCTTGCGGCTCTATAACTTTCTTAATATCTGCAAGCTCTTTCATCAAATCGGTATCGATGTGAAGTCTTCCTGCTGTATCAAAGATTACAACATCGAACTTCTCTTCATTTGCGTGTTTAAGAGCCTTCTTTGCAACTTTTACAGCATTCTTCTCGCCATCAAGTGAAAAGACAGAAGTGTCGATCTGAGCGCCCAACTTTTTTAGCTGCTCAATTGCGGCAGGTCTCTGAAGATCACAAGCTACAAGCAAAACACGTTTGTCGTGGTTCTTCTTGATGAAAGACGCAAGCTTTGCTGCGTGGGTCGTCTTACCAGAGCCTTGAAGGCCGCATAGCATGATCGTGCTGGGTCTTCCCTCAATATTTAAGAGAACCTCGTCTGAACCCATCAACTCGATCAAAGCATCATGGACAACTTTAATAAATTGCTCTTGAGGCTTGACTGATTTAAGGACCTCTTCCCCGAGAGCCTTCTCCTTGATGCGCTTCACGAAGCTGCTGGCAACAGAATAGTTAACATCTGCCTCCAAAAGGGCAAGGCGAACCTCCCTCACTGCATCGGAAATATTTTCCTCAGTGAGAGTCTTTTTGCCGCCTATAAAGGAGACTACATTCTGTAATTTGCCCGTTAAAGCATCAAACATAGGAAAAATGGACCCATTTAGTACTAAAAATCGTAAATATATTACTTAGAAATTCATTCTGTTTCAAGGAAAAAGAAACGCGGGTGCCCCGCCCAATCAGATACTATTTTTTTGAATGTCCAAAATGGGCTGGTAAAAATATTTTGAAGAGACTTTTCTTGATCGAATCCAATCTCAAAAAATACCTTTGAATCGGGGTTTAAAAACTTAGAAAGCTCTTTTTCAAAATATTCATATATCTCCGTTCCCCTCTCACCTGCAACTAAAGCACCCTTTGGCTCATAGTTTTTTACACTAACATCGAGCTCAGAGTATGCCTCTTCCGAGATATAGGGAGGATTAGAGACTATAAAATCAGCTTTTCTTCCTTTAAAGGGCTCTAGTAAATTGCCATGTACAAATTCAATATCAAGACCATTATTCTTTGCATTTTCTCTTGCAACTTGAAGAGCATCCTCTGAAATATCAGACAAAACAACTTTAAGATCGGGAAGCGCTTTTTTAACCGCAAGGCCAATAGCACCTGACCCCGTCCCAATATCCCAAAGCTCTTTCTTTTTTTCTCCCTTCAATTTTTCTACAATCATATCGACCAAAATTTCAGTTTCAGGGCGTGGAATCAAAGTATGTGAATTGAGCTTTAATTTAACTTTATAGAAGGTCTTTTCACCCAAAACATAATCGAGTGGAACTCCCGCCTTTCTCTTTTTGAGATATGCACGAATACTCTCTAATTCAGACTCCGCAAGTGGTTTGTCAAAATTCATATAGAGATCGGTGCGATTAAAGGAAAGGACATGTGCGATAATATCTTCTGCATCTCTCTTTGCTCTGTCATTTCCAGTTAGAAAAGCAGAGGAGAGATCGATGATTTCAGAGATGGTCTTCATTCTGAGAGCTGTAATTGATAGAAATGTGCAACCAAGGGGTTTGTGATCTCGTCGAGATCTCCTTCAATCACATAATCTAATTTATAGAGTGTAAGGTCAATGCGGTGGTCGGTGAGTCTATTTTGCGGGAAATTGTAAGTGCGAATTCTCCCGGACCGATCGCCTGTACCTACTTGTCCCATGCGAATATCTGCCTGCTCTTTTGCTTTTTGCATTTTCTGAGTTTCAGCAATCTTTGCAACTAGAATTCGCATCGCCTTCTCTTTGTTTTTGAGCTGCGATCTCTCATCTTGGCAAGCAACAACCGTTCCCGATGGGATGTGTGTGATACGAACGGCTGAATCCGTAACATTTACGTGCTGGCCACCTGCTCCTGATGCGCGGTAGGTATCAATACGAAGATCATCCTCATTGAGTTTGACCTTTTCCTCTTCAGGAGGCTCAACAAGAACGGCCACAGTAATAGCTGATGTGTGAACCCTTCCTTGTGTCTCGGTTTCAGGAACTCTTTGCACGCGGTGCGTCCCCGCCTCGTATTGCATTTGGCGATGCACATTTTTCCCCGAAAGGACCATGACATACTCTTTAAAACCGCCCATATCCGATGGAGTGGAGCTTAAAACTTCCACAGTCCAACCTTTCGAACTTGCATAGTTTTTATACATACGAACAACGTCGCCAACAAAGATAGCCGCTTCATCGCCGCCGGTGCCTGCTCGAATTTCTACAATTGTATTTAGGCTATCATTTGGATCGGGAGGAACAAGGAGATTTTCTAAGATTTTTTGCTGCTCTGCCACTGTTTTTTCAAGAGAGGAGATCTCTTCTTTCACAATACCAATGAGCTCTTCATCGGTCTCTTCAACGAGTATACGCTTATCATCTTGGAGCTGAGTATCTGCTTTGTCATAGATTTTCCAGACATCTCTGATCTCAGTTAGATAGGAGTATTCTTGAGTGAGTTTCCGATAAGTTTCTTTATCAGAAAGAGTTTCAGATTGAGCCAGCAACTCTTCAACTTCGATGAGCCTTTTCAAAAGCCGCTGGATCTTCTCTTTCATTACTTCTTTTTCTTCTTAGCCTTATCAGCTGCTAGCTTTTCAGCAGTCTCGTCCTGCTTTTTCTTCTGATCGCCTTCTTCCTGTCTTTTTCTTTGGTAGCGCTTCGTGAATTTATCAACACGACCTTCTGAGTCGATAAATTTTGTGCTTCCTGTGAAAAAGGGATGGGATGCTGAAGAAACAGCTACGTAGCATACAGGATACTCTTTGCCTTCAAAAGTTTCCTTCTCTTTTGGTTGAAGAGTACTTCCGATGACAAATTTTGATCCTGTTGATGAATCTACAAAAAGAACATCCTGATAAGTTGGATGGATATTTTCTTTCATTACTTAACCTTTATCTAGATGAAATATGATAAACAAAATACCTCATATCCAGAAAAAATTACAAGACAATTCTTTTCTTCAAAATCCCAGAAAAGAGCCAACCAAATCATGCATGTCATATTCCCCCCAAATTTATCAAAACCCATTTTCCGATCCCCCTAACTTTAAAAAGTTTAGCACGCTCTCCAAAATGAATTTTTGCAGAAATTTTATGGAAAATCTAAAACACAGCAGCCCGCTCGCCTTTTTCTTGCTATTGGAACAATTATTTCAATCTGTTACACTAACGATTTTTTGAGGCAACAAATGCGAAACGCACCCTTTGATATTGGACCATCTAACACCCCGAAAGTCATAAAAGGCTTGGTAGCAGCTAATGCTGCTCTCAGTTTTCTCTGGGCTTTATCAATCAAAATTTTTCCCATATTTTCCTTTTATTACCTACAATATGCCCTCACTCTTACAACAGATGGCATACGGCACGGTTTTATATGGGAGCTGCTTACTTTCTTCTTTGTACACCCAGCGCCTGGCGGCATCACCTTTTCTTTTCTCATAGGGCTTGCCTTTACTTGTTATCTACTCTGGGTCTTTGGCTCCTCACTCATTCATTCAAAAGGCATTAAACAATTTTTAATCCTCTTTTTTTCTGGTGGAATCGTAACTGGAATCTTCGTCTCTATTCCCCTACTCATCTTCAACATCCCCTATCCTTTTGTGGGAAGCCACGTATGCGTTTTCTCTCTATTAATGGCTTGGATGATCCTTAACCCTAACGCCCGAATTTTCCTCTTCTTCACCCTCCCGGTAAATGTTGTCTGGCTCATCCTTGGCCTTTGGGGCATCAACCTCCTAGTCGATCTAGCTCAGGGAGACCTCATCCACTTTACCGCTTACCTCATCTCAGGGCTCTATGGTTACCTCTATGCACTCTTCTTTTGGAGACATCACTCCCCCTTAAAGTTTATGAGAGGATTTGAAGACTTTATTATTAGGCTAAGAACGCCTAGAAAAAAAAGAGATGGGAAATCAAAGGTCTACGATTTCAAAACGGGCAAACCTGTCTCAGAAGACGATGCGTTTATGGATGAAATGCTTACCAAAATATCCCTAAAAGGAAAAGAGAGCCTGAGCAAAAAAGAAAAGGCCCGCATGGAAAAGATTTCTAAAAAGAAGCGCCGCAACTAAACACCCCATTATCTCCTTTGCGTTTCTTTGCGTCTTTGCGACTTTGCGTTAAAATTCCTGATAAGTCTTAGCTGCCCAAGGTTGTCGATTATTTTTTAACGCAAAGACGCAAAGAAACGCAAAGAGGGAATAGATAAAGGTTATCTAACTGAGAGCTCGGCTAGGATAGCCGCTTTTGCAACCTGAAGACCATCCAATATCCCCTCTTGATAGCGGAATGTGGGATTGAATTCGATCTCATCAAAATCGTTTGGCTGCAGCATATCTTCCGGAGTTAAATTTGGCACGAATGTGCGCCCTGTTTCAAGAAGCTTTTTCTTCTGATTCTCGATCAATTCATCAAGAAGATTTTTCAGTGCATTTTCCATCTTTTTTCCTCTGATTCTGAAAAAACTCACGCAATAAAAAAGCAGACTCATCTGCAAGTATGCCTCCGGTTATTTCAACCTGATGCATCGGATGCTTTTCCTTAAAGAGATCGACAAAGCTACCGTTTGCACCTAGTCTAATATCTTTTGCTCCCCAGACTACACGTTTTACGCGCGTTTGCATGATTGCACCAGCACACATAACGCAAGGCTCTAACGTTATATATAAGGTCATATCATTCAAGCGCCAGTTACCCACATATTCCGAGCCCATAGTAAGACAGAGCATCTCAGCATGTGCCGTTGCATCCTTGAGCAGCTCCACCTGATTATGAGCCCTTGCTATAATTTGATTTTGATAAACAAGAACAGCACCTACGGGCACTTCCTCATTTTCTGCGGCTTTTCTTGCCTGCATTAGCGCACAGCGCATATAATATTCATCACGGTTTTCCATAGGAAAAACCATAGCACACCGTTTAAAAAAAAACATTAAAAGCTTACGCCCTTGCTCTATAAACAAATTTGGGTTACAATATTCGGTAACAAATCACAAAATTCCAATCCTCAATAGGGAGAAAAATTTAGAATGTCTCTAGATAAAGGTACAAAAGAAGAAATCACTAAAAAATTTCAGTTACACGAGAAGGATACAGGGTCTGCAGACGTTCAGATCGCTATTCTTACCGAGAGAGTAACTGAGCTCACAGAACACCTTAAAATCTCGCCTAAGGACCATAGCTCCAGGCTAGCGCTTTTAAAGCTCGTGGGTCAGCGCAGAAAGTTATTAGATTATTTGAATTCTACTGATACAAAAAGATATCAAAATTTAATTACACGTCTGAAATTAAGAAAATAATTGAGAGCTGGGTTCATCCCCAGCTACTCATCAATATAAAGTAAAAAAATGACTGGATAGAGAACAGAAATATGCTTTTCGGAAACTGAAAGCAAATTTCTGATTTCTATCCTTTCTTTTTATCTCAAATTAAAATTTGGAGTATACATGAAACGAGAAAAGATTGAAGTTGAAGTAGGCGGTAAAACGCTCATATTTGAAACCGGAAAAATCGCTAGACAAGCAGGCGGATCTGTTTTCCTTCACTGCGGCGAAACATCCATACTAGCTACAGCTTGTGCAGCACCTGAACCATCCGAAGGCCTCGACTTCCTACCTTTAAGAGTCGACTATCAAGAAAAATTCTCATCTGTTGGTAAAACACTTGCCGGATGGATCAAGAGAGAAGGAAGACCAACTCAAAGAGAAGTTCTTGTAAGCAGACTGATCGATAGACCTATTAGACCCTTCATTCAAGAAGGCTACTACCATGAAACACAGCTTCTAGCTTACGTCTACTCATATGACAAAAAAGCTAAACCAGACGTTCTAGCAATCTGTGCAGCGTCTGCAGCACTAGCTATTTCTGAAGTTCCCCTTATTAAGCCAGTAGCTGGCGTACGCGTTGCTCTTATTGATGGCAAATTCACACTGAATCCAAGTAACGATGAGTTGGAAAAATCGGAACTAGACCTTATCATGGCAGGAACAGAAGATGCTATCCTTATGATTGAAGGATTCTGTGACTTCCTAACAGAAGAGCAAGTATTAGAAGCTCTAGAGACTGGCCACGAAGCGATCAAAAAAATCTGTGCTGCGATTCAAAAGTGGCAAGAGAAGATCGGCAAGCCAAAACTCGTAGACAAACTAATACTAATTCCTGAAGAGCTTAAGAAAGAAGTTATTCAAATTGCAAAAGAGCCACTCGAAAAAGCCTTTAAAGTCTCAAAAAAGCAAGACCGTGAGAGTTTAATGACAGAGATCAAAGAGACTGTATATGACGCTCTTTGTCCTGAATTAGAACCTAGGTTCAAAAAGACCGATGTGAAGATTGCCTTCAAAAAAGTATCTTCCGACATCATGCGCAAAATGGTTCTCGACACAAACAAGCGAATTGATGGAAGAGAGCTAGATCAGATCCGCTCTATCGATGTTGAGAATGGCTTTCTACCAAGAACACATGGTAGTGCTGTCTTCACTAGGGGTGAGACTCAAGCGCTTGCTGTTTGTACACTCGGCGGCGACGGAATGGGTCAGAAATTTGAAGACCTTCACGGTGAAGGCATAGATAACTTCTACCTCCAATACTTCTTCCCACCATTTTCTGTTGGTGAAGTCGGTCGCATGGGCCCTCCTGGAAGACGCGAAGTGGGTCATGGTAAATTAGCTGAGAGATCAATTAAGCCAACGCTTCCTTCAAAAGAGAGTTTCCCTTACGTCATGAGAGTTGAATCCAACATCACAGAGTGTAATGGATCATCATCCATGGCATCTGTCTGCGGCGGCTGTCTTGCTCTTATGGACGCAGGTGTTCCTATCAAGAGACCTGTTTCAGGTATTGCAATGGGACTGATCCTAGAAGATAAAAAACACGTTATCCTATCGGATATTCTAGGTGCTGAAGATGCTCTAGGTGATATGGATTTCAAAATTGCAGGTGACGCAGAAGGCATTACCGCTTTCCAAATGGATATCAAAGTAGAAGGCATTACCCATGAGATTATGGAAGCTGCTCTAAAACAAGCGAAAGCAGGCCGCATTCATATCTTAGAGAAAATGCTTGAGGTTATGCCTCAGTCTAAAACAGATCTCTCTACCTTTGCTCCTCGCATTGAAACAATGAAGATTCCACCAAGCAAGATCGGTATTGTAATCGGCCCTGGTGGAAAGCAAATCCGTGCGATTATCGAAGAGACTGGCGTTGAGATGAATATTGATGATAGTGGTACTGTCTCAATTGCATCTTCCGACCCTGATTCTATGAACCGAGCAAAAGAAATTGTGCACAACCTAACAGCGGAAGCTGAAATTGGCAAAATCTACCACGGTAAGATTGTATCGATTGTCCAATTCGGACTCTTTGTAGAAATCTTCCCTGGAAAAGAAGGACTCTGTCATATTTCAGAGTGCTCACACTCTCGTATTCAAAACCTAAACGATCACTTTAAAGAAGGCGATAAGCTGGACGTTAAAGTTCTTGATGTTGACGATCGTGGCAAAATTAAGTTAAGCCACAAAGTCCTACTCGAAAAAATCGTTCAGGCATAACTCTAAAAGCCCTCCTTCTTGGAGGGCTTTTTTTTTATTTAAGTTGCTCTATAGCCATGCGTTGACGTTCGAGTTCGCGTATTTCTGAATCATAGGATGCTTTTTCCCGCAGGAAACTCATTAATGCTGGATCTTTGGTTGGAACGCTTCCAGTTGAGTTAGCAGATATCCCTTCAATTATACATGCTATTTTCAATTCACAGGCTTCCCTTCCTTCTATAAGTTTTTTAATCTCATTAGGTAGAGATTCTTTAGTTTCTTTAAGCATTTGACTATATATAGCCTGCTCATCTGAACTTAGAACTTTTGTCATTTATTACCCCCTGTCTATTTAATCCTTAAATATATTACAACAAATATTTTAATTATTTTCAACCTTCATCGAAACCCTAACCCTCTAGTCATACGCTACTTATAAATGCATCCTGCTAACCAACCCCTCCTAGAACCTTTATTTTTTCTTAAAACCCCCTTGACTCTATCTTTTTATTTCACTAGTCTTCTGTCTCAAAAAATTAGGAGACAAAGATGGCTTCTGCAGTTTGTGAAAATGGGGGCGCTCGTGATCCTTCAGAATATGTGTTCGGTAGAAGAAATTCTATTATTAGAAAGCTTTTTGAAAGAGCAATGAAAGCAGATCAGATGAAAGATCTTCTCAAACAGAGTAATGAGTACTACGAAGTCTGCATGGGTCTCATCAATATAGGCCAACTTGTAGATGCTTCGAAAATAGCTAAAAAAATTCAAACCGAAGAAATACAACTACTGGTAACTAAAGCACTCCAAGATCTTTCTCCTGAGAAAACAGGAACTTTTTTACCTGCTAATAGAGATATCATTAAAATTACCAAAGAATGCGAAATGAGAAGAAACAGTTTAAGTAGCGCAAGTTCGAAATATTCAAGTGAGTAGGAGTTTATTATGTCCTCTAACCCCATATCCTCTAGCTTAGCGGAAAAGAAAAGCTTTCGATTACCTGAGATCGACACTCAAAAGGATGCTCGCCTTCAGGCCATCAAAAAAAAACATGAAGAATCCCTTAAACTTTCCGATGAGTTCACAAAGAGCGCAGAGCTGTATGGCGTCTGCAGATCTTATGTAGCAATCGGAAGAGTTAAAACAGCTCAGAAAATCGTAGCACAAATTCCATCTGTAATTTTCAGGGTACTTGCTACAAAGTGCATAGCAGATGGACACCGAGCAAGTGGAGATTTACTAAGAGCTAGAAGAGCATCCGACAGCATTATTCAAACAAGCATCGGTAGAGAAGCGGGGCAAGACGTAGACCATGCCTTACAAAGAAGGCGTGAGTCCCTGGAGCACGCCTCTAAACAAAGACGTAAATACACTTAAGAAACAGATAATACGCCTTAAAAAAGGGGCCTAAAATATTTGGAGGTACCATGAGTATTAAGACGTTAGATTCATGTCAAAAAGGACGTTCTACCCCCACACCTTTACCCATACCAGATCGCCCGAAAGTTAAATTATTCAACATCATTTTAAATGCTCGAACGGTAGATGATTTTCGTCTTAGGAGCCATATGCTCTACGGAATTTGCTCAAGGCTTACAAGTTTGATGCAGTTAGACCGGTCGGTCTCTTTGGCTGCAAGAATTCCATTAAAATCGGTTCGAGACCTTTTTCACCAAAGATATTCACACAATATCAAATTAGGACGTGTAAGTAGATTCTAAAGTGCTCTTCAATTTTCTAGTTCTGTTTACATATCCAGGAATAGAAAAAGCCCCTGAAAAACATTCAGAGGCTTTTTAACAAACATGTTATCATTCCATAACTCAGCTAGTTACGAAATCAACTCACCATGTTATTTATAGCTTCAATAGCGATCGCAACTAGAGCCATGGCTAAATATCCCTTTAAAACTGGTTTGGTGACATTACGCAATCTACTTAAGCTGGTTTTCATATTTTCTCTTACCTCTATTTGATCACCAAACTGACGAATGCGGTCGCTAGCATCTGGGATCACACCTTCACCAATCCTGCCATCTTGTCCCAATTGCACGCCAAAGCCCATAATGCGTCCCTCTCTACTGTTTGGAAGCCCTGCTGCATGTCTGACGTTATTTGCAACTCTTCCCACTACCTCTATAGCTGCAGCCATAATTTATCTCCTTTTATTAACAAAAAAAGGACAAAAAAAACCGCAACCATCTATTAATTAGAAGGTTGCGGTTTGTTAAGTTGAATTTAAGTTACAGGCTGAGGTTGGATACCTTAAGCCTCAGAGGGGTGACTAAATATAGCCCGTAAAGCTGCGACAGCATAGAAAGTTATAAAATAACCTATACTAATCTGACCAACTGCCATAGATACTCTATCACACATTGAAGCCCTTCTTCTTTCAATTTCCGCTTCAAGCTTAAATATGGCCTCTCTAGCACTTACTACAGGTTTTCCGTCACCAAAGTGCCCTATATTACTCTGTATATTTCCACGACCGACAATTCTGCCTTCTCTTAGAACCATGACTGGCCCACCTGGCCCACCTACTGGAATTGCCATATTATTCTCCTATTATTATAATTTAATTACATTAAGTAATAAGTATTATAATAAAAATTTTATTAAAATTCAATTAAAACATTGATAAAAGGAAACGTGAAAAAACCGCAACCATCTATTAATTAGAGAGTTGCGGCTTTAGTTTGAATTAAGTGCCTGGCTGGGGCTGGATATCAAGATTCTCTTCAATTGCTGGAGGTGGAGGCGGTACCTTGCGGTAGCTCTCTTCAGCCGATTTAAGCCTTTCTCTCTTACTATCAGCATTCCAGGAACCATCCATAATCTCTTTCACATCCTGAGAATCAAGAGTCTCAAACTCCATGAGCATGTCTGTCATGAGCTGAACTTTCTCTTTATTCTCATCTAAGATTTTGAGAGCGCTTTTGTGAGCCTCATCAAGAAGAGTTTTAATTTCAGCATCAATCTTTTTGGCTGTCTCTTCAGAGTAAGATTTCTCTTTATAACCAGACATGCCAAGGTATTGACCTGATTCAGATCTCTCTTCATAAGAGACAAGTCCCATACTTTCACTCATTCCCCATTCACAGACCATCGATCTTGCAAGGCCTGTTGCTTGGGTGATATCTTGTTGAGCGCCTGATGACATATCCTTAACAAAAAGCTCTTCAGCAGCACGCCCTCCCATAAGAACGGCAAGTAGATCGATAGCTTCTTTTCTCCAGTAGCCAAGTCGATTTTTCTTCGGCATGAAGTGGGTAGCCCCAAGGGACATACCTCTAGGAATAATCGTTACTTTATCGACGGGATCTGATCTCTCAACAATGAGGCCAACGATAGCATGACCCGATTCGTGATAGGCCGTCGATTTCTTCTCTTCCACGTCCATCTCGAGACTTTTACGCTCTTTACCGTATCTAACCTTGTCGCAAGCCTCTTTTGTCTCAACAGCTGTAACCGCACTGCGACCTCTTCTAGCAGCGAGCAAAGCCGCTTCATTGAGAATGTTTTCAAGGTCAGCACCTGATGCGCCTGGAGTATTTCTTGCGACATCCATAAGGTCAACCGATGGATCAATTTTGATTTTGCGCGCGTGCACCTTTAGAATCTCTAATCTTCCTTTTACGTCCGGTAGCTCGAGAGTAACTCTTCTATCAAACCTGCCAGGTCTTAAGAGAGCTTTATCGAGAACATCTGGCCTATTTGTAGCTGCAATTAAGATCACACCTTCTCTTGCATCAAAGCCGTCCATTTCGACTAGAAGCTGGTTAAGTGTTTGTTCACGCTCATCATGTCCGCCGCCAACTCCTGCACCGCGATGACGCCCTACCGCATCGATCTCATCCATAAAGATAATGCAGGGTGCATTCTTCTTAGCCGTTGCAAACATATCGCGGACACGGCTAGCACCGACACCCACAAACATCTCAACAAAGTCAGAGCCCGAGATTGAGAAAAAAGGTCTTTCAGCCTCCCCTGCTACAGCTCTTGCAATGAGTGTTTTACCTGTTCCTGGAGCACCTACAAGAAGAACACCCTTTGGAATTTTTGCACCTAAAGCTGTGAACTTAGCAGGATCTTTCAAAAAATCCACAACCTCCGTAAGCTCTTCTTTTGACTCCTCAGCGCCGGCAACATCTTTAAATGTCACCTTATTCGTATCCTTATTAAGAAGCCTTGCTGGCGACTTTCCAAAGTTCATTGCCTGAGATCCTACGCCTTTGACCTGCTTTGAGAACATAAAGTAGAGAAGTAGGAAGATCAAAATGACAGGCAAGAATGTGAAGATATAGTTGAAGTAGTTAGGAGCTGGCTCCTGGCTTTTGAATTTCTTTTGAAGAACCGCATTTAGAGGCTGATCGGGTGCTTGAAAAGCGAGACCGCGATTAGTAGCAAAAGCGCTCCACTCCGTCTTAGCTTGTTCAAACCAGTGGTTAAATGCTTCAGGATCTTGTGTTTCTAGAGCTCTTGTCGACATCTCTTTGTTATTGAAGAACCAGATGACGCTGGAAACTTTAGATCTTGCTTTAGCAAGAAGGCTTGAGTTGGTCTCAAGATTCCCCGCAATTGCCCCGTACTGATCAAGGTTACTGAGATAGGATCTAACCGATCTTAACTCATTTAGCCTTGCATCATTTTCAAGACCATTTAATTTGTTAGTAACTGAGCGTAGATCACCTAAAACAGTACTAAAAAGAGCAATACGCTCTCTTGTTCCGAGAGTAGCGCTCATAGACTTTAGAGATTTTTCAGCAGCCTTTAACTTCTGCTTCATAATCTCAGATCCAAGACCTAAATTAGGTGAAAGGTACATCTGCACGAGAGAAAGAAGCTCTCTTTGAAAGCTTGACGCTGATTCTGCAGTCACACTATTAACTGAATTTTCAAGCACGGCTAAATTATAACTCTCTGAACTAACATCCGAGATAGTCACCGCATTTTTTCTCTCAGGAGTATCGTAATTTCTGCCAACTACAACATAGCCGCCTTTTGGAACAGGTGTTCCCGATATAGATAGGAAGTAAGATGCAGCATAAGAGACATCATTATTTAGTTTGGCTAAATCGCTCGAAAGCCTCTCTTTTTCACCGCTAAGGGTGTGCTGCTTATTTAAAAGGTCGAGATAATAAAATCTGTTTTTGCCCTCTTCACTCTCACTTTGGCGAAATTTTCCAGAGAATGTGACGAGGTTATCTTTAAGCGCAACTTTCTTATTCTCTTCAGGATGAAGAAGATTTAAGTTTGTTAAGTGTTCGAGTTGGTGAGAGAAAGAGACTCTGCCGTGTTTTTCGGAGGTGAGGGTCTGTACTGTCAAAATCACTAAAATGATTGCACCGACAAAGAGAAGAAAACCACCTGGAATTCCTTTCTTTTGCTCGGGGTCTTTATTTCCATCAGCCATCTTCAATTCATCCTTATCTAATTAGTTTTCTTGAACTTATATTGATAATCAAAAAGGGACAATTAAATCATTTTACCCCCTTTTTAGTAAAGCAATGTCTTGAGCTTAGAGCCCTCACACTCCCTATATTCGCATTATAGCAAGGTGTCCCTTTTTTTAACCAATTACAAATTAAATTTATTACTTATCCTTTTTTAAATGAGTTATTTCAAAAAAAGAGCTGAGATAAATCTCCGCTCAAATTATCAAATACAAATGCACTTTAATTGTTTTCTACAAATCACCATCAAGGATAAATCCTATGAGCTCTGTAAAATCAGCGTGAACACTCCTAATCCAAGAATCACTTAGATAACCACATGAGATTTTCCCAGGGGTTAGGTCCAAGTCTTTGCAGATAAATTCCCCAAATCCTTGAATCACATTGCAAACTCCATAAGCAGTCTCGATGAGGCTAACCCCAGCATGAATCTTAAACTTTTTGCTATTGAGTGCATAGGATACGATTTTTGCAAAAACCTCGTAAAGAGCAGCTTTAATAATCTCAAGCTTACCTGTTAGGATTCTAACAGAACCAGAGAGGATAGATATCCCAGGGCGATTTCCACAACCATTGAACAACTGATCGAGACGCCCTCTGTTCTGATATTCCAGTGGATTTATAAGGGCTAGAACTCCCCAGAAAGTGATAATGACATATTTTTTCACCTATTTTTGTTAAAAAAGAAAGAATATATCGAGAGCTTTTCCTAATAACAATAAAATATAGGTCAAAAAAAAAGGAGCAGGAAAGGCTCCCCGCTCCTGAAAGAAAAAAATCAGTTTTTTTCTCTATGATTCTTCTGTTGAAAGATCCTCAACGATTTCATACTCATCTTCCTCTAGAAGATCTAAACGTGCATCTACATTGCCTGCCCACTCATCCGTTACATAACCGAAGGAAACCTTATCAATCGTTAATCCAAGATCTTTACAGCCAAAATCTGCAAACCCTTGAATGATTTGACGAATTCCATGAAAAGTCTCACCGAGACATACTTGAGAATGCAGTCTAAATTTCTCTTGACCACTTGCATAAAAAGCTATTTTTGAAAAAGCTCCATAAGCGATTGCTGTGATGGATTCCACCATTCCTTTTAGTACTTTTAGAGATCCCGATAGGATTGAGACTCCAGAAATCTTTTGATAACGATTTAATAGACTCTCAATTTCTGCTCTATCATCACCCTGTAGCGGGTTTAGAATAGCTTTAGCACCTTCAAAAACTGTTAATGACATATTTAACTCCCTTTTAAATATAAAATAAGACAAATTATACGATTAATGAATAATAAAGACAATTAAAGCTATTATTCTAACGCACAGTCTTCTTTAGTTATTATATAAAGGTCCATTCCTGAAAAATGATCGATACAGCTCCCGAGCAAGAAGGGCTCAGATAGGCCTTTTATGATGTTCCACAGCGCATATTGACATTCACGAAGAGAGATTGCGCAGTTAAGGCCATCATCCCAACTCATAGAATAGCAAGGCTTTAAATAGAACAGGACAGCTAAAGCTAAGCCGCTTACAGCCCTTGCGACTCCATATAGGGCACGCAAGCTACCTGATAGAACAGATACGATAGGCAGTCTGCCTGCGAAATTCAAGCCCTTTTCAAAGGATTCACATCCAAGAAAAAAAGGCGTGCTAGATCTTGCTTCAAGTCTTAAATTACACATCTATTGGCATCTTTTGATCTGCATTTAAAAGTACAATAAAAAGCTTTCCATCCAAGGTAGCATAAGAGTCCATCATATCTCCCAGAGAAAAGCACTCAAGCAAGCCCTTCACAATATTAAAAAAACCAAATTTACAATTTAAAAGAGATGCTTTTACAAAAATTTGCGCTACGAGTGTTTTTGCAATCAGAAATTGAAATGCATAAAAAAAGGTGGAGACTACGCTAGATATGATGCGGGCAGTCCCATAAAGCACCCTAGAGCTCCCAGAAAGAATAGAAAGACCTTCCTTATGTCCAAGCTCATTTAATCTTCTCTCTAAAGAGATCTGATGTTTAGGGTACAAAGGATCAAAAAATACTGAACGCATTAGAGCCTATCATATTTTAAATGGTAACAATTTATTTAACACATTTAAAAAAGTCTAGCTAAAAGCTATGCAAGAGGAATTACACATACGGCATAGAGAGGCATAAGTTGGAGTTCAATAATTCCCAGCGCGACCTCCATAGTTCCCTTTATAACGTAATAGATGGGAAAAAGAGAAAGCTCTAACGATCCCTTGATAATGTGCTCTAATCCGGATTGAGGACTGATTATCAACTCAGGAATCCCTAAGTAAACTTTTACTATCCCAGAAAGTGCATGATAATAGGGCTTAATTGCAATATCTGTGACACCTTGTAAAATCGTTTTTAATGATGACAATGCCCTATTTGCTATGGCAGAGACAATTCGATCTATTTTCGCAGGGTGCGGATCCGGGTGATGAGGCGCGCGAAACACAACATCAAACATTGGTAAATTAATTACATGTGCCATATAAAACTCCTTTTAAAAAAGCAAATATATTAACAAACCACTAACTTAACTTATAATTAAAATAATACTTCTAGGGATTAGAAAAAAAGCATATAGTTTTATTCAGCAGCAGATGGCAGAAATATGTATATAGGCAAAGTGCATAATTGGAAGGCACCTTGTGCTATTTGTACTGTACCACTAGCAGTAGAAAAGATAGGCAGAACTGTCGCCTGAGAAAGCCCTTGGACCACAGATGCTACTCCAAACGGACTCAAATTCATCAACTGAACAACACCTTTATAAACATTTACACTTCCCTCGTTGAATTGCCTAGGAGAGGTCCATACCCACTTCTGAATACCTTGAAAAGTATTTTTGGAAGCTTCAAAACCTCTCATAGCCGCTCTAATTGTTAAGCGCGTGAAAGGACTTTCAGGAAGCTCCTCTCTACGTTGTAAACTAACTTTTACACCTAAAAATTCCGCTATAAATGACATATAAACTCCTTTTGAATGAGAGGGAACTTAACAAATTCTTAATTTATTCTACAAACAAAACATATCCCTTTATCGGAAAAATGTTTTGGGTTTTGAAAGAAGTCAAAAACCATCCCCTTATCAGAAGTTAGGACTGGAATAGATTTTCTTAAAAAGGGAGGAATCCCCCTTTTAGAAAGCTTTTTTAAATAAGCTGAATCTGTAGGATAATTGACCTGATACTGTCCACCCGGAACCGATATGCTTACCTCTCCTTGAAAAAGATCCTGCCATGAAGTTTTGCACTTAAGCTCACACGTCTGGGATACTTGGACATCTACCTGACCAGATTTTAGAAAAAAGACCCATCCCCTATAGAGAAGAACTTCCTTTTCCAAAATGAGGCGCTTACCCGAGAGCTTTTGGTAGGTCCAATCCAAAAGAGCCTCGAGAGCATCTCTTGAAAAAGAGCAACCTGAGATTTTGGCTACACGCATTAAAAGATGCCTGACCTCTACTCTGTGTAGCCCATCTACGGGCAGAGCCCAGCCAAAGGGACCTACAAGCACCTTATTAAATCTTTCTTCTGTCTTCTCGTCTAAATAACAAGCGTACTCTTTCGATCTTTGAGAGGTAAGAATCAAGTTATTATGAATCTCTTTCCCAAAAGAGAATGCAAGAGAAGGCACAATTTCCTCCCTCATGCGCGCTCTTAAGTATTTAGGGTCCTTATTTGACTTATCGTTGAAGTATCTTACCTTGTTTTTTTCAAGATAGGAGAGGATTTCCTTCTTTGAAATAGAGAGAAAGGGTCTAAATAGAGTCAGCTCCCCCATTTTTTTTACGCTCTCTATTCCAGAAAAACTCGATAGGTGAGCTCCTTCCAGCATGCGCTTTAAAACCGTCTCTGCTTGATCATCTTTGTGGTGGGCAAGCAGCACTCCTTGAAGTGAGTGCTTTTTGCAGATTTCAGAAAAAAATTTCTGGCGCGCTTCTCTGCAAAGGTTTTCTGACTTTGGGAGAGATAATTTTTTTACGTAATAGGGAAAGCCTAGATTTTCGATCTCTTGTTTGATCTCTTTTGCCTCAATAGAGGACTCCTCTCTCCAGCCATGATCTACATGCGCTACGTGAAGAGAGATAGGAATCTCCCGAAGCGCGTAAAGAAGCGCCTTGGAATCAGGACCACCCGAATAACCCACTAAAATAGGTCTGGAAAGGTCACAATTTTCCTCTAAAAAGAGGGCAAGAGTATTTTGTAGGTTCATAGAAAATATGAGCTCGTGTATTTTTTTATAAAAACATCGATATTTTATGCCACTTCTTTGGTCTTACCTCATCCGCTCCTTTTTAAAAGTTTTTCTTTTAAGTGTGAGCAGCTTCATCGGAGTACTACTTGTAACCCGCATGAAGGAAATTGCAAGGTTTGCTGCGCTTGGATCCAATTTCTGGGGTACAATTAGCTTCGTATTATACCAAATCCCTCACATCTTGCCGATAGCAATTCCCATTTCATGCCTTATTTCTTCCTTAATATTGATCCAAAAGATGAGTACGTCCGGTGAGATCACCACACTCAGAGCATCTGGAATCGGTTTTCGTGTGATCTTGATGCCGATAATTATTATGGGGCTAATAGCTAGTATCCTCAATTTTTATATTTGCTCGGAGGTGACCACCACGGCTAAACAAGTGGTGAGAACAATGGCACTAGAGGATACCAGCATCAATCCTCTCGTTTTGCTCCAAAGGCAAAAGCTTCTCAAAATCAATGAATCCTATATCGATATGGAAATTGACGAGGATCAAAATAGAGCAAAAAACCTCATCTTTGTAGCTCCTAACCACTCTAACAACCACCTCTCTCTCGTAAGCGCAGATAGGTTCTATGTTGAAAAGGGAGAATTTATAGGAGAAAATGTCTCATTAATCTCCTATTTAGGTAAGGATCCAGACCATTTTGATACTCTCATGATTGAAAACCAGTCTAAAATGAGCACTTCTGCTGAATCTATTTCCAACTTAATGAAAAAAAATCGCCTCAGGCTAAATATCAGCTCACTTCCCATGAGGCTTGTCTTTGCAAGAGGAAAACTACTTGGAACAAATAGAGCTATACTGATCAATGAAGCTCTTCGAAGGCTTTCTCTCGGTTTTGCTGCGCTTTCCATGACATTTCTAGGAATCTCTTTTGCAATCAACATTTCTAGAGTCCCTAAGAAAAGAGGGCTTATAATAGCTGCACTATTTTCAGCACTTCTCCTCACTTGCTATCTTTTTGCTAAAGGGATCAAAATGAATCTCCTTTTAAGCGGTACTCTCTTTCTCTTTCCCCATCTTTTGATCTATATAACCGGGTTTAGAAGAATTCGAAACATTTCGAGGGGAATGGAATGAAAATTTGGATAAAGCTCTTCTCAAAAGAGATCGCAAAAAATATGGCTTTTTTTTTATCTGCGATCTTTTTTCTCTATGTACTCATTGATTTCTCAACCTTTAGCTTAAGGTTTTATAAGAAATACTCTCCTCCCACGCTAGACCTTGCTCTCTACTATTTCCACCATTTCATTCGTTATCTAGAGCTCTTTTTTCCCTTCACATTCATGCTCTCAACCATTCGCATTCTCTCCTCAAAACAAATTCATGGTGAGATCACCCCGCTACTAGTAGCAGGTATTTCCAAGAAGAGACTTTTGATGCCATTTACAGCGAGCGCTCTTTTAATTGCTTCCATCTGCTACCTCAATACACAGGCCCTTCTTCCTAAATCGATCGAATATATTGATAGTTTTCGCGCAAGCTATTCTAAAAAATATGCAAAATTAGAAAAAGATACGAAAATCCATACTCTCTCACTAAAAGATGGAACGACTCTCGTCTATCAAAAGAAGGAGGGCAATACTCTCAAAGATGTCTTTTGGATTCTATCGCCTCATGATATTTGGCATATGAAAAAGCTCCAGATCAAAGAACCAATGGAAGGCTTTTTTGCTCACCACCTAAAACGCGAGGAAGACTCATTTAAAAAAGTAGAGTCCTATAAAAACCATCTCTTCCATGAGATGGAAGGGCCCACCTCAACACAAAGAAAGCCTTTTATTCCTTATGAAAATAGGACGATAAGCGAGCTTCTAAAAGAGACAAGGCATTTTTCTACCAAGAGCGAAAAGGCAAATCTACTTACTCACCTCCATTCAAAGTTTGCCATGCCCCTGATCTCATTCCTCATCTTACTTGCTCTTCCTCCCTTTCTTCTAAATTACACCCGAAAACCCAAAATTTTTCTTCTTACACTGATCTCCATTGGCTCATTTCTCACCTTTTTCACCCTAATACACTCTCTTACAATTCTTGGAGAAAACCAAGTCCTTCTCCCCTCGCTTGCCATTTGGCTGCCTTTTCTCACTCTCTCCATTTTTTTTGGCAGAAAATTTATTCATAATAATTAGACCTTTTGACTATTGTCAAATAATGGAACAAGTTCAAAAAGAATTTCAGTCTCTTCTTAAAAAATCAGAAGATATTACAGCTTTCCAGTCGATATTCAATCTCCTCGGCTGGGACCAAGAAACCTACATGCCATTAGGTGCAATCGATGTTAGAAGCTGGCAAATGGCGCATCTTGCACAGCATATTCACAAGAAAAAAACGAGCGCTCATTTTAAAAACCAGCTCGCTAAACTAATCGATCTGAAAACGGGCAAGACAAAGGCTGGCCTCAATGTCGCGCAAAATGCAGCTCTTCGAGAGTGGCGAAAAGATTATATGGAAGCTGTCAAAATCCCCTCTCACTTCGTCCATACTTTTTCAAAAGCCTCAGCTAAATCCGTCGATGCTTGGACAAGAGCGCGTGCAAATAACGACTTCAAAACTTTTGAGCCTCACTTAGATGGCCTTGTAAAATTGGTGCGCAAAAAAGCAAAGATCTTAGGCTATAAGGATCATCCTTACGACGCTCTAATCAACATCTATGAACCTGGGATGACTGCAGAAAAACTGCACACGCTCTTTTCAAGACTCAAAAAGAGTCTGATCTCCATTTTAGAAGAGATTCAGGCAAAAGGTCCTGTAGATACTTCCATTCTTCAGACTACTTTTCCAAGAACTAAGCAATTAGCTCTTGGCAATGATCTGCTTAAAATTCTTGATCTTGACCCCAAATACTCAAGACTAGATGAATCAACCCACCCTTTTTCAACTAGCATGCATCCCCATGATTCAAGAATCACCACGCGCATTCATGAAGACAACCTACTCAGTAACATCCTCTCCATTCTTCACGAGTGCGGCCATGCCTTCTATGAGATGGGCCTTGATCTAGAGTATTATGGGTCTCCTCTGTCCGAATCGGTATCTCTCGGCATTCATGAGAGTCAATCGAGATGGTGGGAGACGAGAATTGGAAGAAGCTATTCCTTCTGGGAACATTTTTACCCCTCCCTTCAAAAACATTTCTCCGATTTTAAATCGATCCCTTTAGATCAGTTTTATAAAGCAATTCATGAAGTAAAGCCCAGCCTCGTTCGAGTAGAAGCCGATGAAGTAACCTACTGTCTGCATATTATTCTAAGGTTCGAGATTGAACTCGCTCTTTTAGATGAGAGCCTTGAGGTAAAAGATCTGCCAAAAGCTTGGAATGAAAAATCAGAAGAGCTTCTCGGGATAGCGCCTCCCACAGATGCGCTCGGCTGCATGCAAGACATTCACTGGTCAATGGGTGAGCTCGGCTACTTTCCCACCTATGCGCTTGGTAATCTCTATGCCTCTCACTTCTTTGAAACATTTGAAAAAGAACATTCCAATTACGAGGAGCGCCTTCGATCTGGCGAAGTCTCCTTCATCAAAGAGTGGCTGAGAAAAAATATCCATTCAAAGGGTAGATTTTTCATGCCCGAAGACCTTGCAATTGAGGTCACAGGGAAACCTCTAACAGAGGAGGCTTTTATTAAACACCTAACCTCCAAATACTTATAACTTCACATCTCCTTGATTTATAAGAAAAAATCTGTTATAATCGTTACCTGTAAGGAGAGGAAAGATGTCTATATATTCACTTCCAGTAGAACTTAGAGGGGAGATCGCACAATTTTCAGATCATCCAAATCTATCTGAACTATCTAAACGTTTCAAACTACCACATAGAATCCGAATCAACGCAATCTACCAAAAGTTAATTAGAAGTGGATTTGTTGGCATTAAGCTTCCTCAAGACCGTCACGCTCCTGATTTCTTTGAAAAACGTTATCAGATTCAATTTCGATACATTGCTAAACTCAATAAAAATCTAATGTGGGATCTTTCACTAAAAGAAATAGAAGAGATGAAAGCAAAAGGCGGAGTCCTTAGCGCACCTAGATTGATAGAGATGCATAAGTATGTTGAAAGGAAAAATCAAAATCATGCCTTGCTCGCTATGTGGGATAAGATCCTAGCAGAGCTTGGTGATGTTGCAATCGAAAGAGATCCAGCTGCTATTAGAGAGTGGATGCGAAATCCCCATAATCAAGAGAGATTAGGAAGAATTACATCTCTTAGTCTCTGGCATAAAAAGTTAAAGGTCATACCACCAGAGATCAAATATCTAGTTGGTCTTCAAAAACTTGACCTTTTCTTTAACCAAATTGAAGTGATTCCGCCTGAGATCAAATATCTGGTGAACTTAAAACGGTTAAAGCTTACTAAAAACAAAATTAAGGTGATTCCGCCTGAGATAAAGCATCTTGAAAATCTAAGAGACTTACTCTTGCATTCTAACAGAATTGAAGTAATTCCTCCTGAAATCCGATATTTAACGAATTTGAAATGGCTCGATCTATCGTCAAACTCTGTCTTGATTATTCCTCCAGAAATCCGGCATCTAATAAAATTATATTCACTAAAGCTAGACTGGAACAGAATCGAGATTATTCCGCCCGAGATTAAGTATTTAGAAAGATTAGGGGTTCTAGATTTAGCAAGTAATTCCATTGAAATGATTCCCCATGAAGTGAACGACCTTCAAGATCACACAAAAGTAATCCTACGAAATAATAAAGTCGATGTCGTTCCAGAAGAATTTAAGCTCCGAGTCACTCTAGAATATTATAGGTATTAGCAATCTAAGCTTGATTGGTAAACAGCCCCCCTTTGCGTCTCTGCTTCTCTGCGTTGAAAAATTTCAGGTTTTCAACCTCATAGATCGTCTGATTTCGGCTTCTTTGAAACGTCTTTTCTCATCTTCAGACTCAGGCAATAGAGAGGGAATTTCCATAGGATTATGCTGATCGTCTACAGCCACAAAAGTAAAAAAGGCAGTCAGAATATCTTTTTGCTCGAGAGATCTAAAATCTTCAGCGATCACTTTGACACCAATTTCCATCGACGTGCGCCACGCTTTATTAACCGATGCCATGCAGACTAGGATATCTCCTCTACGAGCAGGGCTCAAAAAACGCACCGAGTCGATCCCCAGAGTTACACAAACTGTATTGGAATGCCTTTTTGCAACAATTGCCGCCAGAGTATCGACCATTTCTAATACTTTGCCCCCATATAAGGTGCCATGAGCATTCAGGTCATTCGGAAAAACTTCCACCACCTGATCATCGATTGCAGATATGCTTGCAGCACGCGCTTCCATATTCTCTCCCTTTTACGGGAAGCGTTCTCAAGAAAACTCCCCTTTTTAACGGGGTATAATAAAGAGCTTAATTTTTTAAAAGAATTCTATTATATATTGGTAAATGCGCATGTGGATATTTTTACTCTTTCCGATTTTTCTTATAGGATATGACTTTAACCCCTTTCTCATATCCGCCTTTGCTGGCTATCAGCATGATGATACAAGTTTTAGCTTCAAGGATAAGTCCTTCTCCTCAAGAAGGTTTATCTCAGAAAAGTTACATGACCAAAATATTCCCATTTTCGGTATGAGCGCTGAATATTTTCGTCAAAGGTCTCCCTATTTATCTCTTAATTTTCTATATGGGCTCCCCAACTCTAATGATACGACAACAAAAATGACTATTAGAGCTCAAAATAGTGCTGGATCAATTTTTCAAGACGTCGAGGGTGAATTTTTGCACAAGCTTCGAGGTCATTTCTATGATTTAGAGGGAAAATTAGGTTATCCATTACGAATAGGACCGCTTACTTTTGTGCCCCTGGTAGGCTTTTTCTTCGAAGATCAAGTGCTTAAAAGACGAGATGTGACGCCTCACAAATTTTTAGATATAAAGAATGGCTCCCTCATAGCTGGAACCTTTTACCCAAAAAAGTTTATCCGATCTTCCATCTATTTACCTGAGGTTGGCTTGAAAATTTCTTTTGAGCCTACTCCCTTTTCCCGGCTACTTTTAAATTTCGGCTATGACTTTCGATTTGGGTGGATGGACTCGAAGAGCAAATACTCTATCGAGACCTTGGTAGAGGAGACCTCTAATTTGACGATTACCGTAAGAGAATTTACTAAGTCTTTAGTTACAAATAGAACTAGTTGGGCTCATATTTTTCACTTTGAGAGCGTACTTGGTCTTCCTAAAAATCTAGCTCTCAGCTTCTTATTTGATTATGAATATATGAGAGCAAGTAGAGGATCTGAAAAGGTAAAGGATCAAGATATGGGATTTCAAACTGTGATAAATGGTGGGATCACCAGCACGCCTATCCGAAATTTCAAGAGAATCAGTTATAATGGTTATACAAGACAGATCTTCCGTGGAAGAATTAAATTAAGCTATCAGTTTTAAAGAAAAAAAAGGCCCGGATGATCTCCAGGCCCATAAATAAAGATTAACGCTTTGAGAATTGGAAGCGTTTTCTCGCACCCGCAAGACCGTATTTCTTACGTTCTTTCTTACGAGGATCACGAGTTAGATATCCCCAATCTTTAAGATTGGAACGAAGATCTTCGTTTTGATCTACTAGAGCTCTCGAAATACCTAGTCTAGTAGCGATTGCTTGAGCTTCGTTTCCGCCGCCTTTAGCGCGAACAATCAGATCGTATTTACCATCAAATTGAAGCTTTTTAAGGGGGGATAGTACAGTAGATCTCTGTGTTTCAAGAGGAAAGTACTCTTCCATCTTCTTACCGTTAATATCGCATTTTCCAGTACCCGGTCTAAGACGAACAGATGCAACAGCTGTCTTTCTTCTTCCAACACCGATAAATTCTCTAATTTCAGCTTTTTTATCTTTAGCCATTATCTAATCCTTCTTAAGTATTTACCGCGATCGGCTTTTGAGCCTTCATATTGTGACTTTCACCGCGGAATAGATGTAATTTTTTAAATTGAGCACGCCCTAGCTTTGTCTTTGGAAGCATTCCTTTAACAGCATGCTGGAGAATATACTCAGGGTTTTTATCCTTCATAACGCGGTAAGGAGTCTCACGCAAGCCGCCGATATAGCCGGTGTAACGGAAATAAGATTTTTGAGCCTCTTTATTGCCGCTGACAACTAATTTTTCGACATTGATTACGACTACGCCATCGCCTGTGTCGATATTGGGAGTAAAATCCGTTTTATGTTTTCCTCTTAGGATATTCGCAATTTCTGATGCGAGTCTACCTAGAGTTTTTCCTGATGCATCTACAAGAAAGTGCTTACGAGCTTTCTCAGCATCTTGCTTTGATACAAATTTTGTTTTATGTTTGAAGTTCATCATTTCGAAAAATTCCACTGCTAAATAAATTGATCCACTATCATATTTCATTTAGAGTTTTTTTCAAAGAATTTTCAGAGGATAAAAAAATATTATGAGAAAAATCAAAAATTTGCTTATCTCAATAGTTAAAGGGGAAAACACTCAATGAACCGATCTCATCTATTTGCGCTCTTCTTTGTCTGCGTGATTTACTTCCTAAATGTTTTAGGCAGAATGATTTTCTCTCCTATGGCTCCTTTATTAGCCGCAGAGATGGGGCTCAGTGCTGGAAATACAGGCAGCCTATTTCTTACCCTCTCCTCCGGTTTTGCCATCTCTCTTTTCTCCTCTCAATTTATTTCGACCATTTTATCGCACCGAAAGACCATACTTTGTTCTACTATATTTTTAGGATGCGCCCTCATGGGGATTTCGATGGCCTCCACAATTACCTCCTTTCGCATCGGTCTATTCGTGACAGGTCTTGCAGGAGGGCTCTTCTTGCCCTCTGCCGTCGCCATCATCTCCTCTCTATTTGATAAAGATAATTTAGGAAAAGCCTTTGGAATCTTTGCTATGGCTCAAAGCGCCTCATTTCTTACGGCGCCTCTCATTGTCCAAATCCTTCACCCCGCTCTAGCTCTAAATCAAATTCTCTTTTTAATTGGGTCATGTGTGATGTTTATTGGGCTTATGCAGCCCATCTTTTTTAAAGCCGGCCAATTTAAAGGGGAGACAATCTCCCTTGGCTATGTTCGAGAGCTGCTCTTCACCCCCTCTTTTTGGGTCGCAGTTTTTTTACTCTGCCTTATTAATGGTCTGAATGTGGGCATCTACAATATGGCTCCTCACTATTTCTCAAAAAATTATGGAGTAGCGGAGAGCACAATTCACAACTTTCTTGTCTTAGCGAGAGCAATTGGAGTCTTTTTGGCCCTCATCAGCGGCGCTATCTCAGACAGAATAGGCCTAAAAAAGGCAATACCCATCGGTTTTTTCCTCTGCGGAATCATGACCTTTTTCATGGGATCACTCCCCGCTGCCCCCGCTCTTTTTATCTTTTGTATCCAAGCGCCTTTAGCCATATGTCTCACTCCTATGGTGCACCACTTTATCTCCAGCTTAGCCACACCTGAGAGAAATGCATCGATGGTCTCAATTACAGCGCCCTTTGCCTTCCTTTTTGGGGCAGGCGTGGTTCCACAAATTCTCGGTTTCTTTGGAGATATGGAGATCTATGCTCTCGGCTTCGTCCTTCTTGGCCTACTCACATCAACATCCGGACTAGCATTCCACCTAGCTAGAAGATTTATAACTACCGAAACTGTCGAAGCCGAAGCCGAGGTTGATATTGAAGCAGAGCTTGATCAAGACTAGATTTAATTAAAAGCACCAACAAGAAGTTTTTTGAATTTCACAATCGACCATTCTTTCCTCTATCAAAGCTACAATCTCCTTATGACCCAGCTTTTTCGCCAGTTCAAGAGTAGCTCTCAAGGCGTTATTTGCACCCCTAAAGTGATATAAGAGAATAGCTCTTACCATTTCCAAATTTCCTAATTTAGTCGACTCAATGAAAGCTCTTTCTATATCCTTTTCCGGTAGATGGAGGAAACATAAAAGTGTTTCAACTACTCTTTCATCACCTAAGGATACAGCCATATTTAGTGACATTCTTTTTAGATCTAATGGTATTCCTCCAGAACTTGGAAATAAAAAAAGATTTTTAACAATTTGATAATGTTCTTTTTTTACCGCATTATACAAAGCAAGTCCAATTGCCATACTTGAAAAAGCTGTTGGATCTTCAACTAAAAACTCGTATATAACTTCCGAACAGCCCAAAAGAGCTGCCTTCCGAAGAACTTTACTCTTTTCTTTTCTTGTCAATGGCGGGCCATCGGATAAAACCTCTCGAACAACCTCTATCTCTCCATTTGCAATTGCATCACATAGAGCTTTAGCTTTGTTCTCGTTGATCCATTCAACAATATCTCTATGCTGCTCTGCTGAGATTAACTCGTTTTCACCGACTTTTTCCTGAAAAAATTCAATTCTTTTCTTTCCAAAACCTCTGGAAGCTGCAACTTGAGCAAGAATTTCAAAAAAGTTTTTTCCATTTAACTTTTTAAAGAAACCTTTCTCCTCACTTGTGACTCTCAAATAAAACTTTAATAGCGCCTGTTTATTCATGGGCTGGAAAGATTCGATTTGCATAGAGGGAATGATTCTTCCTACTAGAATAACTACCTTCCGGAGCAATATTCCGCTCTTATATTCTATGTCATTCAGGTCAAATTCTCTTCCCATTTTATGATAGCGCACTGCTCTCCTAAGAAAATTTACTGACTGGTAAGATAAATCATGAAATATTTGAGTGATAAGCATCGATTTCCCCTTCAAAGCCAAATATTTTAACATAAAAGAGCGATTCTATCACTTGCAAAATGGTTTGAAAATACGCTATGATGTCCCTCAAAAAAAGTGTGTTATGAGAGAATTAAAGACTTTTCACTTCCGTACCTATGGCTGCCAGATGAATGAGCTCGACTCCGAGATCATGGAAGGACAGTTACTTTCCCGAGGCCTTAATAAGGTTGAAAATGAAAAAGAAGCTGATCTTCTTATCTTCAACACCTGTTCGATCCGTGATCTAGCAGAGCGCAAGGTCATGGGAAAGCTAGGCCAGCTAGGACGAGGCAAAAAGCGCGCTATTATAGGTGTTACTGGCTGCATGGCTATGGCAAAAAAAGATTCGCTCTTTCGTAAATTTCCTCACCTTGATTTTGTCGTCGGCACCAACAACATCACCGATCTAAACACCGTTATCGATGAAGTTCTCTATTCAGAAAAACAAGTCTTTAAGACCGATGACAAATATGAAGAGAACCTCGACTACCTAGTAGCCCACCGCGAAAACAAGCTAAAAGCGCACGTCTCCATTATCCGCGGCTGCGATAAATTCTGCACCTACTGTGTAGTCCCCTATACCCGCGGTCAAGAGGTCTCCAGACCCTATAAAGATATCGTGGAAGAATGCAAACAGCTGGTAGATAAGGGCTATAAAGAGGTCACACTACTCGGTCAAAACGTAAACAGCTACGGCAAAGACCAGCCAGAATGGAACTGCCTCTTTCACGACCTCCTCTATCACCTCGATAAAATACCAGGATTATCTCGCGTTCGCTTTATGACATCGCACCCCATCGATATTACAAGAGAGCTCATGTATGGAATACGCGATCTCAAATCCTCCTGCAACCTCGTTCACTTCCCTATCCAAGCAGGCTCTGACCGCATCCTCAAAAAGATGCACCGCATCTATACCAAGCAGCAGTACCTGGAAAAGGTAGCGATGCTCAAAGAGATTATTCCGAATGTCTCTCTTGGCACTGACATTATCGTTGGTTTTCCCACAGAGACCGAAGAGGAGTTCATGGAGACCTACAATGTCTTCAAAGATATTCGTTATTCAGTAGCATTCCTCTATACTTACAGCCCTAGAAAAGGCACACCTGCCATGCGTTGGAAAGATGATATCCCAGAAGAAGTTAAGGAAGACCGCTTGCAGAGACTCATGTCTCTCTATAATGATATTTCCAAACAAGAGCGCTCAGAAATGCTAGGCGAAACCTTAGAGGTACTTGTAGACAAAATTAGCAAAGACAAAAACAGGCTTCGCGGCAGAACGAGATGTTGGAAAAAAGTCGTCTTTGAAGGAGATCCCAACCTCATTGGGAAGGAAGTCCCTATAAAGATTCATAGCATGAGCCATCAAACACTTATTGGCGATCTCGTTCAAAAAGAGGCTCTTTCTCTCGTCTAATATTTATCGTAGCCCATATCTAAAATAGCTTCTCCATATAAACCCCAAATTTTTTGCTGAAGTGATTCATCCATAATTTTGCGCCATTTATAAACTTTTCCCTCTCTAAAGGTCCAGGAACGGATTAACTTGTTCCCATAGAGATTTTCGATCAAGAAATCATACTCACTTTGGTGCAGGGTTACCCCTACAAAATCATTGATCTTTCTCATCGTCTCAAATTGCGCACGAACGCCGTGGCCTCCAGATAGATCCTCATACCTTACAACTAGAGTATTAGGTAATTTAGAGAGTGCAATAGCCTTTTGAATCGTTTTATTTACTTGCTGCGGCAAAAACCTATCTTTACACTTCCAGTTAAAACCGTCTGGTATCTTCTCATAATCGACTGCCTGCAAAACTTTTTCAGACAAAGAGAGCTTTTTCCAACTAGGATTAAAAGTGACATAGCTTCTTAAATAGTGTTCGCGCGATTCTAACCACTTGACAATAGAGATGAACACGTCTCTAGGATCTCTAATTAAGATTATTTTTTTAACGTTCGTCTTAGTAAAGTAATTTTTTGGCAGCTTAAGATCCGACTCGCTCACGTGTGATCTTCGAATAGGGAAAGGAGGCTTTTTATCAATATGCTCGAGTAATTTGAAATATTTTTCTAAGCAGTGCGTGCCCGACTTTGGAACTGTTAACAGATATACGTTGTCGTCTTTATTACCAAAACAAAGAGATGCAGTAAAAACCAAAAAAATTATGAACCATAATCTCATTCTTAAATCTCCCAAAAGTTACTTTTTGAGAAGAGATCTTACATTGCATAACAATATAAATCACAAAAGTTTTCTAAAGAATGCGATTGAACAAGAAACTAGAGAGGTAATTTTTTAAGGAACTCTTCTTCAGTGAGAACTGTGACACCAAGATCTTTTGCCTTATCAATCTTGGAGCCGGGATTATCACCCGCCAAGACGTAATCGGTTTTTTTGCTGACAGAACCAGAGACTTTTCCACCTCTCTCTTTGATGAGTAGTGTTACTTCTGACCTTGAGTAATTTTCAAGAGTTCCTGTTAGGACAAAAGTCTTCTTCAGAAAGGGATGGCCCTCAATCTGTTTTTTCTTTTTCTGTACGGGTTTTACACCTAGCTCTAACAGTTCATCGATCTCTTTTAGGTGATTTGGATCAGAAAAGTAGGAGACGATAGAGCTCGCTACCTTTTCTCCAATCCCCTCTATCTCTACCAGCGTCTCTTTAGATAGCTTCATGAGCACTTCTAAATTCCCAGCAGTCTCAGCTAGAATTTGAGCGGTCTCTTTTCCCACATACTTAACGCCAATTCCCATAATAAATCTAGAAAGCGATTGAGTCTTTGATTTTTCCAGAGATGAGAGAAGGTTATGGATCGATTTTTCCTTAAAACCCTCCAGAGGGGTCAAATCTTCCTCTTGAAGACGATAGAGATCTGAAATCCGCTCAACTAGATCATTTTCCACTAGCTGTTTTACGATTCCTTCGCCTAAATGTTCGATATCCATGGCATTTTTGCTAGCAAAGAAGATAATGCGCCTTATGTTCTGAGCAGAGCAGGCAGGATTTATGCACCTAATTGCAACTTCATCATCGAAGTGCTCTGCTTTTTGTCCGCAAGCGGGACACTCTTTTGGCATCATCCACGGCTCAGATTCTTTCGGTCTTTTATCAAACTCCACTTTGACCACTTTGGGAATGACATCCCCGCCTTTTTCTATGATTACATGGTCGTGCGTGCGAATATCTTTTCTGTTGATCTCATCTTGGTTGTGAAGTGTCGCTCTTGAAATCGTGCTGCCGGCTAAAAAGACAGGCTCTAAAATAGCAACAGGCGTGAGCACCCCTGTTCTCCCAACCTGAACTTTGATGTCTTGGATGACAGTTTCTGCTTGTTCGGGTGCAAATTTGTAGGAAGTGGCCGACCTAGGTGATTTACCCGTCATGCCGAGTTCATCGTGCAAGTGAAGATCGTTTACCTTGATGACAATCCCATCAATCTCAAAGTCTAGCTTTGGACGCTCCTTTTGAATACGATCTGCAAATGCTACGATCTCGTCCAAGTTATCACAGAGCGCAAAGTGTTTTTCTTTTGAAGTAGGCAGCCCCCACTTCTTTAGTGACAAATGAACATCAAACTGCGTATCTACAATTTTTTCTCCGTGAGAAATCCCATAGAGAACAATATCGAGCTTTCTTGTAGCTACTTCTTTAGGATTGAGAAGTTTTAAAGATCCTGCTGCGGCATTTCTCGGGTTTGCCCATGCATCCTGTCCCGCAAGCTCTCTTTCTTCATTGAGGCTTTGAAAAGTCGGAAGAGGCATAAAGATCTCGCCTCTTACTTCTAGCAGATCAGGGAATGAGCCCTTTAATTTCAGGGGAAGCGATTTAATCGTTTTGACATTTTGAGTAACATCGTCGCCAACTTTTCCATTGCCTCTCGTAAGAGCTCTCGTAAGCCTTCCCTTTTCGTAGCGTACAGAGACGGCGGTTCCGTCCATTTTCAGCTCTGTACAAAAGGGAAGATTTTCTCTTCCACTTAGTTTAAGCACGCGGGTGATGAAATTCTCAATCTCGTCTTCGGAATAGGTATTGGAAAGAGAGAGCATAGGAGTGTCATGCTCAGCCTTCTTAAAGCCTTCAGTTAAGGCTTCACCAATGCGGTTTGTAGGGGACGAGTCTAGTGCAAGGTCGGGGTGTTTTTTTTCAAAGCGCTCGAGCTCTTTGATGAGAAGGTCATACTCATAATCCGAGATGACCGGTTTTGCCTCATCATAGTAGCGCTTGTCGTGCTCTGATAACTCTTCGATGAGTTCGAGATATTCTTCTTGAGAGGATAGTTTTTTAACTTTCATATCGATCTAGTAAAACAGTTCCCACATCTAGGCTCAAGGTATCGCCGGAATGCATCCGCCTTACTTTGTTTACTCGAAATGATTTGATGCCTGGTTGCAGCACCAGTCTCACTTGAGTCCTCTTTTGAACCTTGAAAATAGCTCTTCTAATTTGTCCTTTTGACCATTCTATGTCAAATGTTCCAAATTTCAAGCTAATATCTGTCATTTTTCCAAAAACAAAGTCTTTGGGAAGATGTGGAAGCAGATAGAGATCATCTCCTTTCTCTTGAAAAAAGAAATCTCTGATGCAGTTTGCCCCATCTAAAATAAGAGCAGATGCATCTTGTTCTTGCGACAAGTTTTGATGAAAGGGATCGACCTTTTCAGGATGAAATAAAGAGGAAAATCCCGACTGGAAAGCGCATCTAATAGAGCTCAAAGCCTCTTCTTTTTTGTTTTCAAGTAATAACCCTTTTGCCTCTTCAATTAAGGGTGCATCTCCGTCTTTTTTTTGTGGATGAATAAGAGCTAATCTGTGCCAAAATGGGAGAATTTCACGCAGATCATCTCTCTTTATAATCCCTTCGATATCTTGCTTTTTATGACACCCAAAAGCAATTCTCTCTTTTGTTACGGGAAGCTGTACACAGCTTACTGGAATCTCCACCTTTTCCATCTTAAGTTTAACGGGATCAAAAACAATCTGGCTCTCTTTTGCATAAATCTCAAATCGAAAAAAGCCTTCCGTGCTTTTCCCTGAAACCGTCAACTTTCCTCTTTCGAAATCTGACTGGACCATAAAGTTAGAAAAGGGCCCGGTCAGGGGCAAATCAATCTCTTTCTCTTTAAAAATGATCCGAGTGGGAAAAATGGTGACGGATTCAGATGTTCTAGGAACCAAACACTTGGTTTTTAGGCTATGAGTAAATGGCAAATATCTCTGAGCGATCTTTATTTGTGATGACATAGAACCCTTCCTTTAAGGCCACTAGGGGTATTTTCCACAAGCTCCACATCGATCATCTCATTGGGGCGAAAACCCTCTTTGAGAACTTCAACGCGAAGAAAGTTTTCCGTATGCCCTGCTATCATATCACCGTCGGTATTTTCCAAAAGAACGCGCATCTCTCTTCCCACAAACTGCTCACGAAGCTCGAAGGCCATCTTTTCAGCAAATCTAAGAAGCTTGTTTTTTCTCTCCTTCATCAAAACCGGATCGATCCTGTCTGGATAGAGAGCAGCTCTTGTTCTAGGCCTTGGGCTGTAGGGGAACATGTGAACTTTTGCGAACTTGACTTGTTTAATCAGATCCATTGTATCTTCAAAATCACTCTCCGTCTCACCAGGAAAGCCCACAATGACATCGGTAGTAAAAGTAAAATCGGGGTTTGCACTTCTTAGCCTTTCGACACACTCGATGAACATTTGCTTTGTGTACTTACGATTCATGCGCTTTAATATGACATTGGATCCCGATTGCAAGACAACGTGCATACTTGGACATGTCTTCTTCGAGTTTAAAATTGCATCTGCTAAATCGTGATCTACCTCATCGGGATCAATCGATGAAACACGGATTCTCTGCAGGCCTTCTAACTGATCGACTTCGCGAATCAAATCCGACAACCTAACAGATCCATCTCCCCCATCAAAGTCTCCAATATTAATACCGGTTAAGACGACCTCTTTATAGCCATTCGCAATCAGGCCTTTGATCTCTTGAAGGATTTCGTCTAATTTTCTCGAGCGCGACCTGCCACGTACATAGGGAATGATGCAATAGGTACAATAGGAATTGCAGCCATCTTGGACTTTAACAAAGGCTCTTGTGTGAGCGTCAAAATTTTTGATCTCAAATTCAGGTAGATCTTCTTCGGGAAGGGCTACTTGCACAAGTTTTTCCTTCTCGCGATTGGAAACAATCTCGATTTGCTCGCCCAGAGATTGAATTTCCTCTCTCTTTTCCTTCGATGATTCTACAAGACAGCCTGTCACCATGATTTTGGCGTCAGGGTTTTTACGAATCAGTTCGCGGATTTTCGCTTTTGAAGATTTATCAGCGCTCTCAGTCACAGTACAGGTATTCACTATGCAAAGATCGGCATTCTCTTTTGTTTGAGAGTGCCCTACAGACTTGAGCTGATCTGAGTAGCCTTGGGACTCATACTGATTTGTCCTACAGCCAAGTGTAATAATGTTAAATTTTTTATTCATATTGCCGTCTATTATGCCATGAACGACATCGATTCGCAAGTAGCGATAAATTGGAAAAGTTATTTATAATCTTTAGCTATAAAAAATGAGGTAAATATGAACCCAACAGACGCCGTCTCCTTCACGCAAATTGCAGTATCACTCTTTCTGATTATGAATGCTGTGGGTCAAATTCCTCTTTTTGTAGCGATTTTAGCTCCTTATGACCACTCTCATCAAAAAAAGATTATTATTCGCGAGCTCATCTTCGCATTCATTATCCTGTTAATTTTTAACTTTTTTGGCGATGCCCTCTTAAGAAGTTTGGGAATTAGCCAATCGATCATTGGAATGGCAGGCGGAATCTTGCTTTTCTTAGTTGCACTTGAAATGGTTTTTCCAAAACCAAAAGATGCAAGCGGCCTTCCCAAACATGAGCCAATGGTAGTTCCGCTTGCCATTCCGGTAATCACAGGCCCTGGCTCGATTGCAATGATTATGACCTTTGCTCACGACACAGATAATCCTTCAATGGTTGCAGCTGCTGCATTTTGTGCCTGGCTGCCATCTCTTATCATCCTACTGCTCTCGTCCTATCTCAAAAAATTACTTGGCGAGAAAGGGCTTCAAGCAGTGGAAAGATTAGGAGGAATGCTCGTCATTCTAATCGGTATCCAGATGTTTGCATCTGGCCTAATCAGCCTTGTCAAAGCCGAATTCCCATAGAATTTGACATTTTATATCTAGGATTATAAGACGGATATAAACTCAAAGGTTAATCCGTTGATTCATTCTAAGCATAAAATATCCGTATTTGTACTCGCCATGATGAATGTAGCTGTCATCATGAGCCTTAGAGGCTTGCCTTTGATGGCAAAAGAGGGACTTTCCCTTATCTTTTACCTCGCATTCGCAGCTTTCTTCTTCCTAATTCCCATATCCTTAGTCTCAGCAGAGCTAGCAACCGGCTGGCCAGATGGAGGCGGGGTTTTTCGCTGGGTCAAGGAGGCCTTTGGCTCTCACGCAGGATTTACAGCGATTTTTCTTCAGTGGATTCAAAATGTTGTCTGGTATTCAACCATTCTATCCTTTGCAGCAGGTGCACTCGCCTATTTTTTCCTAGATCCCGCACTCTCTCAGAATAAAATCTTTGTGGTATCGGTCATTCTAATTATTTACTGGGGAGCTACCTTTTTGAATTTCAAAGGACTGAAGATGTCTGGGATGCTGAGCACCATTGCAGTCATTGCTGGTACGCTCCTACCTGGTGTTTTTATCATATTACTTGGTGCCATTTGGTTTTTCTCCGGAAGTCCCTTAGCTTTCATGGAGAATTTAGTGATCGTTCCTGATTTTTCATCGCTTTCAAATTTGTCATTTTTAGCAGGTATTTTGCTATTGTTTGCAGGAATGGAAGTATCATCTGTTCACGCTTTAGAAGTAAAAAACCCAAAGAAAGATTACCCCAAAGCCATTTTACTCTCGGTTCTTATCACCCTTATCATCTTTTTCTTAGGCTCTCTAGCTGTAGCTGCTGTTATTCCAGGAGATAAAATTCAGCTCACAACGGGACTTATGCAAGCATTTCATGAGATGTTAATTCAATACAAGATGGAGTGGATGCTTCCAATTTTAGGCCTATTAATCGCTCTAGGCGCAATTGGAGGCGTTGTAGCATGGATCATAGGACCTAGTAAGGGACTTCTTAGGACAGCTAAAGATGGAGATCTCCCTCCCATTCTAGCCGTAACGAATAAAAAGGGCGTGCCCGTAAACATTTTGTTTGTTCAAGGAGGGGTTGTAACACTTCTCTCTCTTATATTTCTTTTTGCCCCAAACGTGGGAACAGCATTTTTTATACTGACAGCATTAACGGTTATTCTCTACCTCATCATGTATCTCTTGCTCTATTCCGCTGCAATTCATTTGCGCTATAAATACCCTAAAAAAGCTCGTCCGTACAAAATACCGGGCGGCAATATCGGCATGTGGATCGTTTCAGGAGTGGGCATAATAGCTGCTTTATTTGGAATCATATTAGGATTTATTCCACCTACTCAACTCAAAGTCGATAATCCTGCAGCCTATGTCTGGTTTTTAGCTGCTGGCACACTTTTTTTCGTAGCACTTCCAATAATTTTCATCACAACAAGAACTAAAGGCTCTCATGACAGAAAAAAATAACAACAATGTTGGCTCAACATATAGCCTTCGCTACTTCAATAAAGCGATTGCTAAAGAGAAAATGCCGGAAGAGAGCATCCCTAGTAAAGCTGCCTACCAGCTGATTCATGATGAGCTAAATATGGATGCGAATCCCTCTCTTAATTTGGCAAGTTTTTGCACAACATGGATGGAACCAGAGGCAGTAGATCTTATCAATGAAAACATGCACAAAAACTTTATCGATCATAGTGAATATCCTCAGACAGAGGTGATCCACCAAAGATGTGTAAAAATATTAGGCGATCTTTTCAACGCCCCCAAAGTTGATGATGTAATTGGAACGGCCACCATTGGCTCATCCGAGGCGATTATGCTCGCTCTTCTTGGCCACAAATGGAACTGGAAAAAGAGGCAAGAAAAAGCAGGAAAGAAGACCGATAAGCCCAATATTGTTTTTGGATCAGAGGTACACGTTTGCTGGGAAAAATTTGCTAAATATTTTGATGTAGAGATGCGCATTGTTCCCATCAAGAGAGATAATTTTACGATTACCAAAAAAGACGCTGAAAAGTACATCGACGAAAACACCATCTGCCTCGGAGCTATTTTAGGAACAACCTATACAGGACAGTTCGATCCTGTAAAAGAGCTCAATGATCTTTTAGTTGAGATTAAGAAGAAGAAAGGATGGGATATTCCCTTGCATGTCGACGCTGCCAGCGGAGGGTTTGTTGCACCTTTCAGCAGCCCCGAATACAAATGGGATTTCCGACTACAACATGTAAAATCAATCAATGTCTCAGGTCATAAATATGGACTTGTCTTTCCCGGCATTGGATGGTGTATTTGGAAAAACAAAGAAGATTTTCCAGAAGAGCTTATTTTCAAAGTAAACTATCTGGGCGGCTCCATGCCAACCTATACCCTTAACTTTTCAAGAGGTTGTACAGGAGTGATAGCTCAATATTATAACTTTCTTCGCCTTGGAATGGAGGGCTATCGAAATATTGTGAGTAATATGCTCTCAAACGCCCAATATTTGGCCTCCATGCTGAAAAAATCCAAACATTTTGTCATGATCAATGAGGGGGATATGTTCCCGATTGTTGCGATTCGCCTCCAAGATGAGAAGACCTTCACCGTCTTTGATCTTTCAAATAAATTGAGAGAGCGCGGTTGGGTGATCGCAGCCTATACTCTTCCGGCAGATGCTGAAGATATTGCAATCATGCGAATTGTAGTCCGCGAGCATTTTAGCCATGATATGGCAGATATCCTCTACCAAGACATCTTAAATGCGGTAGACTATCTCAAAAAGTCAGGAATCAAAGGCCAGATCCCCGAGCACGAAAAAGGCGGCAAGAAACACCACACTTGCTAAAGAAGATACTTATGATCCTGGAAGTAGATCTTTTCCTCTAGCTTTTGTAGGAGTTGCAAAGTGAAAAACAGGGTTTTCTGGATCATCTCGCTTCATCTCATAGTAAGCTTTTCGAAATTCTCCGTAGTAAGCTTTATTGAATGTGATAAACATCGCTCTTCTTGGACCATCTGATAAGTTCTTCTCCGATTTGTGCGGTACAAATGAGCTAAATATGACAAGGTCCTTTGGCGATACTAGAAGCGGTATCCAATTAATCTTTTCCACAAGAGCCGGCATGATCGATCCATGGTTAGGACCGCCCTTTAGGTAGGGAAGAATAGCCTTTCCAATAGACAGCATCTCTTGGTCTACTTCAGGAGATTCAAAAAGATCCGTGCGCCAATCTTCTGCGACCCAAAGACAGCCATTTTCAAAGGTAGCAGAGTCGATAGGAATCATAACATTCATGAATTCATCGGGTACAAAGTGAGAAAAGGCGGGGTTATCTTGATGAGGTTGAAAGGCGCCTCCACCTGGCCATTTAAAGTTAAGCTTATCTTTGAAAGTTATATAACGATCCCCTAAGAGCTCTGACAAATAGGGCGTGATTTTATTTTCTATGAATTCCTGAAATTCAGGATAGCTAGAAAGCATGTCTTCAATTCTATAAAGTTGATCGGGATTTGAAGCCTCTTCCACAGTGATTAGGTTGGTTGTTCCACTCAGTGCATCTTCATTCATCTTCTCAGCTAAAGCTTGAAGATATTCCACCTCAACATCTGAGAAGAATTCTTTCACCCAGAGATAATCAATATAACCATTGGAAAAGAGAGAGGTTGAGAATAGGGCAAGAAATAAGATCTTTTTCATGATAGGCACTCCAAGTAAAAGGAGATATTATGCCCTATTGGAAAAAAAAGTTACACAAGAAATTGTTTGAATTTATGTAAAAGCACGCGAGGAATTTCAACATCTAAGATAATATCATTTCCGACATACTCTTGAGAGATCACATGCGCTTTTTTCATGAGCTCACCGATATAGGAGTAGTTTTTCTGATCGATTTTGAGCTTCACACGCTTGGAGAGTTTTGAAAGCTCTCTTTCAATGCGAGAAAGTAGCTCCTCAAAGCCAATCTGCTTGAGCGCAGAGATTTCCACAACATTAGGGAGTTTGTAGCGCAGTTCAGCTGCACTTCCTTCATCGATTTTGTTGAGCACGGTGATGATGGGCTTTTTATCCGCTTTCAGCTCGCGTAGAACTTCGTAGGTAGCTTCAGCCTCATCTTCTGCAGAGGGGCTTGTAGAATCGATGAGGTGAATCAGAATATCTGCACTGAGAGCCTCTTCCAGTGTACTTTTAAAGGAAGCTATTAGGCCATGTGGAAGTTTACGAATAAAACCTACCGTATCGATGAGAAGGATCTCTTTATTGTTTGCTAGAGTATATTTGCGAGTTGTGGTGTCTAGCGTTGCAAAGAGTTTATCTTCCACAAAGACGCCCGCATTTGTGAGCTTATTGAGAAGAGTTGACTTACCTGCATTGGTATAGCCAACAATGGCAAAGGTAGGAATGCCGCGCTTAATCCTTGCAGCCCTTTGTACTGAACGTGTTTTTTTCACTTCATCGAGTTCACGTGACAGGCGAGTAATTCTCTCGCGAAGAATCCTTCGATCGAGCTCAATCTGCCTCTCCCCTTCTCCTTTCAAAAAGCCGCCTTTTCCGCCGCCGCCTACTTTTTGTCTGCTTAGGTGAGTCCACATTCTTCGAAGACGTGGAAGCTGGTATTTGAAATGAGCAAGTTGAACCTGGATTTTCGCTTCTTTCGTCTGCGCTCTTTGTGCAAAGACGCCGAGAATGAGTTCTGTGCGATCAATAACAATACATTCTAAAATCTTTTCCAGATTTCTCTGCTGCTGAGGTGAGATTTCATCATCAAAAATGACGATATCTATTTTCTCAGCTTTTACCTTCTCTTTAATCTCTTCAATTTTCCCTTTACCAAGAAAGGTTGAAGATTCGACTTTACGAAGGGGGCATTCTATTTTGAGCTTTGTTTCAAGACCATAGGTATTTGCTAGGCGCATCAATTCTCTTAAGTGCTCTAAACAAATCTCCTTCTCCTTTTGTTGATAGGTACCAACAAGGAGAGCTGAGCCGCCCTTTTTGCTTAATTGGGTAAGTCTACCCTCGGATGTACTTCCACTTACAAATTCTTCTGACATAAGTTAGGAATCATACCAGATTTTCGTGAAAATACATATTGAAATAATTGCTTTCTTGAAATAGAATTCCTAAACTTATGAGATATGTTTTATTATTCCTTCTCCTTTCCCAAACTCTGATCTCAAAAGAGCGATATGTTGCCATTCGCATAAGAGACTCTTATAAGGGAGAAATCTCTTTTGCACATCGAATAAAGGCAGCGGCCGAAAATCTCGGTTGGACAGTAGATGTCACGGATTTCTATGACCGTAAGCAAGCTAGAAATAAGTATGACTTTGTAATCAGCCTGGTTCCGGGATACTATAAAAAACCCAAATGTAATAACTATCTTGCGATTTTTCACCCCTCTCACCACTATTTTGATAGGACGGGAAAATTAAAAAAGAGATACCTAAAATACCAAGGATATCTTCTCACCTATCATCCAACAGATGATGATCCTAATTTCAAGCAAGCTGAATTGCCCCATTTTTTCTGGTATCCTTCTACTCAAAAGATGGCTTACAGCAAAGTTGATCCTACCCACCTCTATTACCTCTGTTCTGAATGGGGAGATCGATATAGAAGTGAAAAATTTCAGAAAATCTTATCTCATCTAGATAAAGAACCTTTCACAAAACTCTATGGAGTGCCTCGCTTTAAGGAGATCTACCCCAATAGCTACCAAGGCCATCCCCCCTATGATGCAACCTCACTCTATGAGATAGCAAGAAATGCCGGCATCTCTCTCGTCTTTCACTCCTCTGATCATAATAAGTTCGGCATTCCATCAGGTAGAATATTTGAAGCAACGGCATCTGGCACCGTTGTAATCAGTGATAAAAACTCTTTTGTGAAGCAAAATTTTGGTGACTCTGTCTTCTATATAGACACATCGGAATGTGCCGATTCTATCACCTATCAAATTGAGAAACATATCGCCTGGATTGAAGCAAATAAAGAGGAAGCTCTCAAAAAGGCAAAAGTTGCGTATGAAATCAATCAAAAGTCTTTTTCTCTCGAAAAGCAATTGGTCAAATTAGGCGAGTTTCACGATGAGCTCACAAGAAGTTTCTTTCAAAAGGCAATGGATAGACTCTCTACTTTTTTCAAAATGCCCAAAGCGCCCAACCCGGTTGTTCTCTCATCGCCTATCTCTACTACTTCCAACACAAATGAAGAGCATAGCTTGATTAATAGTGTTGATTTTCACCCTAATAAAAGCCTCATCGTATCTACGATTACTTATAATGATGAAGTAGCTCTTTATCGTGTTGGAGATGACCATCAAATGGAGCTCGCCCAAAAGCTTCAAAATCCGCTAGCTTCCCTCTCTTGCCCTCAACATGCTGTATTTACTCACGACGGAAATAATCTTGTCGTTGTAAATTGGAAAAACCAAACTATTAACCTCTATGGAATTAGTGACAGTGATCATTTTTCTGAAAAACCTCTCTCGATCACACCTTTTCCAGAAGAGCTTAAAAGTTATCGCCCACATGGAGCAGCGTTCTCCCCCTGCGGCACCTACTTCGCTCTTGCTCTTGGCGCCTCATCACGTTACGGAAGAGGCATTTCGCTCTTTAAAAAAGAGGGAACAAAATTTGAGCTTATCCATCTAATCAAAGATGAGTATTTAAAAGGCACCCCTAAAGGTATTACCTTTTCACCCAATGGACAATCTCTCCTTGTCTCCTTTTGCGGTCCCGATTATCTCGCTACCTTCAATGTAGAAGATGAAAAGATTTGTACCCCTGCAAAGCAAACAGTCCAAAACAAAGAGATTTCACGCCCTGAAGATATCAAGATCACAAGAGATGGGAAATACGTAGCTATTTCAAATAGCGATCAAGGAAACATCTCATTTATTCCTTTTGATTCAAAGGCAAACAGCATACTGGAAGATAAACCCATACACTCTCTCACCTCAAGATTCCAATTCCCCCATGGAATCGCCTTCTCCCCCGTTGAGAACTACCTAGCCGTGACAGAATTTGGCAGGATTCAGATCATGGAAAAGGGTGATATTAAGCCTAAAGAAAACACAAGAGCAGATGAGGCAAAGATCAGCCTCTTTATTATGAAATAGTAAAATCTATCTCCAGTCCATCATGAGCAAGCCTAATGCCATCAGGCAATTCTATGTTGTCATAATCGATTTGGTGAGATAGATGAGTAAACCAAGTTTTTTCGGCTCCGACCCTGCGAGCAAATTCGATACCCTCATCTAGACTAAAATGAAGAGCTGAGGGCTTTTTGACAGGAGCGCTTACGACCAGCTTTTTTACCCCCCTCAAAATAACAAAGACCTCATCTGTAAACTCTCTGATATCGCTCACGTAGGCAAAATCACCAAAACGAAAGCCCGTAACCTTCATATTGCCCTGAAAGTAGCTAATATAGCCAATTTTCATATCCAGAAAGTCGACCTCTCCATAATCCTCCTCGATCATCTTGAAGGAGAGCTGAGCTGATGTGGTGGGCACTTCGCCAATAGGAAGAAAAAGGTAGTGGTAACGGTCTTTAAGAGATGCAAGCGTCTCCTCAGATAGCAGACACTCCAAAGGCTCTTTCCTTCGAAAGTAGAAAACTCTGAGGTCATCTATTCCTGCAATATGATCGAAGTGAGTGTGGGTAAGAAGAAGCGCATCGATCTCTTTGATGCCATAATTGAGAGCCTGCGTACGAAAGTCGGGCCCAACGTCGATCAAAAGCTTTTTGTCGCCGATTGTGACGAGCCCAGATGATCTATGTCGTTTATTAAAGAGAGAGGAGGACCTGCAGACATCGCAGTCACATCCAATGATGGGAACTCCTGTAGATGAGCCCGTACCTAAAAATAAAAAACGCCCTTCCATGCTCTATTTATTTAATATCTTTTAAGTCGTCCAAAATTTTTTGCAGAACATCCAAAGGATTTCCTGTTGGGATTTTTGAAAAATCACTGTTTGCTTTTTTTAAATCCGCATAGATCTGATCTACAAAATCATTAAACTTCTGGTCCGTCGGTGATGAGTTATTATTTGTAAAAGTTTCCAAATCACGCCCCAAGTCCTGAAGAGTTTGCGCTATTTGGCCTGACACATCCTTACCTGCTTTCAACTCCCCTATGAGTTTTTGAAGCTCAGCAATCTCGTTTTCTACATTAGTAGGAACTTTTATACCTTTAGCGTATGCTAATAAACCGTTTAGTTCTTTCAAAAGATCAGCTAAATCGTTACCCATTTGATTACAAGCAGGACCGCGAGCTACTTGGATATGCATCAGAGTTTGATAGTCCGTCATGGCACTGTTCGCAGTTGCCTTTAAAGCAGCACTTACGCCGGAATTCCCTTCTAACTCTGTTATACTGTCCTTAAGAGCGCTTAACCCTTCAAGTAGATCTAGGGGAACTGGAACACCATTTTCAAGATCTTTCTTGAATTGAAGAAGGAGATTCTTAAAATCAGATAAGTCCTTTTCCATCTGAACATTGGGTGAATTATCTCCATAATTGGAGTTTGGGGGGGGAGTATTGTTGATTGAGCTCATATCGATACCTACTGTAAATCATCCTAGATTTACAAATTATCAACTGAACATTTAATTAGCTATTGATAATAGCTGTGAGAAGATTGGCAACTTGCGTACATAAATCAAGTGCCTCTGGGGAGCCCATATCTCCGGAACCTATGTCGTTAGAAATCTCAGCACAGTCAGCTAAGATAAGGCTACAATCTTTATACAGAGGACTTGTTTTTGGGATTTGTCCCATCAAAGATCTTAGGACATTTGCACACTGATGCATACCTTCTAATAATGTCATAAGCTCACCTGAAGGAACCTTCCCGCCACCGTCAATCTCCGCTAAATACGCTTCAAGTTCAGCCATAATCTTATGAAAGGAAATTGCCAGATTTTTAAGTTCTGCTACTGGATCAGATGTTCCAACATTCATTAGTATGGATAGAAAGCTTTTAAGTTTATCTAGCACATTGTAAGAAGAGGCTGTAGCTTGATTAAGCTCGGCTTTTTTCGTTTCAGGTAGATGTGCGCACGCGCGGTCTAATATAGAAATATTGTGTATCATTTACCTGTTATCCCCTCTAATTCTTTGATAAGATCGGCTAAAGTATTCTTAGGATTTTCTGGGATTCCTCCCCATGCCACGTCAATATTATTTAAATCTGTTTGAAGCCCCTGAATTGCTTCTTTAAGCCCTGGAGTAACTAGAACGAAAAAGCTATTTATAGCAGCTGTCAAATCTGATGATATTGAAGCCAATAGGTCGTGTATTTGCCCTGAGACATCCTTTCCTTCTTTAAGCTCTTTTAAAAGTTGTTCTAGCTGACCTATTTTATTTGTAAGACCTTGAAGCCCAGGAATTTCACTTATGTTAACTCCTAAAGATTTCAATAGTGCTTGGAGATCAGCTAAAAATTTATCCGTTGCAGCTCCTGCTTTTTTAACATCGTTTCCAAAATTTTGCTGACTGTCTAAGAACTTAGTATAAGTACCTAATACCTCCTGAACTTCTTTTTGCAAGGTGGGATCTTGAGCTTTTGCATCGCTGATTGCATCGTGAAGAGCGTGCAAAGCTTCCAACAGCTTTGTAGGTGGTGTGATACCTTTTGCTATGTCTTCTTGAAGTTCTTTCAGTTTCTCTTCAAATGATAAAAGCTCAGCCCTTAGCTGTGCATCTGGATCGGAACCACCATAGTTAGAACCGACAGGTGGATTATTATTAACAGAAATCATATTAAGCTCCTTTTGTACTCATTAATAATTATATAACAAAATCTTTAAATTGTCAAGGGAGCATAAAGAGTAAATCTCAACAACCAACTAACCCACAAAGACTTACTGACTTTCACTAAGATGAAGGATGTTATAACTTTCCGCTGAAAAGTTAAAAAAGAAGATGACAGACGGGGTCAAAATGGCCGAAAAGGGAACCATGATAAAGAACCAACTAAGCGATTTAGCTACATCTTGGGTCATTTCGAGATAGCTAATATTGGTAAGATGCCAACCAAGGGCTAAAAAGCCGCTCACAAGAGCGATTGGCAAAAGCGCGATCAAGAGCATGACCAGGTGTTTAAAGGCATTTTCTCTCAAATAGCCAAAAATCGATTTGGCAAGCTTAAGCTTGCCCATAGTTTTGAGCGCGATGGCAGGAGATCCAAAAAAGAGCAAGAGGAGATCTACAAGACATAGAAAGAGCGTGCAGAGAATGAGTATAAAGGGACCAAAAGCCAAAATAACGCCGATAAACTCACCCACTCCTGGAATCTCTTTAAATAGAAGAAATATCCCTAATAAAACCCATAAAAGGAGGTAGATTAACACGGGAGGAACTGAGAGATAAAATGTGCCCACGACTTGTTGCCAAGAGGCTGTAAAGAGCTCCTTAAAATTCACCTTTAAGTTCTTGACCTCGTGATGATAGATCCGCACAAGTAAAACACCGAGCGCTAGCAGGATACAAGCAGAGAGCAGAATCGGTAAAAAGATTAAGCTAAGCGCGGTCCATCCGCTTGCATTGAAAGCGAGAGTCCTACAAAAAACAAGGATAATACCGCAAACAATCAGTGCAGGGAAACAGAGAAGAATCTTCTTCTTGGAAAAGGAGAGCGAAAGCGCTCGATTAAAACATGTCTCTATTGAACCAAAATCCATGTTCGATATTTTTTCATACAGTGTGTGATTAGATCAATCCTTTATCTGGAAAAAAAACAATTCAATGGGTAGTATCAATTAAATTTTGCACACACAATTGGATAAATACCCATGTTAAAAAAAGCACTTCCCTTTCTTTTACTTCCTTTTCTTCTATGCGCAAATGATGAGCCCAAGCCAGGAGACTATGACTACGACCTTTTTAGAAAAGATGAAAAGGCCATTTTCTCAAATCTTGAATTCCTTTTTTGGACAGTAGAAGAAGGAGCACTTGATTATACTCTTAAGATGAATAAACCCTCTTCAAGTACAGTTAGCTATGCTATGGGCGATATGAAATCAGCTGATTTTGGCTGGAACCCTGGATTTAGAGCGAGCCTGGGTTACTTTAACGCACCCAAATTCTACGAATTCTTTCTACAATATACATGGTTAAGAACAACAGGTCATGATAGCGAGATCGCGCCAGATGCCCCTAATGTCTATCTAAATGGAACATGGCCGCATATTTTTACAGCCCCCCTTCTAAGTGCAAGAAGCAGAATTAGCAACAATTACAATATTCTAGACCTTCTAGTAGACCGTGTTTTTATCCCTAACCCACACTTACGGCTGCGCATCTATGGCGGGTTTACAGCTGCTTTTATTGGACAAAATTGGCACTTAAAATACATATCTCAAGATAGCGAGACCAATCTATTTAATAGATGGCGTTTTCGCGGAGGCGGGTTTAAATTGATGACAGGCTTTGACTGGTTTTGGAGAAAGGATTTTTACGTTACTGCAAAGACATCTCTCGCATCCCTCATAGGTAGATACAAAAACCGCGCCTATCAAGAATCGACCCTACTTCCACAAGGACCTGTAAGAGATCTTATCTTCAAAGATATTCGCCTTGCTCACAACTTCATGTTTTTACTTGGCCCTTCCTATCAAAAGAACTTATGTAACTCCCGCATTGAAGTATTTGCAGGCTATGAGTTTTCAACTTGGTTTAATTTGCATGAAATCTATCGATCAACTGCGGGCGCTTCAGATGTTGCTAAAGAGACCTGGTTAAATAGAGGCGTTTTCTCGCTTCACGGCCTTACAACCAGGCTGACTTACGATTTCTAGCTCATCGATTTATACAGGTACTTTGGTCTAACGATTGGAGTGCCTTTTCCCTCTCTTGCAACCATTCTCTCATAGATGAT
>Ga0114933_10000450_pt1 | contig 49928 bp, 38 predicted proteins | sample 4SBtaG_FD_89691 | JGI IMG/M metagenome (GOLD analysis project Ga0114933, IMG submission 89691) | Deep subsurface microbial communities from Kolumbo volcano to uncover new lineages of life (NeLLi) - 4SBTROV12_W25 metaG | ecosystem: Environmental > Aquatic > Marine > Volcanic | place: Kolumbo... | reverse complement strand
GGGAGCGGGAGAGCGGATCGCCATTCTCGCCGCGCATATCTAGGAAGCGTAGGGCAGGAAGTACACGAGCGAGAGACCAAAGCGGATCTCGGATGGCTCCTGCACGTTCATCTCGCCGCCAGCATCCAAGCGCGCGCTGCCAAACGAAAACGAAGCGCCAAGGGTCGCGCTGTGACGAATCTTGCCGGGGTTGATCCAGCGATCGTGGATGTAGCCGGCGCGGATGATGGCGACGTCGGCGATCGGGACAAGCAGCCCCGCTCGATACACGGGGTTTTCGCCGCCGAGCTCCCAAGCGCCATTGGCCTCGACGATGAAGTTCTTGTGTCCGTAGCCGATACCAGCCGCGATCCGGCGCTTGATGCCCATCTCGTCGATCTCAAGCGCGTCGCGCAGGACCGTGCTGAGGATCAGCCCACCGGTCAACGCGATGGTCAGCCCAACATCGCCAGTCCAGTCGCTGTGTTCGGTGGTCTTGGCTCCCTTGGGCGACCGCTCGAGTGTGAGTCGGCGGCCCGAGAGTCCGAGCATGATGCCCGCGACGTCGCTCTGTGTGCCGACAGCCAGACCGGTGCGCCATTCCGTGCGGTTGAAGTCGCCACCTTCGGCGAGTGACCCGGCTTCGTAGGCGTAGGTCATCCCGCCGGCGATGCCGCTGGCCGAGTTGGGGTCGCAGCTGCCGACGAAGAAGTTGTTGCTGCTTGTCAGCGGGTTGCGCAGGTAACCGAGCTCGAACGCCTGGCCCTTGCCGCGCTTGAGGTTGGCCGGATTGGTCGCAAGCGCGTCGACGTTCATGCCACCGGCGACGGCAGCATCGGCCCGCCCAAGCGAACCCGATCCAAGGCCGATGGGACGCTGCGGCCCAAAGCCGCTCAGGATGGCGGCGAGCGCGACGACGGCAACCGCATTCAGCCCGTGACCGACGACTACTTGCGAGCCGCGCTCTTCTTCATTTTCGCGATGAGTGCGTCCCATCCGTCCTTCTTGAGCACCTTGTTGAACGACCGCCGATAGGTCCGCAGCTGGCTCGCCTCGTCGACGACGATGTCGAAGATCTTCCACTGCCCGTCCAGCGGGCGCATCGAATACCACACATCCGCGCGGGTACGCTTGACCTTGATGGTGCTGCGAACCTGCACACGCCCCTCTTTGCCAACACGCACGCGGTCGTCGTATTTCACTTTGACCTTCTTGCCGGGTTTGAAGCGCTTGACGTACGTGCGCCGAACCATCTTCTCGAGCAGGTCCACGAACTGGTCGCGCTGCGCTTGTTTGAGCCCGGTCCACTTCTTGCTGCCGAGGATTCGCTGCGCCATGTACTGGTAGTCGAACTTGGCCTTCATCTCGTCGCCGATTTGCGCGTGCAGGGCGCCGAGATCCCGTGTCTTGGCGACAGCGGCGTCGAGCTTGTGGTGCAGGCCTTCGATGAACCGACGCGCGCTGGCGGAGTCCGGTGTGGCGGCGGGCGCAGCAACGGCCGTGGCGCTGATCATGGCGACGGCGATTGTGGTCGCAGCCAATGTGCTGATGAGTTTTGTGTTCATGGTTTTCATCGGTATCCCCCTCGTTTCAGCGACCGGCAAGGGCTTGCCGCCGCCTCGCATCACGCAACGCGGCATCCGACCCCGCTATTCGAAGCCGTCATCGTCATTTGTCGAGGATTTTGCAGGGGCCTTGGCCGCTGGCTTCTTTGCCGGCTTGGCGGTGGCCTTCGCGGGTCTTGGCTTGACCTTGACCTTGGTGATGTCGGTCCCGACCGCGCGCGACAGGTCGGCGACGAGCACGTTGTGGCGATGGATCGTCTCGAGCCAGGTCAGCTTGCGGCGATAGAACTGCTCGAGCGACCGCGCCAGCTCGCGGTATTCGGAGAAACCGCCGCCCTGCATCTCCTCTTCGGTGCGCAACCAGCCGCGGGCCGCTCGCATCGCGCGGTCGTAGACGTCGACCATCGCCTTGGCGTCACGCAGCTCGCGGTAGAGCTTGCGAACCTGCAGCCGCATCTTCTGCTTGTCGGCCTGTAGCCGCAATGACGCGCGCCGATGGGCGACCTCGGCCTTGTCGATCTTGGCGAACTGGCGGAAGAAATCGAGCCGCCACCGCAACGCCACGCCACCGCCGCTGACGGTCGGGTTGGTGGGGTTTTCGGCGACGTTGGTGTCGGTCGCGATCGCGGGCGAGTAGGTGTAGGCAAAGCGGCCGACCAGGACGACGTCAGGCCACAGCTTGTTGCGCTCGTAGCGGACCTGCTGAAGCTTGACGAACAGCCCCCCGCGCTTGGCCGCCAGCCGCGGATGGTTGGCGATGGCGAGCTCCTCGTACACGCGACTTGGCAGCAGCGTGTATTCGACCGGCTCGAGCCCATCCTCGGCCTTGGCCTTCACGATCGTCGTGCTGGGTTCGTTGAGCGCCATGCGCACGGCATCTTCGGCCAGCGCGCGCGTGCGTCGAGCGACCCGAACGCGCTTTTCGAAATCGGCCTCCAACATGCGCAGCTGCAGCCTGCTGTTGGGATCAAAATCGTCGTCGTCCTCGGATTTATCGATGCGTTTACGCTCCTTGTTCAGCTGCCTTTCGCCCTCGCGGATGATGCCATCGAGCTCGTCGGCCAACACCAGCGTCCACCACGCGCGGGACAGCTGGTAGTGCATCTCCATCTTCGCCACTTCTTGCACGGTCTTGCCAACCCGCACGCCGGTCTTGGCCATCTGTTGCAGGGCATCGATCTTGCCGAAGGTCCACAACGCCTGGGTGAACGAGAGCTGACCGGTCAGGTACGGGCGGGGCCGGTTCCAATCCCAATCCTCCAATAGATCCGCACCGTTGCGACCATCCTTGAGGGTCGGCATGATGGTGCCGAAGGCGGTGAAGTTGAACGTCGGATAGAGCGCGCTGTCGGCCTCCGCGGCGAGGGCGGCGTACTTGTCGATGTCGGTGCGCGCGGCCGCGATCAGCGGCGAACGGGCCATCGCTTGCCGAAAACACTGGGCGAAAGTGCACGTGATCGTCTTGGCGGCCGGCTTTGCGGGCTTGGCGGTGGCCTTTTGCGCTGCAGCGCCGGTTTTTCCGGGCCCCGGTGAGGCGGCGAGCGCGGTCGGTATGGCGATTGCCAGGACTGTCGCGGCGGCAAGAAGCCTATTGCCGGATGAACAAAGCGCAGATCGTGAATAGACGGGCATGGCGGGCTCCCGGGCGCGACGTCTGGGCAACGCGCCGTGCAACGGTCTGGGCATCAACGTACGATCAGAAGCCGCTCTTCACCGAAACGAGATCGCCGATGAGCGCCATTTGGTGCAGCGCCGCGACATAGGGCCCGTCGGAGCCAAAGCCGCAAAACGAGGCGTCCGACCCCATCAAGATGTTCTTGTAGCCGGTGACGGTAGCGATCGGGCTGGTGCCGAGCGTATGGGCGATCGCTTCACCGTACGACGGCTGCAGGGCCTGCAGGTCGATCTTGGTGGCGCTGTCGTCAGCGATCCATGGCGTATGGCGATCGACGAGGTGTTCGCTGAGGAAGGGAACGACGCGCTCAACCCCGCGCTGCAACGAATCGAGCAGCTCGTATGCGCCGGGGACCCCGCCAGATGCCGCCGCAAGAGGGACGCGCATCGACGCGGTGAGGGTCCGCACGTTCTTGTGGGCGCTGCGTGGACCGGGATCTCGCTGAATATGAACCAGGTTTTCTTCCTCGAGCGGGCCGCGTTCGTCACCGACCACGAAGACGTGCGGGGCCATGGCCTCGGGGATCGCGTCGGCATGCACCGCGAAGTTGCCCGTGAACGTGTAGTAGATCGGCTGCAGCTGGTGGACGACGTGATGGTAGTCCTCGCGCTGTTCTTCGGTGTCGATGAGGGCGAAGAAGCGTTTCGGGTCGGTGTTGCAGACCAGGACGTCGCATCCCAGCGCCTGGCGCCGGTCGCGCAATTGCAGGTGCGTGGCGCGGCCGCGGCGGATTTCGATCCCGGTCGCGCGCGCGTCGGGACGGAAATCGCCAGCGGCGCGGATGATGCCCGTGAACAGATCCCGCAACGTGTCCGGGCCCGTGCTGAACTCAAAAACGCCCTTGCGCAGCTCATTGATACAGCGCACGAGGGTCGCCGGGTAGGGGCGGGCAGGCAGCATCGAAGAGGCGAATCGGAAGGGGGCGAGCGTCAACGCGCGGAACGGATGCCCGTGGGCGAACGCTGCGAGCGGATCCTCGATGGCCCATTCGTCGTCGAGGAAGGGGAAACGTTTGACCAGGCGGCGGAATTTCAGCCCTTCGATCAACCCCTGCGGCGGCATGCGCACGCCGAGGGTAAGCACCTCTTCGACCTGCGCGTCGATCTCAGCCACACGCCGATAGAACGCGTCGATCGCCTGTCGTTCGCCCGGAAATTCGCGCTCGAACTCGCGTCGCATGTGTTCGGTGTGTGTCGTGACGTCGACGCGAGCGCGCGGCAGGACAACCTGGTAGCCGGGATCGATCGGCATCGGCAGGTTGCGAAGCTCCAGTCCCAGGCCGAGCTGTTCGAAGACGTGGCGGACCGGCGGGCTGCCCAGGCCGTAGATGAGCTGGGGCCGACGACAGAAGACGTGTTCTTCATGCCGATACAGCAGCGGGTGGCCCCCGTGTCCGATGACGATGACCCGATAGCCGCGCTTGGCGCACAACGCCCCGACGATAAGCCCCGCCAGGTCGGTGCCGACGATCGCGACGTGGTAGTGGGCAGTTGTGGCGTTCACGTGCGCCTCTGCTCGTTGGGACAGGAGGACACGCCCGACCTGTGCAACCGCGACAACGCGGTGAAAAAACGTCAATCGCGGGCCGAGCGAGCGGCGGACTCTAGCCCATGTGCAGCCGGTTGTGTAAGACTTGCCGCGCGCTTTGGCGGCCTGCCTGCAGCGCCCACGCCATACGTTTTGCGCCCCGCGTACCCATCTTCCCCAAAGCAGGTGACGCCGATGTCTGAATCCGAGCAGCAATCCCTCGATGCGCTGAAGACGATGACCGACCGGATCCAGCACCAGGTCGACCATTACGCGTTGCTGGGTGTGCAGACCGGCGCCGGTCACGCCGAAGTGCGCGACGCGTTCTTCCGTCTCGCCAAGCTCCTTCATCCCGACTTGCAGGTCTTCAACGAACCGGAGCGCAAGGCGGCCGTGACGCGCGCTTTCCAGGCTGTAAGTTCGGCACACAACACGCTATCAGACCCCCACCGACGCGCTGAGTACGATCACTCGCTGGGCCACGCCCCCACGCCGACCGCACCCGGTGGCGGCGAACCAAATCCCGATCTCGCCCGCATCTACATGCACCGCAGCAAGCAGGTCCTGCAGCAGCGCGCCTGGGTCCAAGCGGAAGATGGCCTGCGTGCGGCGCGCGAGCTTTTTGGTCCCGACAGCGATCCGGAATGCGATGTGCTGCTCGCGTGGGCGGTGTTCAACAACACCAACCTGCCCGAAGACGACCGTGCGGCCGAGTCCAAGGAGCTGCTCGAGCGCGTCATCAAGCTCGAACGCGCCGACCATATCGAGGCCCAGGCGAGCTACTACATGGCCATCTGGTGCAAGCTGCAGGGCGAAGTTCCCGCCGTTCGCAAACACCTCGAGCACTGCCTGAAGCTGTCGCCGCGCCATGTCGACGCGCAGCGTGAGCTCCGGCTTTTCGAGCGACGCCGCAAGAATACGGATGCTCGCAAAGATCGAAAACGCCGCAAGACCGGCGAAACGCGCCGCAGCAGCCGCACGAAGACACCCGCAGCCAAGGGCCACGACCCCAACCAGCCCGCCAAGAAGGTGAAGCTGCAAAAGAAGAAGGGGTTTCTCGACTGGCTGATGGGCAAGTAGCGTCCCAAACCGCTCGCACAACTTCGATTCGAGCCACCGGCACGCTGCGCAAGAGGCGCTGGCGGCAACGAGGTGCGCCCGCCGGGCTCATGCCGCGATGGCGACCGGCGGCTTCTTGGAGCCCATGCGACGGTACTCGACGTCGATTTCGCGGGAATTTGCCGCAATCAAGAACTCTTCGATGATTTCCAGCACGTCCGAGTCGATGAAATACGAGTCGCCCGCGTCGATGACGACCTTGGTGCCGTTTTCGATCTCATCAAATGTCCGTGTCACAGCGCCCTTGTTGAGGAACGTCACCTCTTCGGCGAAGTGGATGCGGATGTGGTGGGTGTGGTTTTCATCGTCGCTTTCTTCCATGTGCAGGAAGTGGGACTTCTTGTAGTTGCGGAAGAGGATGAAGACGATCGCGACGACCATGCCCATCGCGATGCCGGACAGCAGGTCGGTCAGCACGATGCCGACGATCGTCACGACGAACGGGATGAACTGTTCGCGACCTTTGGCGAACATCTGCTTGAAGAGCTCAGGGCGCGCCAGCTTGTAGCCGACCATCAGCAGGATCGCTGCGAGGACCGCCAGCGGCACCATGTTGAGCACTCCGGGCAGCAGGACAACGGAAAACACGAGGAAAAAGCCGTGCAGAATCGCTGACATCTTGGTCACGCCACCGGACTGGATGTTGGCCGATGAGCGGACGATGACCTGCGTCACCGGCAAGCCGCCGATGAGCCCGCTGAGGGTGTTGCCGATGCCCTGCGCGATGAGCTCGCGGTTGGTGGGCGTGACGCGCTTCTTGGGGTCGAGTTTGTCGGTCGCTTCGACGCACAGGAGGGTCTCGAGACTCGCGACGATCGCGATGGTTACCGCTGCGACATAGATCCGCGGGTCGAGGATGAAGCTCCAATCGGGGAAGGTGAAGTTGCTGAAGAACTCCGACGCGTTGGCGGCGACCGGCACGCTGACCAGGTGGGACGGCGCCAGCGCCCATTCCGAACCCGTTGACGACGCAAGGGCCTGGAACGCGATACCGAACGCGACGGCGACGAGCGGGCCCTGGACGAGGCGAAAGAACACGTGCTTCTTGACCAACACTTTCTCCCACAGGACGAGGATCGCCAGCGACACTGCCGTGATGACAATCGCGCTCATGTTCAGGTCGCCGAGCATGCTGATGAAGGCGTGGAACGTGTTGTCGCCGTCGGCCTGAGCGAACGCCATGTCGCCCTCGGGATCGGAGTCGTGTCCAAACGCGTGTGGGATCTGCTTGAGGAAGATGATGACGCCGATACCCGCCAACATTCCCTTGATCACGCTGGACGGGAAGAAGTACGCGATGACACCGGCGCGCAGAAGGCCGAGGGCGATCTGGAGCATTCCGGCGAAGACGACGGCCAACAAGAACGCTTCGTAGCTGCCGAGGTCCGCTTTGGCTGACAGAACGATGACGACGAGGCCCGCCGCGGGGCCGGAGACGCCGAGCGGGGAGCCGCTGATGGCGCCGACAACGATGCCACCGACGATACCGGCGATGAGGCCCGCAAAAAGCGGCGCGTCACTGGCGAGCGCGATGCCAAGGCAAAGCGGTACAGCGACAAAAAAGACAACAATTGCGGCTGGAAGGTCAGATTTGATGTGCTTGAACATGCTGTCGTCGCTCTCCAGACGAGGGCGTGGCGGGTAGTCGGCCACGATTTGGCGCATCTCATAGCCCAATCGGGGACCGACCGCCAATCAAATCTGGGCCAAGTGCGCGAGGAGCATAGGTTTGCCACGCGACTTCACAACCCTGTTTGAACAGCAGCCGGACAGCGATCGGATCGGATGGTTTTCGCGGTCGAAGCTGGCCCCGGCGGCTACAGTGCGAGCAAGCTCTGGGTCATCGTGACACCGGGAGGCAGCGGAACGACGGGACCGAACGCGCCATCGTCGACGGCCTCACGCACGTCTTTGGCGTAGACAGGCCCACCATGTCCGAGGTGGAAGACTCGCGTCCCGCGCTTGAGCAGCGCGTCGATATTGCGCCGCACCTGGCCGCGATCCTCGTGGTAGTAGTGCTCGCCAGGCGAGTGCGCACAGACCGCCCCACCGAACGCGCCGCCGAGCATCAGATCACCAACCAGGGCAACGTTTTCGGGCAACAGAATCGCGACGGAGCCGCCGGTGTGTCCAGGAAAGAGGACCGCCTGTCCCGCGACGCCATAAGGCCGCAGATCGAGCTTGTCGTTGATCACGACGGCCGGGGTATGAGCGGGATAGCGGTCCGCAAGAAAGAGCCGCAGAAAGCGCGCGAACACGCTCATCGGTTGAAGCTTGCGGTTCTTGCCGGCGGTGACCATCGACAGGTCTCCGCGTCCCACGGCGACGGGAGCCCCGGTGCGCGCCGCCAGCTCGAGGGAGCCACCGGCATGGTCGGCGTGCCCGTGGCTCAGCAGGATGAGCGAAACCTTCTTGGGCCCGATCCCCACGTGCGCCATCGCTTCGATGATGTCCTCGGCGCTGCCGGCCCCGCCGGTGTCGAAAACGATGACCTTCTCTCCGATGACAAGGTGCACGTTGGCGATCGACAAGCGCACCAGGTGGACCTTGGGCGACTTCGCGGTGGCGTGGTCATAGCGAATCTGCGGACCGCCGCATGCAACGGTGACAAGCGCAAACAGGAACGCGACGACGTGACAGCGTGAATGCATCGGCCGCAGCATCGGTCAATTGCTGACCGTGAGCAATCGCGCTGCAGCGCCCGGCTGGAGTGTGCTGACCCCACGATGCTCCACGGATTGCAAAGAGATTGGATCGCGCGGGATTGCGGTTGTAACCTGACGGGGCACCGCGATAAGTCATCGCTGGCACAAGTCGTCCGCCCGAGGGAATGGAAGGACCCTCGAACCGCGATCGACAGGTGCCAGCGGTTGGAGATTGTCGTGACCAACGTTGCGCCGTCACCGGCCCCAACCCGCGAGCTACAGGACGACCAGGTCGGCCTCTCCGGGCAATCCACCCAGGCACCTGCACCCGGCGCGAACGCTGCGGCACCAGCCGGCACGATGAACTACGCCGCGGGTCGCAATTTCGTCTCGCCCGACGGCGGAGGCGGTTCGATCCGCGACCAACGCGACCCATCCAATGGCGGCGACGACATGGGTGTCGCCGGCGCGACAGCATTTGGCTGTAACCCCAAGTCCAAGCCCAAGTCGCTCTTCGGCGCGCCCAAACTCACCGCCCCGTACGCCGGCCTGTTCGCCGATTTCAAGCGCCGCCAGCCGTATCCCGATGTCGAAGAAGAACACCTGCGCGCGATCTACGGCGAGATCCTCAGCCGCATCAACCAACAGCTGCTCAACGGCAAGCGCATGGCCGAGGTCATGGCCGACAGCCCCGGCGGCCGCATCAAGCGCATCATAGAGCTGCGCATCGAGGCGATGAAGCTCGCGCAATACAACAAGGCGATCGTCGGCAAACATGCGCTGGCCCCCGGGACCCGGCTCAAGGTCCTGTTCAACAAGATCGGCCCGCTCGAGACACTCGTGACCGAGGCGCGCGCGCATCTCAACGCCAAGAACACCGACCGTATCGTGGACACCGCGGGGCAGCACGGCGCCAAGGATCGTGCCCAGATCAACACGATCGAGAGCGCCCACAAGATGCTGCCTGGCGCGGCGTGCAACTTCTCGGCCGGCGTGTTCGACAGCTTCAGCGGGCTGCCGTGGGTCGGCGAGGCGCTCTTTGCGCGTGCTTCCAAGAACATGAACGCGCTCGGAAAGGAGTTCGACGACCACTACAGCGTGTCATCCGAGTTCGAGGCCGATTACCGCACCATGCGCACCAAGTCCGCCCAGATCAGCGGCAAGGTCTGGGGATCGGTGCTGCAGTCGGCCGCCAGCGGTGGTGCTGGTGCCGCCAAAGCCGCCGGGGACGCCGCCGACCTCGCGATGGCGGGGATGGAGTTGGCCGAAGTCGTCAGCACCGTCAAAGGCGCGATGGAAGCGGGATACGGGATCTTCAACGTCGCGCAGAACGTGCTCGATACCGGCACGAAACTGATGTACAGCGGGCTTGACGGCAAGACGTCAGAAGCCGACATCCGCAAGGAGCTTGCAGGCGCGGTCGATGCGACGATCGGCACACTGATCAACGCTGCCAAGGGCGCGAGCGTCGACGCCGGCTCGGGCGCCGCCTACAAGGCCCGACAGACCGAGAAGAAAGAGCAGGAGCCCAAGCGCAAAGAGAGGTGGGGCAAGGCGGCCCTCCGCGATCGGGGGGTCAGCAGCGCGGCACAGAAGCTCAAAGAGCTGCAGGCCAATCCCCAAGGCACGCCAGATTGGAAAAACAAGGTGCGGTCGGCCCAAAACGACTTCAAAGGCAAGTACATGGCGGCCTACCGCAAGGCCGAATCGGACTGGAAAGCATCGGACGCCGGCCAGGCCGATTCCGCAAAAGACGGGCTGCTCGGCGGCCACGGCGCGATGCAGCGGGCTGTTGTGAGCCATCTCATCGACAGCATCGTGGCCCTGCTCGAAGGCGCTCGCGGGGCGTTGAAAGAGGTGATCGAAAAGGGCTACGTCGAAAACGGCGCCACGCACGTAGCCAACAGCCTTGGCAAGCTCGTCGATACGCAGGTCACAGCCGCGCTCGGCGCCATCACCAACATCGCGCTCAAGCCGCTGCTCCAGAAGCTGCTCGCGAAGGTGAAGATCACAGGCGGCGCGGCAGGCACCGCGGCGTTCGACATCGTATGGGGCCCCATCAAGGAGCAAGCGATCGCGCCGGCGGAAAAATACATCAAGAAGCGGCTGCTGAGCACGGTTCGGCCGTCGATCGTCGCCATCGCCAACGACATCGTGAAGCAGCTCGCGCCAGCGGGCAGAGCGGGCACACCCGCGAAGAACAAGGACGGTGAGATCGCGCCTGCTGGCTGAGCCCGCAGACCGACACGGACAGGCCGACAAGCTCTGCACGGTGATCTTGCGCGAGCTGGCCTGGTTGTTTGGGGCCCGGCGTCCAATCGACTAAAGTCACTGCCACCTCGCCTCAAATCTATCGGCCACGCCTCGATGAACAGACCAAGCGCCAGCCGTCGCAAACGCCCCGCCCAGCCGATGCCGGCATTCGTCGCCGTGTGCAGGAGCGGTTTTACAGGGGGGCGACCATCAAGGTGACCTCGTTCTTGTCGTTGAAGAAGTGGCGCGCCCGTGCCGCGAACCCGTGCCGCAGGGCCACAGCGAGCGCTTCGTCGAGGGCCGCCCAGTCGGTCGCGCCCTTGAACTTCATCTGCACGACCATACTGCGAGCCTGCTTGCCCCCGCACCACACGTCGAGCAGCTCGACAACCCGCTCGGGGTAGGCGGCCACGTCGGACACGAGCCAGTCGACGGGTTCGTGGGGTCGAAACTTGAAAGCGTCGCCACGCAGCCAGTTCATCTTCGGGTCGGCCATCAGTGACGCGGCCAAGGGCGACCGATCCACGGCGATGACGTCAGCTCTGTAGCGGAGCAACACCCGACTCCAGCCCCCGGGGGCGGCGCCGAGATCGACCGCGGTATCACCGAGACCCGGCCAGCGGCCCATGCACGCGAATGCCTCTTCGAGCTTGCGGAAGGCGCTGGACGGAGCGAGCGGGTCGTCGGCAACGGCAGCGAGTCCTGCCGGCAACGGACTTGGCCATGTGGCGCCGGTCGGAAGGGGGATGGTCGGGGCGATGGAGAGCCACAGGTTCTCGGCGTCGCGCAGCAGCATTTGCGCGATCAGCGTCGGGCGTGGATGTGTCGGGCGCCGTTGTTTCCACGCCCGTCTTCGGGTGCGCCCGAGCCGCTTGCCAACAGCTTGGGCCACCAAGGACGCACGACGCTGCAAAGCTGGCTTTGGCTGGCCTTTGAACATGCCCGGGACGAGGACGTGCAGCAGCCATTGGGCGGCGATCCCGTCGATCGGTCCGGCGAGGTGGTCGGCGACGGCGGCGGCCAGTCGGTTGATGGATGGCGCGTGCACCGTAACGACCGACGGCAAGACCTGCAGCGCGAACACCGGATCCCAGGCCTGCAGCGCTGTGGCGTCGACATCCCGTGGCAGCCCATCGGCGGCGACAAGGCCCGGGATCGTTTCGATGGCTGCGGCGTCCACACAGCCTTGCCGCTGCAGCTCCTCGACCAGGCGGGACTCGTGGGTATGTCGACAACTGAACAGCCAGCGCCTTGTCGGGACCGCTGCCGGCGGTGGACGATTGGACACGGCCTTGGGCTCCCGGGCGACACTGTCGGCGCCTTGCACGATGCGGCGGAGAATCGTGACCGAGTCGGCGGCAAAGCGCCATCGCGGGCGATCTTCGCAAATTCGGTGGCAATTCGCGCCCGAAGGTGACTTGCTACGGGGGTGATGCCTTGCAAGGACGAGCCCAGCGATATCGCGCGCGGCGCCGTAGAGCCGTATATCGACGCCGATCTGTACGAGTACGAGTACCGGCGGCGGCGCGACGACGTGTATTTCTACACCCGGCTGGCCAACACCCAGCTGGCTCCCGGCGCGAACATCCTCGAGCTCTGCTGCGGCACCGGGCGCGTCATGCGCTCGCTGCTGCGGGCGGGCTATTCGGTGACCGGCGTTGACCTGAGCCGGCAGATGCTCGCAGGGGCCCGGCGTGGTGTGTTGCGATTGCCCCGCTCGATGCGGCCCAACGCGGCGTTCGCCCAAGGCGATCTGCGCACGCTTGATCTCGAACGGACGTTTCCGCTGGTTATCTGTCCGTTCAATTCGCTTGAGCATATGTACACGGACGACGACGTGCTTCGGGGGTTGCTGACCGCGCATCGCCACATGGAGGCGGACGGCCTGTTCGCCCTGGATGTCGAGGTGCCAGACCTGCAGTGGCTGCTTCGCGATTCGGATCGCCGCTGGGCCCGGACGAGGTTTCGCCATCCGTCCACGCGGCAGCTGCTCGAATACAGCACCAACCACACCTGGGACGCGCAGACGGAGATCGTGACATGTCGCTTTTTCTACGAGCCTCTTGAACCCGGCCCGCTGGACGACACGCAGATCATCGAGCTGACCCAGCGCAAATTCGACCCGGACCATTTGCGCGAACTGGCCCACGACGCTGGCCTCGAAACCCTGTCGCACGACGCCGACTTCCAGGACGTGCCGGTCGACGATTCTGCGGTGACCCAGGTACTGATCTGCCGCCGATCGGGCAGTTCACGCAGGTTGTAACAGCGGCAAACAGCGGGTCTGGCAGCACGTGCAACAGCCCGGCAAGCCAAGTCGAATCAACACCCTGCGAGCGCTGCGTGTGCTGCGATGGTGGCAAGAGCCCCCAAGCCCGCGCAGGTCGTCGAGGTCGAGCTGACCTGATCGCGCCGCGCGGGCTTGCTACATTCGCTCAACCACAACCAGCCGTTCACCCACGCCGGCTGGCGCGGTCGGATTCGCACCTGCAACGGTGTTGGCTCGGGACACTTCACCGACGATCAGGTCGCGGCCTTCGATCGCAAACTCGCCGCAATCCTGGCGCGCGACTTCCCCGACGAGCCGCTATGCATCCCGCACCGGATCTGGGCCACGGCGGTTCGCAAGCCCGCGCGGTCCGGCGACTGACACAAACCTGGTCCTAGCGAATCCGGACGCGGTCGACGAGCTCAAGCCGCAACGGCGTGCCGGTGAACCCGGGAATCGGTGCCGTTTGCCATCGCACCAAGCTGATCAACCACGGACGACGGACACTGCGTTTGGGCAGATCCGTCAACACCCCAGCGGGTATCGTAAAGTGGCCGTCGTCGACGAGGCGGCAGCGAATCCAGTCGAGGCTCTGCCCACGTTCCACGCCCAACACCACTTCGAGGCCAGCGGAACCGTCGACCGAACCCCAACGAATCTCAAGCCCCGATGGATCATCGTCGACCACAACATGGCCGCCACGCACCGGCTTGCCGCCAACACGGGTGAGCCGGACCGGGCGCGGAACATTGACGGTCGCTTCAAAACGCCCAACGCCGTCGCCACCAGTCGCCTGCAGTCCGAGCGTCTTGGCCGCGAGCCACTCACGCGCGTTGTCGATCTGTCCGTCGTAGCGAACGCCGCGAACCGCCGAAAACAAGCTGGGAACCATCGCGATCCGCAGCGGAAGGCGCCGCTGTCCGGACGCCAGCAGCACGTTGCCGACATCGAGCAGCTGCATGTGCGCGCTGGGTGCGATCCCGGTATGCGTCGCCGGGTCGAGCGGTCCAGCCTGGCGAATGCACGCGTCGGCGGCGGGCAAGCGAGGACCGCGGCGACCCTGCACAACGAGATCCCGCACCAGGTGGACATCGCGGCGATCGCTGTCGGCGAAGACGGCGGCCACTTGCAGACGATCATATCCCTGCGCAACCTTGCCCGGCTCAAGGCCGCTGTGGGCGAAACGCACGGTGACCGCTGCGACGTTGGCGCGATTGCGCTGTGGACGGACGGCCCGGACGTGAATCGGCGCGTTGGGCGACGACGGCGCGGCCGGCTGCTCGCATCCGCAAGCAGCAACCAGGGTCAACACCAGCAGGGGGCGAGTCATCGGGCCGAGTGTGGTACGACGGCGCCCGCCGCGGAAGGGTCGACGCCCGGCGACGATGGACGCCAGGCGATTGGGGAGCTGAAACGATGCGTGTAATCGCGGGTACATGCCGCGGCATTCGCCTCCAAGCACCCGAAGGTGTGGCGACGAGGCCCACCGCCGATCGCGTTCGAGAAGCCGTCATGAGCGCGCTGGGCGGGTTCTTCGACGGCGGCGACGTGCTCGATATCTGTGCCGGCAGCGGCGCCGTCGGCATCGAGCTCTTGTCACGAGGCATCGCGCGTGCCGTGTTCGTCGATCCGAGCCCTGACGCGGTCGGTGTGATCGTCGCCAACCTCAAGCGCTGCAAGATGACCGACAAGGCACAGGTCATGCCCTTCAACGCGGACAAGGCGCTGGCCAGGCTTGCGCAGGAGCCAAGGCGGTTCGATTTCGCGTACGTCGATCCGCCGTGGGAAGAGGGTCTCATCGATCCGATCGTAGCGGCCGTAGCGGATGCCGACATCGTGCGAGACGACGGCGAGATCATCGTGGAAGCGCCCCGCAGCCGCGAGTCGACGTGGAACGTGCCGGATGGGTGGACGATCACGTGGCAGCGCGCGTACGGCCGCTGCGAAGTCACCCGCCTGGTCAAGGCAAGCACGGACGAGAGCGACGATGGTGCGTGAGACGGCTTCTCGATCCGACCTTCGCGACGACGCGTCGTTTGAGCTGAGCGACTACCGCTTCGAGCTTCCCGCCGAATCGATCGCGCAGCGGCCAGCGTCGCCCCGTGACAGCGCGCGCCTTCTCTGCCTGGATCGATCGACCGGCGCAATTGCCCACCGCACGGTCGCCGACCTGGCCGATTCTCTGCCCGACGGCGCCATCCTGGTCGTCAACAACACCCGCGTGATGCCGGCGCGACTGGTCGGCCACAAACCCACCGGCGGCCGGGTCGAGTTGCTGCTTGCACGCCCGAGTCCCGGTATCCATCCCACCGGTCTCATCGCGCTGTACAGCACCAACAAGAGGCTCCGCGATGGCGCGACGATCATTGTCGGCGACGGCAATGCGCCCGATGTCCACGCGACAGTTGTCAATGTCCTTGGTGGCGGACGGGCGAGATTGGACTTCGAGGGTGTCGCGGACGTCACCGAGCTGGTCGAACGCTTTGGCCGTGTGCCGTTACCGCCGTACATCCGCAGCGGTGTCGAGGCCGAAGACGGGCAGGATCGACACGACTACCAGTGCCTGCACGCGACGACCGACGGTGCCGTAGCCGCGCCGACAGCCGGCCTTCATTTCACGGACGCGGTCAACGAACGTTTGATCGCCCGGGGAATCGAGCAGCTCGCGATCACTTTGCACGTCGGGCCGGGCACGTTTCTCCCCATTCGCGTCGAAGATCTGCGCGCGCACCGTGTCCTTCCCGAGCGTTTCGAGCTCGACGACGCCACGGCAAAGAAGCTGCAGGACGCGCGCGATTGTGGGCGACCGATCATCGCCGTCGGCACAACGACAACCCGTGTTCTCGAGTCTGTCGTCGGTCGGCGCGGCGCCTTCGAAGCGGCTGCGGGCGACACGGACCTGACCATCCTGCCCGGCTACCAGTTCAACGCCATCGACGGACTGATGACCAACTTCCATCTGCCCGAGTCGTCGCTGCTGGTGCTCGTGGCAGCGTTTGCAGGACGGCGGCGCATTCTCAACGCGTATGCGGAGGCCGTCGCGAAGGGCTATCGCTTCTATTCGTACGGTGACGCGACGCTGATCACATAGAACGGCCGCGCCAGGCGCTTGCCGCTACCCGCGGGAGAGATCTTCGAGGATTCCTTCCGCTTCTTCGCGGAACGGGTGGTCCTTGGGCGCGACGCGCAGAAACTTCTTGAGCCATCGACGCGCGTCGGCGAGCTGGCGGCGGTCGCGGTGGATCAGGGCGATCTGGAAATAGGCCTCGACAACCTCGGCATCGGTACTCACGGCCGCCTTTCGGAGCCACTTGAGGGCGGCTGTACTCTGGCCTCTCTGTTGAGCGATCAGACCGAGATAGAGGGCTGCGTACGCGTTTTTCGAGTCGAGCTTGATGAGCTTCTCGAGCACCCCGCGCGCCTTGTCGTCATTGACCCGAAACAGCGCCATACCGAGCTTGCCGAGCGTCTCCTTGTGGCGGCTGTTGATGGCGACAGAGGCCTGCAGGTGAGGAATCGCGTCCTTGAAGCGCTTTTCGCGGATGAAATGAAATCCGAGCTGGCGCTGCACGTCATCGAGCCAGGCCAGCGGCTTGCCGAGCTTGGCGAAGCGCGGAGCATGAAGCACCAGCCACTTCATCTCGCGCACGGCGACCTCGCCGAGCCCCTTGGGATCCTTGTCCGGGTCCTTGTTCATCTCGATGCGCATCAGCTCCGAGCCGAGGTAGTAGCGGTAGTACGGCTTGCCGTCGTCGGCCTTGATCGCGAGCTGCAGCCGCGCGATGCCTTGCTTGATTCGTCCCTGCTTGAACGCGAGACGGCCGTAGTGAAACAGCGTCTCGGAGTTGCCACCCTGCCTCTGGGCGACGCCGTGGGCGCGATTGAGGAACGTCTCCGCCAGGTCGATCTGCTTGCTGTCGAGCAGCGCTTTGCCCGCGAGCGTGTTGAGCGGCACGTTGTTGGGCTCGCGCTCGGCGAACGGCACGATCGTCTTGGCCGCTTCGCCGTGTTTACCCTTGAGCACGAGCGCCTCGGCCATCTGCAACGCGCCGTTCATGTCGAGGTTGCCGTCGTCGCGCAGGCGGCGCATGTAGAGCAGTGCGCGGTCCACCTTGCCGTTGTCCATGTCGATTCGCGCCGACTTGACCAGGTATTTCTTGTTGCTCGGCTGCATCTTGAGCAGCTTCCCGTAGATGGCGCGGGCCTCGCGCATGCGTTTGAGGACGTAGAGTTCGTCAGCGATCGGTTCAAGCAGCTCTGCGATCTCGCCGAGGCGCTTGCGGGCAGCCTCGAGGGTCAACAGCGCGTCGTCGTGGCGGCCGGCCTGGCTCTGCAGCTCGGCAAGGCGAAGGATGGCCCGCAGGTGCTTGGGCCGGCGCTTGACGACCTGCGAGAAGAAGTCGCGGGCCGTGGCGTAGTGTTGCCGTCGGTCTTCGATCTGGCCGCGCAGGTAGAGCAATTCGATCGTGTCCGGATAGAGCTTGGTGGCGACCTTGATCTCCTCGAGCGCGTCTTCGGTGCGGTTGGACCAGAGCCAGAAATCGACCAACGCGACCTCGAACGCGATCGACTTCATGCCTTTCTTCTTGCCGTCGACGAGCAGGGCCTGCGCTTCTTGGGCGTGTTTTTGGCTCAACTGCAGGCGGCCGAGTCGGATCGTGGTGAGCTCGTCGCCAGGCCGCAGCTTGAGCACGCCCTGCATCGCCGTGATTTGGTCTTCTGGCCGCCCTCGGAGCGCTTCGAGGCGCGCTTCGATGCCGTACACGATCGCGAGATCGGACTTGTTGCCGCTGCCGATCGCTTGCTCGGACGCGGTGCCGAGCAACGCCGCCGCTTTGCCGAGTTTGTTGGACGCCAGGTGAGCGGACGCCAGCAGCAGCCGCATGCGGTTGTGCTTGGGATGGGCGTTGACGATCGTTGGGATGTCTTTTTCGTTCGCTGCCCACGAGCCTCGCATGTCGCGCAGACGGGCGTTGTAGTAGTCGAATTTGAGCTTGTTGACCGACTTGCCCGCCATCGCCAGGGCCTTGTCGAGCCACTTGCGGGCGTGGGCCAGGTATTTGTCCTCGGGTTGCGCGAGCGCCATCGGATCAACGCCTGCGTCGCTGAACTCGCCGGGGTTCTTGAGCACGTAGCGGCGTCGATTCATGCGGAACAAGTCCATCATGCCGAGCGCGGCGACGCCGTAGTCATCAGGCGAGGCGTTCGCAGAATCCGCGAGGGCGCGCAGCTGCGGTTGCACCTCGTCGAGCTTGGATTCGGCCAACAGCGTCAACACGCCGTAGCGAGTCGGAATACCGACCTTGTTCTGCAGACCCTCCAGGCGCTTGCGGTATTTGGGCTCGTTGTCGAAGACCGTCGGGAAGCGTTCGTAGACGTCGAGCAGGCGATCGACCAACTGCGCGTGCACCAACTTGTCTTGCGGTGACAACTTGGCGACACGGTCGAGGCGATCGACCTCCTGCAGATAGGCCCCTAACGAGTCATCGAGCGGGACGGGCTGGAGCAGGTTCGCCGCAACTTTAACCTTCTTGGTCTTGACCTTTTCACCGGTGAGTCCGGGCAACAGATGTTTGGTGATGCCCAGATCGAGATAGCCCATGTAGTCGGCGCCGACGATGCCGACCGCCACAAGGAGCAAAGGCGCAACGACGCGTCCGATGCCGCCCGATGATTGCTGCGCGGCAGGTGTCGGAGGCGCCGCAACTGGGGCTGCGACGGGCGCGGAGATGCCGCTGAAGCTGCCGGCGGATTCCTCTTCGTCCTCGTCGAACATTGCGCCCGACGTGCTGGGCGTGGCCAGGAAGAGGGAGTCTTCGTCGTCGTCATCGCCAAAAAGCGAGTCGCCGCCACCGCTGCCACCGGGGAGGACCACGGTGTCGGTTTCGCCGCCGCCGAACGGATCGCCGCTGCTGCCAAACGGGTCGTCACCGCCGCCGAACGGATCGCCGCCGCCACCGAAAGGATCGTCACCGCCGCCGAAAGGATCGCCACCGCCGCCGAAAGGATCGCCGCCGCCGCCGCCGCCGAAAGGATCGTCTGCTGCGAAGGGATCTGCGGCTGGCTGGGCGCCGCTTGCGAAAGGATCGCTCGCGCCGCCGGCTGGGGCCGCAAATGGGTTGTCGCCACCTGCGGGTGCCGCGGACTCGCCAAACGGGCTATCGCCGCCGCCACCACCGAATGGATCGCTGTCCGCGCTGTCGGTCGCCCCACCGAGGAGCGCGCCGAAGTCGACGTCGCCGCCGCCAGAGCCAGCATCGCCACCGGACGCCGGCGCGGAGCCGCCACTGTCGAACGGGTCGCCGCCGCCACCGAAAGAATCACCCGTACCCGCCGCGAAGGGATCGGCCCCCGCTGCGAACGGATCGCTGCCGCCGGACGCGAAGGGATCGCCGCCAGCGAAAGGGTCCTGGCCGCCGAGCGCAACGGTGTTGCCACCGCTTGCGTTTGGATCGCTCGGCAGCGCCTGGCTCGGATTGGCCAGCGCGATTGTCTCGCTGTTTTCCAGCTCTTTGAGAGACGGGCCGCTGACCGTGGCCGCGTCGCCACCTGCAGAAAAGGTGTGCAGACACAGGGGGCACTCGGCGTCACCCCCGGTCGCCGCGTCGGGGAAGACCGCACCGCAATTTGGACACCGGAGGTTCAAGTGCGTCCTCGTCGCTTCGGCAAGAACCGCCCCGGCCGGCTGCTCCGCGCATCGTACGCGGCGTCATTCCGGCTCGGGACCATGGCTACGATCGTCGTCAATCGGGCGCCTGCCGACGCTACCTTGCGCGTCACGGAGGGTCAATTATGCTGCCCCCCTGCCTATGAACCCCGCTCTTACTTTCGGTATTGCCGGCCACGTCGACCACGGCAAGACGTCGTTGGTGCGCGCGCTTACGGGCGTCGAAACCGACCGTCTCAGCGAAGAAATCCGCCGCGGCATCAGCATCGAGTTGGGATTCGCCCACATGGTCGTGCCGGACGCGGGCGGCAACGACATCTCCATCGGCATCGTCGATATGCCGGGTCACGAGCGTTTTGTGCGCCGCATGATCGCCGGCGCTGCGGGCATCGACGCCGTGGTCATGGTGGTCGCCGCAGACGAAGGGATCATGCCGCAGGGGCGCGAACACCTGGGGATCTGTGAGCTCCTCGGCGTGCAGCGCGGCATCATCGTCGTGACCAAGACCGATCTCGCCGACGAGGATCTGCTCGAGTTGGTCGAAGAGGACATCGCGGGGTCCTTTGAAGGCACGTTCCTCGAAGGCGCGCCGCTGCTGCGTTTTTCGACCCGCGACGCGGACAACCTGATCGGCCCGCTGCGCGACGGGCTGGGAGCCTTCGCGTCATCGGTACGCGAGAGCCAGGACATCGCCGGCCGCCACGCGCGACCGTTCCGATTGCCTGTCGATCGCAGTTTTTCGATGAAGGGGCGCGGCACCGTTGTGACCGGCACAGCCGCGTGCGGTGAGGTCGCGATCGGCGACGTACTGCGCGTCTGGCCGGGTGAAGGAACGGCGCGGGTTCGCGAGATCGAACGACATGGCAGCAGCGTCGAGCGGTTCGCTGGAGCGGGAAGGTTGGCCTTGAACCTCGCGCGCGCGGCCGTCGAAGAGGTGCCCGTCGGCAGCGTGCTCTCTCCGGCCGGAGCTTTGATCACGACCAACCGCGTCGACGCGCATATCAAGTTGCTCGGCCACGTCACCAAGCCGATGAAGTCGCGACAACGAGGTCTGTTGCACGTCGGCACGGCCCACGTCGAAGCCGCCATCACGCAGCTCACCGGCGAGCCCTTGATGCCGGGAGATGAGGCGTTTGTGCAGCTGCACCTCGATCGCCCGCTGGCCCTGGCGCCCGGTGAGCGGTTCGTCGTGCGGGGTTCGGCGCTCGATCCGCGCTACGGCCGAACGATCGCGGGCGGGATGCTGCTCCACTGCTTGCCGCCGCGACATCGCCTCGGTGACCAGGCGATCCTCGACGCACTTGCGGCCCTGTCGTCCAGCGACATCGCCGAGCGGCTCGACGGGCTGCTCACGATCGCGGGGATGCGCGGACACAGCGAGGACGAGTTGGTGCGTTTCGAGCGGGACGGGGCGGCCGCCGTGACCAAGGCGCTCAAGAGTGCGTTATCGCGCAACCGGGTGCGGCGCTTCGGCCAGGGCCCTCGCTACTTCGCCCCCGCGGCCGTCAACCAGCTGCAAAAGAGGTTGGTCAGCGCCGTCGGCCGATCGCACGAAGAACACCCCGATCGCCCGGGGATCGAGCCGGACAGCCTGATTGAACAAGTCGGCGCGTGGCTCGATGACGACGCGCTGCGAGGCGTGATCGATCGGCTCGTCAAGTCGTCCGCGCTTGCGCGACACGGGACCGCGCTCGCGATGCCCGGCTTCAAACCGACGATTCGCACAGCGCGCGCCGAGGTCATCGAAGCGGTCATCGAAGCGATCCGCCGCTGCAAACTGGCGACGCCTGCGCCGATCGAGTTGGTCGGCCCGGGTGGCGTATCCGGCGTCGGGCGCGACGAGCTCGACGTCGCGGTTCGCACGGCCTGTGACAGCGGTCGACTGCTGCGAATCGCGCGCGATTATTATGTGGCTGCAGACTCGCTCCAGGACGCCGTCGCCACATTGTTTTCGCGGTACGGCGACCAGGAGAGCTTCACGACAGGCGAGCTGAAAGAGGTCGTCGGCCTGACGCGCAAGCACCTCATCCCTCTCGCTGAATACCTGGACGGCGCACGCGTGACGGTCCGCGATCCGGCCGGCAACAGGCGCTTTCGCACACGAGCGCGGCAAACACTTGAAGCGAGCGAGCCGATCTTCGGCGGATAGGCGGCCGTATCGGCCACATGTCGGCGTTCAATCGGCGGAGCTAGCAGACTGCGCCGTAAATCGTGTCGGTCATCGTGGGGGCCGTAAATGCAGTCTGCCGCGCGGAGCGCGAATTTGGGGTGAGGCCGGAAAAATGACACTTTTTTCGGTCGAGGGGGCTGATTCAGCCCGCTTGCAAACAACGAGCACCTGCGCCGAGGCGAAGCTTTGGCGCGGTCTGCTATGCCTTGCTGGCCTTGCCCTTTTTGCCCTTCTTCTGCGCGGATCGAGCCGCAGCAACAGCCGCAGTTTGGGCAGCATCGGCGGGGGCGCGCGGCACGGGTTGCCAGTTGGCCCACTTGCCTTCATCACGGATGCGCAGGCGCTGAGGCTCGAATCCACGGTGTTCCAACTGCCCGACAAATCGATGCAAGAGCGTGTCGAAATCGGGCGCTTCGCGGATGATGAACTGGATCAGGAAGTGGAACGGATCGGAGCACTGGGTCGCTGCGAAGAGCTTGCGGCGGCGCCTTTCTTCCTTCTCGAAAACCGTGACCTGAAAGACCACGTCGCGCCCCAGCTTGGACGCTTCGAGTTGAAATCGGCAGTGCTCCCGGATCACAGGCGCTCCCCATAGTCTGTCGGCGAGGACGGTGGATTGTTCGCTCGACCCGGCACGGTGTCAACATCAAGCAACGATGGCAGCGTCGGATTGCCTACAGCGCTGCGAGCCTACATGACGCCGAAAACCGCGCGACGAGACGCCCGTCGATTCTCGTTGACACCCCCATACCCCTTCCCTAGTATCCGCGCCCCCAAGGGACCCGACTGTCAGGGCCTTTGCCAAGCAATGCCGCGAATCCGAAGGGTTCCAGTGGAGTAGAAGATGGCGGTACCCAAGCGACGACTGAGCAAATCGCGCCGCAATCGCCGTCGGGCGAACCACGACAAGACGGACGCACCCACCCTTGGCATCTGCCGCAACTGTGGTGCGACCGTTCGTCCGCACTGCGTTTGTGGCGATTGCGGGCACTACCGCGGCCGTGAAGTGATCGAAGTGGCCGTGGCCGAAGAAGAGCTCGAAGAGGCGGTCTAAGATCGTCCCGGGCCTGCCCCACCTGAACTTGCCGAGGGCGCGCTAATGCGAATCGCGATCGCCTCGGACCACGCCGCTGTTGAAGCGCGATCCGCCGTTGCTGCCGATCTCGCCGGACGTGGCATTCAGATCGTCGACTGCGGCTGTGCCGCCGGCGAGCGCGTCGATTATCCCGACTATGCAGAGCGCGTCGCACGGGCCGTCACCGACGGTCGCGCCGATCGCGGTGTGCTGCTATGCGGCACCGGCATCGGTATGAGCATCGCCGCCAACAAGATCGCCACGATTCGAGCGGCTCTCGTCCACGACGTGACGACGGCCCGGCTCGCAGCGCAACACAACAACGCCAACGTCCTGTGTGTGGGTGCCCGCGTGCTCGGACCGGTCACGATCGCCGAGTGCATCGCGGCGTGGCTCGACACGGCATTCGAAGCGCGCCACCAACACCGGCTCGACAAGATCACCGCGCTCGAAGCGCGCGGTTGAGATCGTCATCGGCTATCAATCACCGTGAACTGCAACCGCTGCGACGGCGCTGATACAAGGGTCGTCGACTCGCGCCTGGCCAACGACGGCAACGCGGTCCGACGGCGCCGCGAATGCGCCGATTGTGGCCACCGCTTCACAACTTACGAACGCGTCGAGCAGCCGCCGATCCTTGTCATCAAGAAGGGCGGTCAGCGCGAACAATACAGCCGCACCAAGATGATGGACGGCCTCCTCAAAGCGCTGCATCGCCGCCCCGTGCCGCTGGAGGATGTCGAAGCGTTTGCACGTGATCTCGAAGTGCGCCTGCGCGAACGACCCAAGCGCGAAGTGTCATCTCGCGCGCTCGGCGAAGAGATGCTGCAGTTCTTGCGCCAGGCCGATCACATCGCCTACGTGCGATACGCCAGTGTTTACCATGAGTTCGAGAACATTGATGCGCTCTTCGAGGCGGTAGCCAACCTGGTGGAAGACCGCAAGACGGCCGAACGGAACGAGCGGTGACCGACGCGGACGACCCGACCAACGGCGATACCGATCGCCTGTTCATGCGCCGCGCGATCGACCTCGCGAAGAAAGCTGACAAACGGGTGCGCCCCAATCCTGCGGTGGGCTGCGTCGTCGTGGCCGATGGCAAGATCGTCGGAGAAGGCTGGCACCGGCAGCTTGGCGGACCTCACGCCGAGGTTTTTGCGCTGCGTGACGCCGGCGATCAGGCGCGCGGGGCGACGGCCTATGTGACCCTTGAGCCGTGCAATCACACCGGGAGAACTCCGCCGTGTGCAGACGCGTTGCTACAGGCCGGAGTCGCTCGTGTGGTCATCGGGGCCGGCGATCCCAACGGTATCGCCGCTGGCGGGGGCGCCTACCTTCGAGACCATGGAGTCGATGTTGAGCGCGGCATCGAGCAAGCCACTTGTGAACGCGTTGCCGAGGTGTTTTTCGTCAATCATCGCTGCGGACGCGCGCACCTGCGCCTGAAAGTGGCCGCAACGCTCGACGGGTTTACAGCCGCGGCCGACGGAACGTCGCAATGGATCACCGGTCCGGCGGCAAGGCACCAAGTGCACCGACTGCGCGCCGATGCGGACGCGATCCTCGTCGGCAGCGGCACCGTTTTAGCGGACGACCCCCGCCTTTCCGCGCGCGACGTCCCCTGCGAAATCCAGCCTGCGGCCGTGGTGCTCGATCGCCGCCTCCGAACGCCACCAAGCGCATCCCTGTTCTCCGAAACCGCGCGCGAAAATCTGGTCTATACGACGACGGGACACGGTGCCGAGAGGCGGTCCGCACTGGAGTCGACCGGGGCGATCGTGGTGGCGATCGACGCTGGCGACGACGACGAATACCTGCGCCTGGTCCTGGCCGATCTGCTCCGACGCGGTCGGGCGGCGGTCTTTGCGGAGCCCGGCGCGACCGTCGCGGGTGCCGTGCTGCGGGCCGGGCTGGTGGACCGAGTGGACATGATGTTCGGCGCCAAGCTGCTCGGAACCGGCGCTCCCGTGTTCGGCAACCTTGGCGCAAACACGATCGCGCAGGCCGTTCCGTTGGTGATCGACGAGCTGCAGGCCGTCGGTGCGGACGCGTGGATCAGCGCGCGGCTTCACCAGCGTCCAGGACAATAAGGAGAACGCCGATGTTCACCGGAATCATCGAGACACTGGGGCGCGTTGTGCGCCTCGATCGCCAGGGCGCCGACGCGCGCGTCATGATCGCGGCCACGTGGGCAGACGGCGCTCATCCCGGTGTCGCGCTCGGCGATAGCGTCGCCATCAATGGCACGTGCCTGACCGTCGTCGAGTTCAAGGTGCAGGGTGACGGAGTGCACATGGCGTTCGACGCGAGCTACGAGACGCTCAAGCTCACCTCGCTCGGAGATCTCGGGCCGGGGTCGATCTGCAACCTCGAACGCGCGCTGCGAGTCGGCGATCGCCTGGGCGGCCACGTCGTCAGCGGCCACGTCGATGGCACCGGCAAGCTCGTCGCGTGCGATGAACGCGGTGGCTGTTGGGATCTGACGTACTGGATGCCGCCCGAGATCGCGCCGGAAGTCGCCCACAAGGGTTCGATCGCGATCGACGGCGTGTCTTTGACGGTCAACGATGTATCCGTCGACCGCTTCCGGGTGACCGTCATCCCGCACACAGCTGACAATACGCAGCTGCTGCAAGGTGGCGTGGGCAAGCGCGTCAACCTCGAGTCCGACGTGCTCGCCAAGTATGTGCGGCGACTCGCGACGTTCGAAGGGTCAGCCGGGGTGACTCGAGCGCTCTTGGCGGAGTCGGGCTTCCTCGAATAGCCGGCCGGCGAAAACGGCCATCGTGCGGACGTGTACTAACCGAACGAATGCGGACCCGTCCCGGTTTTTGTCGGCCTCGGGATCCGTGGTAGATTTCGTTCTTGCTTGCACCCCTGAGTTCGACCGCGCACGCGCGCGGCGTTCGTCTCTTTGCGAAAACGAGGGCGCGCTGAACATCCCGTCGCCAAAGCGTTTCCGAGCTCTCGCGCGTGCATCGGCAATCGTGCTCGCGGTCGCGGTAGTGCGGCCGGTCTCGGCCCAAAAAGCTGCGACGACGGCGCCCAAGCCGGTGGAGGCTGCGGTCCCGGCGCGCGTGGAACACTCCAAGGCGCCAGGTGCAGTTCATCGGGCGGTCAAGACGCGGCCTGTGGCCGGATCCCGAACACCGACCACGCGGGCGATGCCGACAACCCGCACGGCGATCCGCGCCGAGCTGCCGAGCAACCTCGTGTTCGAAGGACTGCCGGCCAACGCCCTGACGGTGCGATCGCTGGTCAAACGCAAGGCGCTCAAGAAGGCCCTTCGCGTCACCGAGATGGTGCTCAAGCGGCAGCCGCGCAACACCGAAGTGCGCATGCAGCGGGCCAAGATTCTCTATTGGCTCGACCGTATCGACGAGGCTGAAAAACAGGCAACGCGCGTCTACCGGCTCGACAACTACAACACGGCCGCGCTGCGCCTGGTGGGAGACATTCGCCTACGTCGCAAGGACATTCGTGGCGCCATCCGGGCGTACCGCGAGGCTATTTTGCGGGGCGATGCGGACTACGGTCTGCGTCTGCGCGTCATCGATCTCTACATCACCATCGACCGGCCCTACCTCGCCGAAGCCATGCTGCGCCCGGGCATGGTGCTTCCCGACGAGCTGGCCTGGCGCCTCGCGCGAGCCTTGTACCGATGGGAGGCGCAGGTCTTCGCCGCCGGCGCACGTTTCAGCTCGACCAATACGTCCGCCCTGTGGTTCCGCGCCCAGGGATCGGCGGCGTACACCTGGTCCAAGAACATGACGCTGCAAGCTGGAGTCTACGGTGAACGACGCGCCGCGCAACGCGCTGGTGGTTTGTTGTTCGGCCAGCTCTTCTTCACCAGCGGTTCGTTGTCCGGCGACGCGCGCCTGGCGTATTCGCCCCTGCCGTCCGACTTCTTGCCGACCATCGACGGCTGGCTCGAGGGCGCCTACAACTTCGGCAAGTTCGCGCTCGGCGGCTGGATCCGCTACGCGAGCTACCAGATCGCGCCGCAGCTCTCGATTGGTCCCTACGCACAAATTCAGCTCGGCCGTCTGTTCATCAAGCCCGGCTACCTGCTGGTCCTGCGCGGCGACCTCGAAGACCCGCAGATCGATCACACGATCTTCTTGCGCATGCGCTACCAGGCCAACGTCCAGACCTCGGCTTTTGCATGGTTGTACGTCGGCCAGGAGTCGGTGTTCGGCAGCCGGCGTTCCATCGCCGCGAAGGACGAGTCGGCCGTCTCGCTCGTCGTTGGCGCAGAGCGTTGGTTGGGCCTGCGCTGGGGCGTGCGCGGCATGGTCACGGCCATGAAATACGTCGGTGAGATCGACGCGACGCTGATCGAGCTATTGATCGCATTGAGGGCACGGTTTTGAGTTGGCTTGACGGCCTCTCCACGGCCGAATTCATCGTCGTCATTATCGTCGTCGTTCAGGTGTTGATCGTCGTGTTCGGGCTGTTGGGCCTGGTGTTCTTGCGGCGCAAGGCGATCAACAGCGAAGAGCGCTACGAACAGGCCCGTCGCCGACTCAGCGAGCTCATCCCCGAGCTGGAATCGGGCAACAACGCGGCCAAGTCGGAGGCAAACCGTCTCCTGCGTCGGCTGGGTCCCGACAACTCGAGGCGGCTGCTGACCGAGCTCGCCGAGTACATGACCATCGAAAGCGCGACGCCGCTGGCCGAGCTCTTCATCGCCGCCGGACTCGCCGAAGCATCCAAATCGCTCGTCACCAAGCGCGCCTGGGAACGCCTCCGTGCCATCCGCGAGGCGCGCGCCCTCAACGATCCGAGCGACATGCTCGCCAGCCTCGTCAAAGACGGCTTGCCCGACGTCCGGATCGCGGCGTTCGAAGCCTTGTGCGCGCTTGGCCGAGCCGAAGAAGCCCTGGTCGCCCTCCGACCCATCTCGCAAGAAGGCCGCCTCGTCCGCACCCGCGCGATCGACTCGCTGGCGGCGACCGAACCCTTGCCGTTGCGCCAGCTGGCCAACCTCTCCGAATCCGATGACCCGCAGATCCGCTACATTTGCATCGGCGCGCTCGGGCGTTCCGGCCGACGGGAAGCCATCGACGTGATCATCTCGGGTGTCACCGATGCCGATGTCGAGGTGCGCATCGAGTCGCTGCGGGCGCTCAAGGAAATGGACGACACGTCCGCGCTGCCAGCATGCTTGTCGGCGCTCAAAGACGAGTTTTGGGAAGTCCGATCGGCAGCGGTCGGCACCTGCGCTGAATTGGGAGGGGAAGGCGCCGCGGGCGATATCGCCAAGCTGCTCGCGGATCCCGCCGAATGGGTCCGCCACAACGCCGCCGTCGCGCTCGGACGCTGCGGGGCAACCGGGCTGGCCTACCTGCGCCAGGCGGCGGCGGAAGGCAACGAAAACGCATCGAGCGCGCTGGCTGCGCATCGACTCACCACCGAGGGCGGCTAGCAGCCGCAAGGACGACACCCAACACGCATGGTCAGTTTTCTCAACTGGTTTGTGCTGGTCTACTTCATCGTCTTGACGGCGGGGTATATCGCTATGTTCGCGGCGGCGATCGTCGGCGTGATCCGCGTGCGTCGCGAGCTCGAAGGCAGCTCGCCCGAGAGCGTGAGCCTCCGCGGCCGCGCAACCCTGCCCATCTCGATCATCGTGCCGGCCTACAACGAAGAGAAGACCGTTGTCGCGTCCGTCCGCGCCCTGCTCAACCTGCGCTACCCGCAGCACGAGGTTGTGGTCGTCAACGACGGCTCATCGGACGAAACCCTGGCTCGTCTCCGCACGGCATTTGCCCTCGAATCGGTGCCGATCGACCTGCGTCGCGACCTGCAACATCGCCCGATCCGGGCCGCCTATCGTTCCGCCGTCAACCGCCGCCTGGTCGTCATCGACAAGGAAAACGGCGGCAAGGCCGACGCGCTCAACTGCGCCGTCAACACCGCGCGATTCCCACTCGTCTGCGCGATCGACGCCGATACGCTGATCATTCCCGACGCCCTGCTGCGCCTTGTCCGCCCGTTCCTGAGCGATCTCGACGTCGTCGGTGTCGGCGGCACGCTCTGTCTCGCCAACGGCTGCAAAATCGAACGCGGCAACGTCGTCGAGGTCGGCCTGCCCCGCAAATGGCTCGCCCGCTTCCAGGTCGTCGAGTACATGCGCGCTTTCCTGGTCGGCCGCCTCGGCTGGGACGCGCTCGGCGGAAACCTCATCGTTTCTGGTGCCTTCGGTCTCTTCCGGCGCGCCGCGATCGTCAAAGCCGGCGGCTATGCGACCGACACGGTTGGCGAGGACATGGAGCTGGTCGCCCGCCTCCGCCACGACGTGCCCAAGTGGCTGCAGGCCCGTGCAATTCGCCACTTGCCCGACCCCGTCTCGTTCACCGAGGCCCCCGAAAGCGTGAAGATCCTCGGCAACCAGCGCGATCGATGGCAACGCGGCCTCGTCGACACGCTGTGGCGCCACAAACGCATGACGCTCAACCCCCGCTACGGCGCGATCGGGCTGTTTGTCATGCCGTTTTTCTGGCTGTTCGAGCTGATCGGACCGCTGATTGAATTCTTCGGCTACATCTACCTGCTGCTGACCCTGCTCGGCGGCATGCTCGAACCCTTCTTCGCGTCCCTGTTCGGGATCATGGCGCTGCTGTCCGGCTTCCTGTTGTCGCTGGGCGGGATCTTGCTCGAAGAGCTATCGCTGTCGTTTTTCCGGGCCCGCGGCGACATGGGCAGGCTCATTTTTATCGCGCTGATGGAGAACTTCGGCTATCGGCAGATGGTCCTGTTTTACCGTATCCGCGGCATGATCAATCACCTGCTGGGCAGCCGCCAATGGGGCCGCATGGTGCGGTCGGGCTTCCGAGAAGAGGCGCGAACCTATGAAGGTGCCCGTCTGTTCATTCCGATCATCGTGACCGTGCTCATCGCCGTCATGGCTGCGATGCCGCTGGCGTGGCTTCTCAAGGAGCGACCGCAGACAAGCGTTGTGGTCATGGACAAGACGGTTCCGTTCCAGAACTACCGCGAACATAAGCGGCTGATGTGGCTGCTTTCATACCACAAGGTGCAGCCGCCAGAGGGCCGCCTGCTGTGGAGTGTTCAGCGCGACTACGTGGGCTACGACCCGCGCGCCGGACAAGCGGTCGACATCAACGACGAGCACCTGCGCAACCACAAGCTGCTCTACATCGCGGATGCCTACGGTGTGTACACAGGCGACTACATCAGTCCGCGCAACCAGGTGGAGCACCTCGAGCTATCCGACCGCATCTACGGCGGCATCAACAACGACGAGGCGGCCGCCATCGAGCGTTTCGTGCGCGGCGGCGGCAGGTTGGTGGGCGAATTCAACTGCCTCGGTAGCCCGACGAGCGCCGGCGCCCGCAAAAGACTCGAGCGGATGCTCGGCGTCTCCTGGACAGGCTGGGCCGCGCGTCACCTCCACGATTTCTCGGACTACCGCGAGATCGCCGACTGGGTGCGGAGGCGCTGGGAGCTCGAATTCAAGCGCAAGTGGGACTTGGAAGGCCCCGGACTGCTGTTCGTGCACGAAGACGGGCGCGTGGTCGCGATGCGCGAAGGTATCGAGCTGGCCGACCCGCCCATCTACCTGCGCTCCGGAGACCGCAAGATCCCGTATGAATTCTGGTTCGACATTGTGCAGGCGGTCAACCAACACGAAGTACGCGCCGAGTTCAGAATTGACTTCGAGGAGTCCGGAGCCCGCCTGCTGCAGGCGTTTGGCATCCCCGATCGGTTCCCCGCGGTTGTTCACGACGACGAGCTCACCCGCGTCTACATGGCCGGCGACTTCTCCGATAGCGGTCACTCGCTCGGGCCGGCGTGGATGGCGGGTGTGACAACACTGCGTGAATGGATGGCGCGTATGCACCTGATGCCAGACGACACGCGGCTGACATGGGAAGTCTATGCGCCGCTGGTCGACCGCATCATCAAGGCAAGCGCCGGCGAGCCCTTCAAGTGATCCGCTCCGTGGCGGTCGTTACGACGGTCGCGGTCCTTGGTTGCGCAGCCCCGGTCGTCTCGCCCACCGACAAGGCCCGTTGCGCGCGGCCCGATCCCGTCGCTGAAGCCAAGCGCGCTGTGGCAGCCCTGCGCGTCGTTTCGTTCAAGTCGCGCCCGATGTACGACGTCGGCGCCGGCAGAAAAAGCGTCACATTCACGCCCAGGGACGCCGGACCGGACGCCCGCGCGGTGATCACCTTTCCCTTCCCCGGTAAGTTCGACGGGGCACCCAACGGCTTTGAGCGGTTGAAGTGGCGCAGCTATACCTATGACAACGCGCTGTACGCCCTGTGGCATACGGCCAACGGCAACCAGGAAGACGCCGCCGAGATCCTCGCGACCCTCGCCGCGCTACAGAGACTCGACGGCGCTTGGGGTTTCTCGTTCGACGTGCGGCACGGCAGCTTCTACAACGCCGGATACGTGCGAACCGGCGCGGTCGCGTGGGTCACCTACGCCTTTGCGATGTATGCCGAGGCGTTCGATGACGACAGATTCGCCGGTCCAACGGTGCGCGGAGCCAAGTGGCTGGATCGGCAGGTAGACGCCAAGACCGGACTGCTGCGCGGCGGCAGCGGGCGCTGGATCGACGGGGGCAAGTCCTTCGAGCCCGGATACGTCGCCGATTGGTCTTCCACCGAACACAACGTCGACGCCTACTTCGCGTTCAAGGCCCTGCGGCACGCTGGTTTCCAGACCCGGACCGACCCAGCCGCGCTCGCCACGTTGATCGCAGCGCGCCTCTACCTGCAGGACGAAGGACGCTACGCCCAGGGGTTGCAGCCGACGGGACACGATCGGATCAGCGCGCTCGACGCAGCGGGTACGTGGACCGCGCTCTTCGATGTCTCGCGGGGCGCCAATAAGCGCGCAGTGTCAGCATTGGCGTGGGTCGATCGGGTTCATGGCGTCAACGACGGCGGATGGCGCGGCTACAAACCCTATCAAAGGGGCCCCAACGTCTGGTTTGTCGAGGGCTCCATCGCCCGGGCGCTTGCCGATCATCGGCTCGGGCGAAAGCAAAGGGCTCGAGCGTTCGTTTCCGAGGTGGCACAGCTGGCATGTATCGCCGGCGGACCGCTGCTCTATTCGACGAGCTGGGCGCCTGACTTCCCCGCTACACCTGCGGCTGCACCCACGCTCTGGTTTGCGCTGACGGTGCGCGAGGTGAGCGCCGGAAAGCAGCCGTTTCTGTGGCGCTGAGCGCTAGAGAACACCGTGATCGCCATTGTCTAGCCGCTGCCGGTTGACGTCAGCATCGTTTCCGCTATGATTGCGCCCCCGATCCAACGGGGACCGTACAACTTATTGAAATTGTTATAGAAATCGCGCTTCGACGGGGTCGGTTCCCGAGAGCCGACCGAGCCGGCCGCGACAAGGACAAGCCACATGGATATGCAGACGCTGCTGCTCGCGTCATTGGGCTGCGGAGTACTCGCGCTCGCCTACGCGGGCTGGAAGTCGACTTGGATCAAAGCCCAGGACCCCGGTACCGACCGCATGATCGAGATTGGCGGTTACATCGCGGATGGTGCGATGGCCTTCCTGTCTCGCGAGTACAAGGTGCTCAGCATCTTCGTCGTCGTGGTCGCGGTTGCCCTCGCCGGCCTCAACGCCGGGCTCAAGGGGAGCAGCTGGCACATCGCAATCAGCTTCGTCGCGGGCGCGATCGCGTCTGGCCTCGCAGGATTCTTCGGCATGAAGGTCGCGACGATGTCCAACATCCGAACCACCGCCGCAGCTCGTAAGGGTCTGGCTGGTGCGCTCGACGTCGCCTTTTCCGGTGGCGCCGTAATGGGCATGAGCGTGGTCGGCCTCGGTGTCGTCGGCATCAACATCCTGATGCTGCTGTTCACCAACATGTGGTCGGACAACCTGCCTCTCGCGGTGCAGGTCACCACGGGCTTTGCGCTCGGCGGCTCGTCCATCGCGCTGTTCGCCCGCGTTGGCGGCGGCATCTTCACGAAAGCCGCAGACGTCGGCGCTGACCTCGTCGGCAAGGTCGAAGCCGGTATCCCCGAAGACGACCCCCGCAACCCCGCGACAATCGCTGATAACGTTGGCGACAACGTCGGTGACGTGGCCGGGATGGGCGCTGACCTCTTCGAGTCGTACAACGGCGCTATCATTGGCGCGATGGTCCTCGGCGCCGCGCTGTGGAAAAGCGGAGACGCAGCTGCGCAGGCCTCGGCCACCAACGCAGTTGTCCTGCCCCTCGTGCTCGCGGGCGTGGGCATCATCGTCAGTGTCATCGGCACGTTCTTCGTGAAGATCAAGGAGGGCGGCGACCCGTCCAAGGCGCTGCACACCGGTACGTTCGGCGCGGCCGCCATCATGGCCGGCGCGACCTACTTCATCGCCAACCACTTCGCTGGTGGCGGCTTCGCTTTCGTGGGCCGTGAGAACCCGGTCAGCGGCACGGACATCTTCCTGGCGACAATCGGCGGCCTCGGCGCCGGCGTGCTCATCGGCATGGTCACCGAGTACTACTGCGGCACCGACAAGCCGCCCGTCATGGAGATTCGCGAGCAGTCCAAGACCGGCTCCGCCACCAACATCATCGCCGGCCTCGGCGTGGGCATGCGGTCCACCGCCATCCCGGTTCTCCTGATCGTCGCCGCCATCCTCATCGCATACACGTTCGCCGATCTCTACGGCGTGGCCATGGCCGCGTTTGGCATGCTCAGCACGACCGGTATCCAGCTCGCCGTGGACGCCTACGGCCCCATCGCTGACAACGCCGGCGGCATCGCCGAAATGTCCGAACTTCCCCCCGAGGTTCGTGAGCGCACCGACAAGCTCGACGCTGTCGGCAACACCACCGCCGCCATCGGCAAGGGCTTCGCTATCGGTTCGGCCGCGCTCACCGCGCTCGCTCTCTTCGCCGCCTTCCGTACGCAGGCTGGCGTCACGTCGATCGATTTGACCGACCCGAAAGTCATGGCCGGCTTGTTCATCGGCGGCATGCTGCCCTTCCTCTTCTCGTCGATGGCGATGAAGGCGGTCGGTAGCGCTGCGATGGAGATGATCAAAGAAGTGCGTCGTCAGTTCCGCGAGATCCCCGGCCTTATGGAAGGCACCGCGACCGCGGAGTACAGCAAGTGCGTCGATATCAGCACCGCAGCCGCCATCCGTGAAATGGTCAAGCCGGGCCTGCTCGCCGTCATCGCGCCGATCGTGATCGGTGTCTGGAGCCCGGACGCGCTCGGTGGCCTGCTCGCCGGCACGACGGTCTGCGGCGTCATGATGGCCATCTTCATGTCCAACGCGGGCGGCGCCTGGGACAACGCCAAGAAGCAGATCGAAGGCGAGCCCAAGAGCGAAGAGAACGACACCGGCAAGGGTTCGCAGTCGCACAAGGCTTCGGTTATCGGCGACACCGTCGGCGACCCCTTCAAAGACACGGCGGGCCCGTCGCTGAACATCCTCATCAAGCTGATGAGCGTTGTAGCGCTGGTCATCGCGCCGTTCCTCGCCAGCATCCACGGCTAGCCAGCATCCACGGTCGGACTGAATCCACGCCAGTCGCCGCACTGTTTGCGGCACGGGCTTGGAGCACGGTCGCCGCGGCGGCATACTCGGACGCCATGCGCGATGGCTTCGCAGTTTCTGTCGGTTTCATAGGTGCGGCGTCCGTCGCCCTCGTGGCGCTGCTTGGCGCGTGCTCCGATGAGGCGGACGAAGAGCTACCGCCGGTCGGGCTTGCCACGCACATCGACAAGCTGCTCGCTGATCCATCGCCGCTGCCCAGCCAACGGTCCGACCTACCTGCCGCCGCAACGCCGGACGTCCCGCCAGCTGCACAACAGGATCTCGCCGCCGTCGGTGCGCACGGGACCGACCAGGTAGACGCCAGCCCGCCCCCTGCCGCCAAACCGGACACGCCCCAAACCGCCGCTGACTCAGCGCCCGCTGCCGCGCCACCACCGCCCAAGCCGCCTCGTGCCGGCGAACCCCGCAAGAAGGCGCCGACGCGCCGGCCGGCGACTCGAAAGCGTCCACGCAGCAAGACCGCGACGAAACGAGCGTCGGTCGCCAGGCGTAGCCGTCCGCCCAAGGCCTCCCGCCGCCCGTCGCCGCCGCCACCGATGCCCGCTCCGCCCGCTGGGGCCTCACCACCGCCCGGCTTGGACGCGACGGACCTGTATCACCTCGGCGATCAGCAGCTCCGACAGGGCAAATACAGCGCCGCGATCTCCAGCCTCGCCGCCAGCCACAAGATGCGCCCCAGCAAGCGCACGCTGACCAAGCTGGGTCAGGCATATTTCGACGCCCAACAGCTGAAGAAGGCCGAAAATGTGCTGCGACGCGCCGGGACCCACGCGCCCGCCATGTTGATGCTCGGGACGCTGTACCAGCAGACCGGGCAGCAGTCGCGCGCCCGCAAGGTCTACAAGGCGTTTCTGACCAAGTACCCTAATCACAAGCGCGCGACGTGGGTGCGTACGATCCTCCAAGCCCTGTAGCCGGCCGTCCCGCACGGGGGTCGAGGAGAATTCCATGTTGAACCACGCCAGCCGCGTCACTGTCGCCTTTTTGGGTGTCGCTCTTGTCGTTGTCGCCTTCGGCTGCAGCCGCCGCAAACCGGCCCCTGCAACAGCGCCGTCCGCCAACCATGGGGCGCAGCCAGTCACCGCTGTCGCCCAGGCCGCGAAAGCCAAAGCGGCCAAGATTGCCGCCACGCAGCCCACCACCGGCAATGTGACAAGCACGCCGAGCGAGCATGTAGCCAGCGGCAAGCCGATCGCGCCCCCCGAAAAGTACCGGAGCGTCGACGCCAAGTCGGGCGGCGTCTACTACGGCAACCCGCAGATGCAGCTGGACAGCAAGACCCTGCAGGACGTCAAGAACACGATCGAGCAGACCTGCGCGTTGCTCGAAGAGGGCGTCGATCTGCTCGAAAAATACGCGAAGACGCCCGAGAAAGCGGCCAAGGCGCTCGACAAGTACCGCGACAAGAACGCCGACCGCATTCAGCGTGTGTTCAAGTCCGCGAGCGACATCAAGGCGCGGCTGCGATCGGCCGGTTACGACCAGGATATCCCCGCGGAAGTGCGGCCAGACTTCGAAAAGCGCATGGGCGCGATCCAGGAGCGGCTCGAGAAGATGCGGACGACGTACCGCGAGCACACCGACGTACTCGAAGCGTTCGGCCGACTCTTCCCGCGGGGCCCATGAACCGATCGCCGGACGCGGATGACGCCGCGCGCTTTCTGGCATTCCAACTGCGCCTGCGGACCGCCCTTCGCAGGCCGCCTCGCTGGTCGTGGCTGCTGGCTGCGGTGCTGGTGGCGGTGGGTGCGTCGACGCTCGTACTGGGCGCCAAGAGCGTCGACGGTGGGGCGCTGCAGGTCATGCTCGCGGCGGGTGTGATCCCCGACAAGATCCTGCAAGGCCAGTGGTGGCGCGTGTTCACGGGCACTTGGCTGCATCAATCGTGGCCACACCTGATGGTCAACGCGATCGGCCTTGTGCTGGTTGGGCGGTACGTCGAGGCAACATTCGGCGGCCTGCGGCTTTGGCTGATCTACGCCACGGCAGCCCTCGGTGGCGTCGTTGGAACAGTGGTCTCTGGCCAGACCGTCTCCGTGGGCGCTTCCGGCGCTGTTTTCGGACTCGTAGGCGCGCTGCTGGCAGTTGGATGGCGGCTGCGACGGAAGCTCAGCAAGCCGCTGCGTCAGACGTTGATCGCGATACCCGCGGCCGTTATCGGCGCCGCGCTCATCATGCAATGGATCGCGTCCACCGGCGTCGCAAGCAGCCAAACCGACGGCTGGGCGCACGTCTTCGGCGCTTTGACCGGCACAGCCGTCGCCTATCGGCTGGTGATCTCGTTGCGCGACGCTGGCGGCGAGCTGTTGGTCCCGCGTGCGCCGGGTCGGAGCCGCGATGCGATGTGGGTCGTGATCGGTGGCGCAGCGCTATTCGGCGCGGTGATGGTGGCGGGCGTCACAGCGTTTCCCTTGATCGACGAACCGATCCAGATCGACGTGGTCAATCCACAGGTCGTGCAGGTCGACAACGTCACGTTCCGGGTGCCCGCAAGCTACGGAAGCGGAGTCTGGCGCGAAGGGCGTTGTGATGGCGAGTTGACCGGTCTGGCCTGGGCGCTGCGTTCCGAGCGGATTGCATGCCACCGTTTGCCGCTTGGGGGCGTGCTCTTGATCGGCCGGCGCAACCGGCTGCTCACGCAAGACGATGGTGACTTCAAGGCGATGCGAACGGCGAACCAATCCGGCGAATGGACGTGGCGGCAGGCCGGCGTGATGCTGTACCCGATCGCGCAACAGTGGCTGTACATCATCGCGGCTCCTCAAGCGCTGCATCCGACGTACAAGCGCGCATTGACACCCTTGCTGCCACCGCGCGGGCAAGCCACCATCAGCCGCCCGGATCCGCCTGGAATCTCGGCGACACAACCCTGATCCAAGCGCGTACCTTCGCCGCGGATGGAGCCCGACACGTGACCGCGATCGCCGCAAGAGCCCCTGGGACGACGCGCGGACGGCAGCTGCTGGTTGTCGCGCTCGCCGTCGTGCTTTGTGGTGGCGCGATCGGCTGGCGTGTCTACAACGCCGCGACCGCAGGCGAGGGGATCGAAGGCGCGATGGGAGCGCTGGAAGCTGCAGGGGCCGAGATCCAAAGCCGCCCGTGGAAGCCCGGCTACGACGTCCCGCTGCAGGCGCATCCGCAGAGCAAGAACGGCCAATTGCAGCAGCCGGTCGCGAGCTTGCTCAAGGGCAAACAGGTGGTTCTGCTCAACTTCTGGGCTACGTGGTGTCCGCCTTGTCTGGACGAGCTCGCGTCGCTGCACTTGCTGGCCGGCCGGCTTCATAGCGATGGCGTGCGCGTGCTGGCGGTTTCCTACGACGATGACTGGAAGACGCAGACCCGTGTCCTTGCCGAGAAGCTCGGTGCCACGATGCCATCGCCGATCGTCTGGGCGCGGGATCCGCAAGGCCAGGAAGGGCGTGAAGACGCGATGATGCGAACGCTCGTTGGCACGCGGAAGCTGCCGGAGACCTATGTCATCGCCGATGGCCAGATCATCGCGCGATTCGTCGGCGAACAGACGTGGACCGACCGCAACATCGAGCGCTCTGTGCGGCGACTTGCACGGGCAGTTCGTTGACCGATTCCCCCGCAGTTGACGACCAGCCGCTGTCCGAAGACGGCCCGGTCCAGCCCGTTCTCGTGCCGCCGCGGGGCCTTGTCGCCACCATCCTTGTGATCATGGGCGCGCTCGCCGTGTGGACGGTCTTGAACCCCACTCCGCTCAAACCCGTGCGCAAACCTTCGCTGCGCCTCGACTCGTGGCGACCTTCACCGGCGGCATTGCAGCGCCTGCAGGTGCGACGTCAGGCGCTTTTGAACAAGGGCGCGGCGACATCCCCCGCGGCCAAGAAACTCGCGGCGGCGATCGCGATTCGGCTGCCCGCCTACTTCACACTCGAAAAGCAGCTTGGGGTCGAGGGCGCCAAGGCGAGCCCGCGGGCACGTCGGAGGCTGGCGGAGATCGAAGAGTTGGTGCGCGGTTATGCGCTTGCGTACGGCAACGAAGCGCTCGAGGCGCTGGCGCTCTTGTTGGCGCGCCATGTCGGTTCCAAGGTTGAAGCGGGCCTTGTCTTCGCCGTCTCCAACGGCACCACACTCGCGGCTTTGGCGCAGGCGGCGACCCCGGTTGCAGCGGTGGCTGAGATCGAATCGGCTGCTCCGGGGAGCGCCAGGGCGATCGGTCGCGCGGGCCTCGACTCCTGTGTGCGCGGTCAGCGGGTCGATCCGGCTTGCACGCTCGTGATCCAGAGCCTCATCCAACTACGAATCCTCGGATTCGCACGACGGGTGCCCCCGCCAAGGCCCGCGATCGCCACCGAGAGCCTGCGCTTGTTGCTCGCCTATCGGATCGAAGCTCACACCGGTTTGTCGTCGTCCCGCAAGCTGCAGCTGCTCGACACCCTTGCGGCCGACGACGCGACGTATCCAGCGACGTATGTGCGCGCCGTGCTCCTGGCTCGCGCCGGCAAATATCGGGCCGCCGCGGTCCACTTCGACAAGGCGGCGAAGAAGGGCCAGAACCCGCGAGCCGCCCGCGCCAACGCCCGATGGTGCCGCGAACATCTGAAACGATAGAGCACCGAACAGCGGTGTTTTTTTTGGCGGACGACTACTTCTCAACGGCCGCGCGAAGCTGCTGAACGGCTTCGATGAACACATCGCCGCGGTGCGCATAGCTACGAAACAGACCGAAAGACGCGCACGCGGGGCTCAGCAGGACGACTCCCTTCGGTCCGGCCAGGCTCCAAGCCTCGGCGACGGCGTCGTGCATCGAGTCGCGCAAGCAGGTCGACACCGTGGACGGGAGCGCGGCGGCAAGGCGTTCACGGCTCGCCCCGATCAGGACCGCAGCGTGCACACGCTCGCCCACCTCGGCAGCGAGCTCGGAGAAATCGGCGTCCTTTTCGCTTCCGCCAGCGATCCACACCAGCTTGTCCTCGTGGCCGCATACGGTGGCGCGCAGGCCGGCGATGGCGGCGTGGGGGTTGGTCGCCTTGGAGTCATCGATGAATCGCACGTCGGCGATGGTGCCAACCGCTTGCAGCCGATGTGGCGCGGGCACGAAGGAGCGCAGACCGGCCTCGATCGCGGCGAAACTCAACCCGGATGAAAAGGCGGCGGCAGAGGCGGCCAGGGCGTTGGCGACGTTGTGGAGGCCGGGCAGTGGGTTGCCGGTGTCGGCGCCAAGTTGGGCTGAAGCCAGCAGGTCGATGACGCGCCCGCCGGTGGCGAAACGAAGCGTTGAGTCCCTGTAGAAGAAGCCGTCTTCGCGCGATGCCCTGACCGAAAAGCCGATGTGGCGAGCGGCGGGAGACTGCTCATCGATCATGGAAAAAGCGCGATCATCGGCGTTGAAGATGACCCGATCGCCGGTCCCGCAGCATCGGGCGACGGCGCGTTTCGCGGCAGCATACGCGTCGCGATCGCCCGAGAACCAGTCGTCATGGTCCCCGGCAACGTTGGTCAAAACCGCGATATCAGGTCGAAACCGCACGCATGTAGCGAGCTGAAACGCGCTGACTTCGGCGACCACCCATGTCGTCGCTTCGAGCTCGTCCAACACCTCGCACAACGGCGTGCCGATGTTGCCCGCGAGGCACACGTCATCGCCATTGGTCTGCAACAGATGGGCGATCATCATCGCGGTGGTCGTCTTGCCGTCGGTGCCCGAGATCGCGATCAGCCGGTGTCCGCCGTCGTCGGCGCGGTCGAGGCGGAAGAAGAGCTCGACCTCACCGATCAACGCCCCCGCGGTCGCGTCTGCGCGCCGATACAAAGCGGTGTGAGGCGCGATGCCCGGTGAAAGGACGCAGATCTCTGCGGGCCGCGCGATGTAGCCGCCGCCAGCGCGCCAACGAACCCGTTTGTCGAGCTTGGCCACAGCCGCTTCGAGTTGGCTCTCGTTGCGGTCGTCGTACGCCTGGACGTCGGCACCGCGCCGCGCAAGCACGTTTGCAGCAGCGATTCCACTGCGGCCCAGGCCCAATACGGCGAACGCCACACCGCGAACATCCGACCACGCTGTGGTCTGCAAGAGCCGCTGGCCCGGTGTCATCGTCGCGTCGTTCATCGGCCGCTTCCCGACCCCTCAAGCCCGCGCCCGGCGGGCCCTCACGTAACCATCCGCAACGGCGAACAGGTCGTCGCCGCCGAAGAAAAGCACGGTCGAACCGGGCTCGACGGTCTCGTCGAGGAAGGGCGGAATCGCGTCGAGGTCGTGCACGTAATTGACCTGATCACATCGCTCGCCGATGCGGCGGCACAACAGGTCCGTGTCGACGCCCGGGATCGGGACTTCGCCGGCCGTGTACAGCTCGGTGACAACGACGCGATCGGCCTCGGCAAACGCCTCGGCGTAGTCGTCCTGCAGGTAGTGGATCATCGTGAACCGATAGGGCTTGAACACGGCGACCACATCGCCGCGGGCTTGCTCACGCGCCGCGCCGAGCACCCGTCGGATCCCGGTTGGATGGCTGATGTAGTCCTTCACGACCTCGACACCATCGGCGTCGACGAGGGTGAACCGGTTTTCGAGCCCGCGATAGGCCGGCGCTGCAGCTGCGATCACATCGAAGGGCACGCCGACGACATGACACGCGGCCATCGCGCCGAGCACGTTGCTTGCGTTGTAGGAGCCGGGCAGGGAGATCGACGTGCAACCGAGCACACCATCGGCGCCGTGTACGGTGAACTGCGCGGACATGCGCGACGTCTGCAGGTCTATCCCGCGGTAGTCGGCGTCTTCGCTGGCGAACCCGAACGTCACGATGCGGTCGCCGAGGCCTTTTTCACGCAGCTTTGCGGCGATGGCGCGCGCGCCGGGGTCGTCGGCGTTGATCACGCACTTTTGCAGCCGCGGGTTGTCCACGAAGAAGCGGATCACGGCGGCTTCGAGCTTGTCCCAGCTGTCGTAGTAGTTGAGGTGATCGAGCTCGAGGTTGTTCAGGATCGCGATCTGCGGGCGGGTGTTGACAAGTGAGCCGTCGCTTTCATCGATCTCGGCGACCAGCCAGGTCTTTCCGTCGCGGGCGTTGTCGCCGAAATTCTCGAGCAGGCCGCCGATGATGTAGCCGGGTTCGTGGCCTGCAGCATCCAGCAACCAGGTTACAGCGCCGCTGACCGTTCCTTTGCCGTGTGTGCCAATGACGCCGACGCTGCTGCGGGTGTCGATCAACGCGCCGAGAACCTCGGAACGGTGCACCACGGGCATGTCGCGCGCGTGGGCGGCGACGATTTCGAGGTTGGTTTCCGGGATCGCGGTGGAGCGGACGACGACGTCGGCGGTGTCGAGCATCGAGGCGTCGTGACCGATCTGCACGCTGACGCCAAGCGCCCGCAACGCGAGCGTGATCTGCGATTCGCGGACGTCGGAGCCCTGCACGTATGCGCCGCGGGCGTGGAGCAGCCTGGCGACAGCCGAGACGCCGATGCCTCCGATGCCAACAAGATGAAAGCGGGTGTCGAGAACGTTCACATGCGCCTCCAGTGGGTCGGACGGGCCGGCTTTCTAACGCAAAGCGCGGGTTTTCGCGACGCCAATCAAGCTGCCGCCGCGTCGATCTCTTCTTCGAACCGCTGGCGAGTGCGACTACTTCCCGTCCATTCGCAGCAACGAGCGCGCGCGACGACGAACCCATGGTGCGGGATGTGTCTTGGCGATGCGGGTGATCGCTTCAACTGCGCGCCCGTCTCCGATATCGGCCAGGGCGACAAGCGCGGCGTCGATCACGGCGACCGCGGGCCGATCAAGAGCCTCGATGAGGACATCCACGGAAGCCTTCTTGCCGAGCCGCCCCAACGTGGCGATGGCGACCAGGGCGATATCCTTGCGGCTGGATCGTGCGGCTTCGTGGATCGCTTCGAGCTCCTCTTCGATGCCGCGTTCGCCGACTTCACGAACGGCGGCGACGCGCTGCCACACAGTATCGCTGGCAAGGTACCCGCGAACGGTCGCGTCATCGACGTGGCGCACCGCAAGCTGGCCGAGGGCATCGGACGCCGCGAAGGCCGCCGCCCGAACAACGCGAACCGCCGAGAACCGATCGAGCTTGTCGATATGGCGCGCGGTGACCGGAACCGCCGCTTGCATGGAGCTCAGCCCGATCTCCGGCCGCCCGTTTTCATCGCCTCGCTCGGCGTGGACCGTTGTCTTGATGTGCATTTGCCCCGCGCTGGCCGGCGCGTTCGCGGGGACTTCCTTGCCATCGGTACCGCGCAGCGTCGCGGTTATTTGCAGCAGGATGCCCACTTTCTCATCCCGCGACGCGGTCTTGGCGCACGACTTCTCGGGCTGATCGGCTTTGTCTTTCAAACCTGCGACATGTGGCAAATCGGCGAGCATCTTGGCGATAGGCTCGCGCAAGACGGTGGGCGAAAGGCGGGTCGCGGGATGGGCGACGACTTCAACGCGCACGGCCATCACACAAAAACGCGGGATTTTCGGCTTCCTGGCGACTTTGGTCTCGACTGACCCCGGAGCTTCCGGCTGTTTCGAGGGCGTCGCGTCTTTTCGGCCGCATCCTCCGGCCGCCAGACATAGGACCGCGCTGAAGACGAGGCACGTGGCAAGCGGATGGGTCACAGCTCGCCCCGAACGACGTTGGCATCGGCCATGACGCACAGCAGGTTCATCGCTCGGGATGCGCCGACGTAGTAGAGGCGACGGGCGCGTTCGGGTGGCCAGTGGTCGAGCTCGGTGAGGATGACGACGGGCGATTCGAGGCCCTTGTAGGCGTGGATCGAGCTGACGAGCACCGAGCCCGGCGTCGGAGACAAGGTGAGCCGGAGTCCAGCGATCGGTTGGCGCAGCTCCATGGTCGCGCTCTTTTGGGGACTGCGGCCGCTCAGGATCACGATGTCGCTGGCAGGGACCCCTTCGTCGGCGACGAGGCGCCACAACAGGCCAGTGAGCGCCTGGCGGCGGTCGGGGACGAGCGGCTGAACGCGGACGGGGACGCCGGCTGGAGATGCGCACGGTGTGTCGCGCAGCGTGGGTTCGACCTTGGCGAGGTGGCCGTGGATCGCGCGGGTGTTGCGCCAATTCGTGCGGAGGACGACCGCCTCATCAGCGCCGGGGACGGTGTGCACATGGCCGCCATCCAGCCCAAAGATGCGCTGCCGATCGTCGTAGAAGATGTAGCGAATGGCCGTCTCCGAGTCGACGCACAGAGCGTTGAGGGCGCGCCAATAGGAGGGGCTGAAGTCCTGTCCTTCGTCGACCACAAGCGCGTCGTAACGCTGTGGCAGACGATCAGCAGCCGCGATCACGCGCGCTGGAAGCTCTTCGCTGTAAAACAGGTGTCGCTGGCGTCCGGCGCTCGGGGGCTGGATGCCGCGGCGCTTGAGCTCGAGCAGGTCGTAGCAGAGCTCGTGAAAATGGATCGCGCTGATCCGGGGCTCATCGGCGCAGACGGCTTGCAGGTGGCGTCCGAGGGCCTTGTTGTAGCAGGTCAGCAGGACCCGCATGCCCTGCTCGGCGAGCATGTGTGCTTTGGCGATGGCGAGCACCGTCTTTCCGGTTCCCGCCGGCCCGTACACGGTCAAGCGACGCACCCGGGCCAGCATATCGAGCACCCCGACCTGCTCATCGCTCAAGGCGAGCATGTTTTCGCGGTCCCGGCGCAACCGTGCACCCAGGCGATCCCGCACCGCGGCAGGCGTCGCGAATCTGCGTTCGAGCACGCGCCACCACCAGCGCGGCGAAGCGTTGCCCGAGCCGCCGTCGCGGGCCTCGAAGTGGCTGAAGACACCGTCGATACGTTCAGCGATGGACCCGAGGCCGACGCTATCGATGACGCGGTCGGCCGGGGCGTGGCCAGCGAACCCATCTCGCGGCACGCGCATATCCGGGACAATGACAGCGTGGCCGATGACGGGTCGTACGGGAAGGGCGCCGGGGTCGGCTGAGAGAGCGTCGCCGAGCCTTTCGCCGTCGCGCTGCAAGCGGAGGAAGGGATCGTCGATTCGAACGGAGCCAACGCCGCCGCGCCACGTGTCGACATGCGGGTCGTAGCTGAGGCCCCCGTGAACGACGTCAAGCAGGATGATGCCGCGATCGGGGTGGGCGATCAGCCAGTCCGCGCGGCCGTCCGCGGGCAGAGACGTGGCGGGATCACGGTCGATCCAGGTCGGCCGATCCACGACGAGGAAGTTCGATTCCAGCTCGGTTGAAAACGTGTCGTACAGGCGCCGCTGAATCGACAATGTCTGACCTTTGCGGGGGCCATTTCCGGGAACCATACGCGCCATGTCGGCACGATAACCAACGGCGGGGATGAGGTCATCCGCCGCGACCGACAAGGGCCAGGAGCCGGGTGGAGACCGCGGGATCAGCGTCGCGGGCGAGACGACGGAGCCAACGTTGGCTGCCAGGGCTGTGATGTCGGAGTTCGAGCAACCGCTTGGCGTGCGTGATTGCGGAGTCCACGTCGGCGGCCGCCAGGGCGGCGCGGGTGGCGGTTCGGTAGATGGGCGCGTACGGCACGGGGCTCGCCATCGCGATCGCGGCCGTCTTGCGGGCTCCCCCGATATCGCCGACCGACAGCTGCCAAACGGCACGGTTGTTGAGGATGTGCGGATCGCGCGGCGACCATGCGATGGCCGCGTCGAGCAAGCTTTCGGGTCCGGGGCGATTGGCGATGAGCAAGCGCGCGGCGGTGACGGACGCCCATCGCGCGACAAAACGTGCGGCTTCACTCCCGGGTGGACACGTCACGTTGTCGACGCCGCAGTACGCCTCCGCTGCTTCGATGCCAGAGGCGACGGCGCGGCGAACATCCCGGTCGGAAACCGCGCCGAGCGTGACCTCTCCCGCCGGAAATCCGGGCCGGAAATGGGCCGCGACCTGGGCGTCTTCGGCCGTATTGCCAAGCTCCCAACCGACCGGTCCGTTGCGCAGGGGTGGGCGCAGCCACTTGGCCATCGCGGCGGCCATATCGCGCACATTTTCGGCTTTTCGGGTGGGTACGATCGCGGCGTCGAAGCCGGAGCGACCGGTCCGGGCGAGAACTTTCAACATGCGAGGTTGCCGCGCGAACACACCGGGCATGCAGAGGACGTCGGGGCGCTGCCCTTCGGCGACCTGGGCGTGAACGCAGCCGGACGCCGTGTGGTCGGCCGAGACGACAACGAGCTGTCCGGCGGGTCGACGCTGCAACCAGGTTCCCGTCCACCGGGCCATCGAGACGATCGACGCCGGATGCTGGGCCGCGATGGCGTCCGTGGCGCGCAAGCCGGCGATTGAAAGAAGGCCGACAAGCGCGACCACCGCGACTGCTTTTCCATGTGTCGCCAACAACTCGACCGCGGCCACACAGCCACGCGCCGCGAGCGCGCCGAGACCGAGCGCGACAATGAGCCCACACTGCTGGTCGACAAGGCCCATCGGGTTGATCAGGACGCTGTAGAGCGCATCCACCACGATCAATGCGCCGGTGGCAACGCATGCGCGCGGACTGTCTCGCCAAGCCGCCGCGACGCCGATCCCGGCGACCGGCAGGAGATACCCGATGTCGCGCCAGACTCCCGCTCCAAGGCGCATGACGGCCACGCCGGCGCCCGCAGTGCCGATATCGCTGTCAAAAGCGCGGCGAATGCTCGCGGCGGACAGGTGATCCCATAACGCCGCGGGCGTCGTGACGTCACCCCAACTGAATCCGGCGGGACGCGTGGCCGCCAGCGGCAAATAGGCGATCACGAGACCTCCGACAGCCACGAATGTGAGCCCGGCCGCGACGGAACCGCCAAGCCTCGTGACCCCGCCAGCCCGCAGCCTCATCGCCAGCACGACAATCAGCGTCAGGCCGGCAAGCAGCACCGATTCGGCGTGGATTCCAACCGAAATCGCGACGAGTCCCGAGACGAAGGCCAGCGCGCGCGGATGGTGATGCGAGGCCGCCAGCGCGAGACACGCGGCGTGCAACAGGACGAGCGGATACACCTCGGTCGCGATGGCGTGACGCACCAGGGACGGGCTTGCGACGGCCACCGCCAGCGTCGCCAACCACAACCACGTTTCGCCGGGGAGCTGTTTTGATCGCGAGCCGAGCAACGTCACCAGCCACACCAAAGCCGCCGCGACGGTCAGCACGGCACCGAGCAAGTGCACGCGCGACGATGCGGGACCGAGCGGAACCATCGCGATGGCGTGCCCGGCCAGGTTCAGCAGCGGAAACCCGGTGGGATGGGGTACGCCGAGATCGAGGGCCGTGGTTGCGAGCTCGCCGCTATCAAAGAACGCCGCACCGGGAGCAACAAGCCATGCGAATCCGGCGACCAGGGCGCCGGCGGCGAGGATGGATTCGGATGGGATCGCAGGGCGCGACCGCTCGGCGCGGCGCATCAGCAGCTACGGAGCCGGCGGGCAATACACCTCGACGTGGTGGGTCGGTGCCACCCCGCCGTTCGCCGTTCCGATACCGCCAGCAAGCAGCGCGCACCCATTGAGGGGGCCGCTGGCCGTGATCGGGGCGATTCCGGCGCCGTATCGGGCTTGTTCGAGGGGCACGCGGGCGTCGCCGACACCGTCTTTGTTGATGACGATGGCGTCGGACACGATCTGGTTTTTGGCGTCGACGCCGCCGGCCATGACCGCGCTGCCGTCCGAGAAACCGATCGCGGCAACGAGCGCACGGGCACCTCCGCCGGAGACGCCGGAGGCCGTCACGTTCACCTTGGAGAAGGTCACCTTGAAGGTGCTCGATGATGTGTCGACATCGAGGCGATAGGGCGCGATCGGGCTCGTGGACTTGGGCGTGCGGCCTTCGAGGAAGAGGCGCTGTCCCGAAGCGCCGAGCAGGTAGAACCGGTTGCCAGCCCGAACCAGCGAACCGCCGTGCGCCTGTGGCGGCGGCGTTCCTTCGACGTTCACTTCGTCGAACGTGTCGGTCTGCGCGTTGTAGACCTCGGCCAGCGGCGCGGCGGAGCTCTTCGCGGAGCGGCCGCCGATGATCAGCAGATGCGTGCAACCGCTTGCGCTCGTCTTCACACAAGCCCAGGTCGCGTTGGCGCGACCCGTTTTCATCTTCGCCTTTGCCTCGTTGCAGTCCGATGAGCCGGAGCTGACGTTGCAAAGGAGCGCTTCACCCCGGCGCGGAATGTCGCCAGCGGTCGGCACGGGAACTTCAACGCCGCCGGCCACGAGGACCCGGGTTCCGGCCGATGTCGCGACCTTGGCCACGACCGGCAGCGCGATCGGACCGGGCAACAACGTTCCGGAGGAGGACTTCTTGGTCACGTCGACATGCCACACAGCTTTGGATACCGGGCAAGCTGCAGCGCCGCCGGCGCATTCGGCGTCCATCAAGCCAGACACAACACCTTGCGGCACGATCTTGATGCGCACTTTGCCCTGCCCGCCGACCTGGACAAACGTCGAGTCGGTCCACGGGATCGCGGTGCCCAGCCCAACGCGCGCCTCGACGCCGAAGTTGTCGATCGAAAGCGCGGTGTCGAGGAATCGGCCAAGGGTGGGATCGAAGACCTCGACGCGCTCTTTTGTCGCCGTCCAACGCCCATCGAGCGGTTGCACAGAGAAGCCGCCGCTGATGGCCACGCGACCATCGGGCAGGGCCACGACGTTGGGGAAAGCGCGGCCGGCGCCTCCGTTGAGCGGAAACAGGCTGTCGAGGTTGCATTGGTTGTTGACGCAGGTAGCAGCCGGGTGACCACTTGCTCCGCGGCAATCGCTCTCTGTCGTGCACGACAGCTTCTGCACTTCGGCACGCTTGATCGCGCTTGCCGTCGCCAGCCCCGTGAACTTACCCATGCGGTAGGGCTGAATGTAGTAGGGCGTCTTCGTCGCGTCCTTTTCGGTGCCGGGTGCGACCGTGATACCGCCTCGGTAACCGCGGACCGTCAGCTTCGTGCAGGCGTCATCACTGTAGAGGTTGACCAGGATCGAGTAGTCGTCCCGCGCGGGCAATTTGTCGAGCGTAAACGCGTTGTTCGACGAATCCGCGCCGGTCACGTACGGGATGCAACCGAGCTCGAACTTGTGGACCTTGGTCAGCGACGTCACGGGGCCGTTGAAGACCTTGACCTCCATCGCCTTGACCCCGGGAATCACGCCGGTCAACGCGAAGGAGAACGTGCCGAGCTCGCCGTCATCGCCCATGTCATCGGCCGCGCAACCGGTCGCGACGAGCGCACCGAGGCAGACGAGGACGGCCGGAAAACGGACCCATGCCCGCGAAACGAGGCGCTTCATGATCCGCCTCCGAACACCGGGTCGAGGTGGGCGTCGTTGCTGTCCAGCGAGAACGCGGCGTTGCCAAACTGCTGCTCTTCGTCCTGTTGGGTGAGGGCCCAAACGGTCACGCCGACGGCTGCGCCAACCACGACGACACCAGCCCAGAAGTACCAGCGCTGCGTCAACGGAGTCGCCACCACGGGCTTGGTGCCAACTTTCGTCGCTGCTTGGGGCAATGGATCCAGCTCGACGATGCGATCGATCGTCTTGCCCGACGCGATCTTCACCGACTGGCTCCAGTCCTTGTATCCGGCGCGCACGACCTTGATGCGGTAGGTGCCCGGCTGCAGGTTGATCTTCAGTCCGGACAGTGACGAACGGCCCGCAAGCTTGTCATTGACGTACACGAGCGCCACGCCGCCACCGATGAGTCGGACGTGCAAGACGCCCTGCTTCACGGTGCGTGTCTGCGGCAGGTCCACCGGCCCGATCAACACGAGCAACCCGTTCGCGGCGGCCTTCTTGGGGCGCGCCACGTCGGGGACTTTTTGGACCGTGCTTTGGGCGACCCGCGCGATCGGCGAATCCTTGCTCTTCATCTGCACAACGCGCATCGACCAGGAGTAGCCGCCGCCGTCCGCTTTGGTGATTTCGCTGTAGACAACGAGGTTGGCGCGGTACTTCTTACCAATCTTCGAAAGGCAGCTGACGCCGGCCTCTGTGCACTCGAACTCGAACATCTCCTCGACGAGGTCGGTCTTGGAGACATGGATGCGGTAGTGCCGATATTTGCGGGCTTTGCGGGCCAGCGACTTGGTCAACGCGATGCGTTCCTTGTCGCCGACTGCGGTGCCTTCGACCCGCAAAATGAGCACCGATTGTTTGCCGCGAGCGAGCGCGTCGGACGGCGCCGTGAGGAGCACAGCGGCGCCCAGCGCGGTGGCCAGGACAAGCGCGACCGCCCTGGTGGCGCGCATACGGTGCGAGAGGCGTTGGTTGAGAAGAGTTGCCGTCATGGATGGTGCGTGGTCATTGCCCCCCTGCCACCAACATTGCCCAGTCGCCGACATTGCCCAGTCGCCAACACTGTTCAGTCGCCAACACTGCTCAGTCGCCAACATTATCAGTCGCCAAGATTGCTCAGTCGCCAACATCATCAGTCGCCAACATCATCAGTCGCCAACATCATCAGTCGCCAACATCATCAGTCGCCAACATCATCAGTCGCCAACATTGTCAG
>Ga0114933_10000448_pt1 | contig 50017 bp, 52 predicted proteins | sample 4SBtaG_FD_89691 | JGI IMG/M metagenome (GOLD analysis project Ga0114933, IMG submission 89691) | Deep subsurface microbial communities from Kolumbo volcano to uncover new lineages of life (NeLLi) - 4SBTROV12_W25 metaG | ecosystem: Environmental > Aquatic > Marine > Volcanic | place: Kolumbo... | reverse complement strand
GAGCAGCAGATCCCGCTCGGGCACCAGCTCGGCGTAGGAGGGGAAGCTCGGCATGTCGATCGCCGAGGGGCTGACGTCGTGGGTCAGGACCCGCGCGTCATCGGCGTCCGCAGCGCCCGCCAGGGCGGCCTCGAAGTCGATCGAGCTGATGCTCCCGCCGGTGAAGTCCACGAAGGGGTTCGCGTTGCTGACGAGCACGTGCGAGCCGTCCGGAGACCACGTCAGCGACACCGGGCCGGACAGGCAGGTCCCGATGCCGATCTCGCCGTAGTCGTAGATCCCGGAGGGGTGCTCGGCGCACTCCCCCACCCGGGGCGGCGGCACATCTTCGATGCAGCCGGACAGCGCGAGCAGTGTGGTGAGCAAGGCCCCCATCCCTATCCGTGTGGCGTCAGGGCGTAAACGAGTAAATGGCTCCGATGTTCAAGGTCGTCGACGTCTACGGAGACATCCTCGAGGTGGACCTCGAGTGGCTCGAGGAGGAGATCCGCAAAGGCCACCTCTCGCCGCACACCGGGGTCTGTCACGAGGCATGGACCGGGGACGCCTTCAAGGCGGCCGGAGAGCTGCCCGCGCTGGCCGAGGTGTGGAAGGAGCCGAACGCGGCCTTCACCAAGCACATCTTCCGGACGCGCCCGGCGTGGCTCTCCCACAGCCTCAGCGCGACGGTCTTCGTCTGCGGCATCCTGCAGTTCATGGGGCTCCTGCCGGCCTGGCTGGGCGCCACGGGCTTCGAGCCGGTGCTCTTCGACGGAGCGTGGTGGTCTCCTATCGGCGCGCAGCTGGTCCATGCGGGACCGGACCACCTGCTCATGAACCTCGCCGTGCTGGGCTACTGCGGCTACCGCGTCGAGCGGGCGCTCGGCGCCGTGGGCTACCTCGCCGTGGTCTGCGCCGCGGTCCTGGGAGGGGCCCTGGCGGTCACGCTCTTCGAGGACCTGGGCGTCATCGGCTCCAGCGTCATCGGCTACGGCGTCTGGGGCGCCCAGATCGCCATCGGCTTCCGCTTCGGCGAGTCGATCCCTCCGCACTTCCGCAAGTTCTACGGCTACGGCAACCTGCTGGCCTTCGCGGTCCTCTACGCCGGCTCCTTCACGAGCGCGGACATCAGCCACTGGGGGCACGCCGGGGGGCTGCTCGGCGGGGTCGCCATCGCGATGGCCGTGCGCACCGCCCCACAACACGGTCCCCGGGCCTCGCTACTGGCCGCATTCTTCGCGACGGTCCTGGCCCTTGCGCTCGGCCCCCTGCTCCGCCTGGTCCCTCCCCTCGCCTACGGTCCCGCCGAGTCCGTCGAGCTCGACGAGGCCGCGATCTCCCTGGAGATTCCTGGCCGCTTGATGCCGCAGGACGAGCGCATCTACGCCTACACGATGATGAGCGAGCCCGCCTGGAAGACCGGCTACGACGCCCCCGAGGCGCTCTACGCCGGCTCATGGAAGATGCCGGACGAAGCCTTCACGGCCGGCGACCTGCTTCTGGGCGAGGACTTCCTGGCCTATGTCACCGAGGTCTACGGCCTGGACGCCGTGCTGGTCGAGGATCCCGAGCCCCTGATGCCCGGGTGGACCGCCACAGCCGTCGAGTTCGTGGACGCCGACAACGGCCGCACCTACCGCATCGAGGAGCACCACTTCGTGCGAGGTCTCTGGCTGACCCGCCTCGGGCTGGTCGTCGCCCTGGACGGACCGGGCCATCGGCGCGCTCTCTTCGAGGACATCGTGCGCACAGCCGAGGAGACCGAGCTGGCCGAGGTCACCGACGCGCGCAAGGACTACGAGCGCAACCCTGGGGGGCGGCTGATCCGGCTGAACTACGCCAACACCCTGGCCGTCGCAGGCGAGTACGAGCGGGCGCGCGAGCTCTACGAGGAGCTCATCGCCGACCGGGACGCGGCCTACGGATGGGACGCGCTCTACAACCTGACCTGGTACCAGGCGCGGGTGCCGCACCACTTCCCCGTCGACTGCGACGCCGCCTTCGCCCTGCAGCCCGAGCTGCTCGCGGCCGGCGCCAAGCACACCCTGAGGTTGCTGGACGAGGCCGTCGACGCCAACTGTCCGAATTGAAGCCCGGTCCGCAGGCGGAGTCTGCTGGGACCCCCCTACAGGAGACCGAGCGCGGCGTGGGCGGCGGCCAGGCGGGCGACGGGGACTCGGAAGGGTGAACAGCTGACGTAGTCCAGGCCCGCGGCGTGGAAGAAGGCGACGCCCGTGGGGTCTCCGCCATGCTCGCCACAGACCCCGACCTTGAGGCGAGGCTTGGCCGCGCGGCCCTTCTCCACCGCCGTCTGCACGAGCTGCCCAACGCCCTCGACATCGAAGCGCGCCAACGGGCTGTCCGCCAGGATGCCGTCGTGCATGTAGCTGTTGAAGAACTTGCTCATGTCATCCCGGGAGAAGCCCCAGGTCATCTGCGTGAGGTCGTTCGTGCCGAAGCTGAAGAAGTCGGCGTGGGCGGCGACCTTGTCCGCGGTCAGGCAGGCTCGCGGGAGCTCGATCATCGTCCCGACCTTGTAGTCAATGGACTCGCCGCACTCGGCCAGCACAGCCTCCGCCTGCTGCTCGACCCGCCCGCGAAGGCGCTCGAGCTCCTCGGCCATGCCGACGAGCGGGATCATGATCTCGGGAAGCACCTCGACCCCCTCGCTCGTGACCTGGACCGCCGCCTCGAGGATCGCCCGGACCTGGGTCTCGTAGATCTCCGGCGAGGTGATGCCGAGGCGGCAGCCCCGGTGGCCCATCATCGGGTTGCTCTCGTGGAGCTGATCGAGGCGCTCCTGGAGCTTCTCGGGGCGAACGCCCAGGTCCTCGGCCACCTGGCTGATGTCCTCGGCCGAGGCCGGCAGGAACTCGTGCAGGGGCGGGTCCAACAGGCGGATCGTCACCGGCAGTCCGTCCATGGCCCGGAAGATCTCGACGAAGTCCTCGCGCTGGATCGGCAGGACGTTCGAGAGCGCGCGGACGCGGGCGCGCTTGTCCTCGGCGAGGATCAGCTGCCGCATCGATCGCAGGGCGGTCTGCTGGAAGAACATGTGCTCGGTCCGGCAGAGCCCGATGCCGACGGCGCCGAGCTCACGGGCGCGCGTCGCGTCCTGGCCGTTGTCGGCGTTGGCCCGGACGTGGAGGCGGGCGCGAGCGTCGGCCCAGCCCAGCAGGCGAGACATCGCGCCCGAGTCCGTGGCCGGCGGCAGAGTCGGCACGTTGCCTTCCATGATCTCGCCGGTCGAGCCGTCGAGGGTGATCCAGTCACCGCGCCGGACGACCGTGTCACCGGCGTAGAAGAGCTGCCGTCCGTAGTCCACGGCGATGTCGGTGGCGCCGACGACGCAGGGCTTGCCCATGCCTCGGGCGACGACCGCCGCGTGGCTGGTCTGGCCGCCCCGCGAGGTCAGGATGCCCTCGGCGACCGTCATGCCCTGGATATCCTCGGGCGAGGTCTCCATGCGGACGAGCACCACCTGCTCGCCCCGCTCGACGAGCTCCTGAGCCTCCTCGCTGTGGAAGACCACGGTGCCACTCGCGGCCCCCGGCGAGGCCGGCAGGCCCTTGCCGATCACCCGGCGGGCGGCGTCCGGATCGAGCACCGGCCGCAGCACCTCTTCGAGCTTCTCCGGCTGGATCCGGGAGAGCGCCTCGACCTCGTCGATCACGCCCTCCTCGACGAGGTCGACCGCGATCTGGACGGCCGCCGCGGTGGTGCGCTTCCCGGTCCGGGTCTGGAGCAGGTAGAGCGAGCCATCCTCGATGGTGAACTCGATGTCCTGCATGTCCCGGTAGTGGACCTCGAGGCGTCGCTGGACCTCGTAGAGGTGCTCGTAGGCCTCGGGAAGGCTGGCCTCGAGGGTGTCCTCGGCGTCGGGGTCCTTGTCCCGGTTCAGGGCCCGCGGCGTGTGGGTCCCCGCGACCACGTCCTCGCCCTGGGCGTTCGGCAGCCACTCGCCGAAGAAGATGCGGCTGCCCGTCGCCGGATCCCGGGTGAAGGCCACGCCGGTCGCGCTGCCCTCGCCCATGTTGCCGAAGACCATCGCCTGGACGTTGACGCCGGTGCCGCAGTCCTCGGCGATGCCGTGGGTCTTGCGGTAGTAGCGGGCTCGCTGGGTGTTGAAGCTCTTGAACACGGCGTCGATCGCCGCTCGGAGCTGTTCCCAGGGATCGCTGGGGAAGCCGCCGGTGGCGGCCTCGATCACCCCGGTGTACGCCGCGCACAAGGCCTTCAGCTCGTCCAGGCTCAGCTCGGCGGCGTCTCGCTGCCCGGCCAGCTCGGTCAGGGCCCGGTTGAAGCGGCTCATGTGGATGCGGAGCACCACGTCGCCGAACATCTGCAGGAAGCGACGGTAGCTGTCCCACGCGAAGCGCTCGTTGCCGCTCTTGGCCGCCAGCGCCGCGACCGTCGTGTCGTTCAGGCCGAGGTTCAGGACGGTGTCCATCATCCCGGGCATCGACACCGGCGCCCCGGATCGCACCGAGAACAGGAGCGGGTTCGTGCCGCCCCCGAAGGTCTTTCCCGTCAGCTCCTCGACCCGGGCAACGCCCGCACGGACCTCGGCCTCCATGCCCTCGGGCCACATCTCGTCGTGGGCGAAGTAGTGGTTGCACGCCTCGGTGGTGATGGTGAACCCCGGAGGGACCGGGAGCCCCAGCGTGGTCATCTCGGCGAGGTTCGCGCCCTTGCCGCCGAGGAGTTCCTTGTCCTTGGCGGAGCCATCGGCGGAGGCCCCGCCGAAGAAGTAGACGTGCATGCCCTACTCGGTGTGGATGAGTCGGAAGTCTGCGACGGACCGGAAGAGGCCCGAGATGGCACAGAGCAAGCCGAGCCGAGCCGCCCGCAGGGCGGGATCCTCGGCGTTGACGAAGACATCGTCGAAGTAGCGGTCGATGGCCGGCTTCAGCCCGATCATCGCGCCGAGCGCGGCGTCGACGTCGAGGCTCTGCATGGCGCCCGCCACGTCGAGCGCTTCGAAGGCGTCGGCCAGGGCGTGCTCCGCCGGCTCCACGAAGACCCCCCGGTCGTAGCTCGCGTCGGGGTGGTCCTTCGAGATGTTGAGGATGCGCTTGAAGGCCGTCATCAGCGGGCCGAACTGCCCTGACTGCGACAGGCGCGTCAGCGCCTCGACCCGGGCGACGATCTGGACCACGTCGTCCCCGGGGGTCTCGAGCACCGCGTCGACGAGGTCGGTGGCGTGCTCGGCGGTCAGCTGCGCCCTCATGCGGCTCTTGATGAAGGCGACCAGCTCGGCGGAGTCGAACCCGTAGTGCGCCGCGAAGGGGTCGAGGAGCGCGCTCAGCCCCACCCGGAGTCCGCGGTCCAGGACCACCGCGAGCACGCCGTTGGCGGCCCGGCGAAGACCCTGCGGATCCGCAGAGGACTTGGGCTTCAGGCCGATGGAGAAGCAGCCGGCGAGGGTATCGAGCCGGTCGGCGAGCGCCACGACGGCGCCCTCCGCGCTCGAGGGCACCGCGTCCCCGGCGTAGCGAGGGAAGTAGTGCTCCTCGATGGCGAGCGCGACGGCCTCGGGCTCGCCCTGGTGCGTCGCGTAGAGGCGACCCATGTGGCCCTGCAGCTTCGGGAACTCGCTGACCATCTGCGAGACGAGGTCCGCCTTGCAGAGACCGGCTGCGCGGCGGCTCTCGTCAACGTCGGCACCAAAGACCTCGGCCAGACCGCCGGCGAACAGCACGAGCCGCTCCTGCTTGTCCCGCATGGTGCCGAGGCTGCGGACCCACCGCATCTTCTCGAGGCCCTCGCCCATCTTCTGAAGGGACTTCTTCTTGTCCTCGGCGAAAAAGAACTTCGCGTCGTAGAAGCGGGCGCGCAGCACCTTGGCGTTGCCGTGGGCGATGAGCTCGGCGTCCCCGGTGGGGTTGTTCGAGACGCACAGGACCAGGTTGTGGAGGGCGCCGTCCTTTGTGGTCGGGAAGGTCCGCTGGTGCACCTTCATCGACTCGACCAGGAGCCGCTCCGGCAGCTCGAGCAGGTCCGCGTCGAAGCTGCCGACCACGACTGTGGGCCACTCAACGAGGTCCGTGACCTCCTCGAGCAGGTCCTCGTCGATCGGCACCTCTACGCCGTGCGCTGCGGCGGCCTCGTGGAGGCGCTCGCGGATGAGCTCGGTCCGGCGACCCCGGTCCGCCATGACCCAGCGCTCCTCGAGGGAGGCCGGATAGCTGGCCACGTCGAAGACGGGACCGGGGCTGCGCGTGCTGCGCCGATGTCCGACCACCACGTCGCTGGTCTCGATCCCCGCCACCGTCGCCTGGATTCGGACGCCGTCGTAGACCGCGACGACCTGGTGCAGCGGACGACCCCAGCGGACCGCGCCGGATCCCCAGCGCATCGCCTTCTTGAAGGGCAGGCCCAGGATCAGCTTCTCCAGCGAGGCAGCGACGAGGTCGCGGGTCTGCTCGCCGCCGACGCGGATGGTGGCGCCGACGACCTTGCCCTTCGACCCGTCCACCTCGACGAGGTCCTCGACCGAGACGCCGCGGCCGCGCGCGAAGCCGATGGCGGCCTTGGTCCAGTCCCCGTCGCGGCGAGCCGCCGCCATGGGCGGTCCGGTGACCTGCTTCTCCTCTACGGGTCGGCCGGCCTCGACCTCCTCGATCCCGACGGCGATGCGGCGGGGGGTGGACCAGGTCCGGATCACGCCGTGACCGATGCCCTCGAGGACCTCGACCAGACCGGCGGCGAGGGCGTCGCGAGCCGGGGAGATCATCCCGTGAGGGAGCTCCTCGCAGCGAACTTCGACCAGCAGATCAGCCATTCGCGGCCTCCTCGGGCGCCAGCCAGCAGTCCGCGCAGGCACAGGCCAGGTCGCGGATGCGCTTGATGTACTGGGCGCGCTCGGCGACGGAGATCGCGCCGCGGGCATCGAGCAGGTTGAAGAAGTGGGAGCACTTGCAGCACTGGTCGTAGGCGGGCAGCGCCAGCCCCGCTTCGACCAGGCGCTTGCACTCCTCGAAGGCCGCGGTGAAGCCCCCGAACAGCGCCTCGATGTCGGCGTGCTCGAAGTTGTAGGCGCTCTGCTCGACCTCGTTCCGATGGAAGACGTCGCGGTAGCTGATGCCCTCGACCCAGGTCAGGTCGTAGACGTTGTCCACGTCCTGCAGGTACATCGCCAGACGCTCGAGGCCATAGGTCAGCTCGACCGAGATGGGGTTCAGGTCGTGCCCGCCGCACTGCTGGAAGTAGGTGTACTGGGTGACCTCCATGCCATCGAGCCAGACCTCCCAGCCCAGGCCCCAGGCGCCGAGCGTGGGGCTCTCCCAGTCGTCGTGCACGAAGCGGATGTCGTGCCTTGCGAGGTCGATGCCGATGGCCTCGAGGCTGCCCAGGTAGAGGTCCTGGATGTTCTCGGGGCTGGGCTTGATCAACACCTGAAGCTGGTAGTAGTGCCCCAGCCGGTTCGGGTTCTCGCCGTAGCGTGCGTCGGCTGGACGACGACAGGGCTGGACGTAGACTGCGCGCCAGGGATCGGGGCCGAGGCAGCGCAAGAAGGTCGCTGGGTGGAAGGTTCCGGCGCCGACCTCGACGTCGAGAGGCTGCAGCACCGCGCAGCCGTGATCGCCCCAGTAGTGCTGGAGTCGAAGGATGAGTTCCTGAAACGTCATTTCCCTGCGCACGATTGCGGCTCGCGGTCGGCGGCACTAACTGCGCACCACAGCCATGTCGACCACGCCCCCACCTAAGAAAAAGCGGCCTCTGCTGGCCGCGATCCTGCAGCTGACCTGCCTCTTCGGCGGCTTTGGCTACGCCTACCTGGGTCGTTGGCGCTCCTTCGGCGTCGCCTTCGGCATCGTGCTGTTGCTCCAGGGCGTGAACCTGGCGGCGACGAGCATGGGCTACAAGAACGCCGCGATGGCGGTCTCGCCGGTGATCTTCATCTTCCAGGTCCTGACAGCGCTGGACGCCTGGCAGATCGCGAAGGATCAGGGACGGGTGGCGATGCTGCGCTGGCTGTGAAGGGTACGAGGCGACAGGCGCGAGGCGACAGGCGCGCTCCTGTGTCCCTTTCTTCCTGTCGCCTGTGTCCCTCGAGAGGAGAACTCAGTGAAAGGCTTGCTTCACCCTCTCTTCTGAGAGCACGCGCCAGGCCCAGACGCCAACCGGGATGGTGATCAGGCAGCAGGAGCAGCCGGTCAGACAGGGCACGATGGCCATCCACGCGCCGAGCGCGCAGAGCCTCCAGCTCTCGAGGTGCCGCATGCGCCAGCCCGCGGCGGCGATCACACAGGAGAAGACCAGGTTCACGGCCCCCAGGACAACGGCCGTAGTCCCACTCATGGCCGCGCCGAGCTCGTCGTCGGGCGTGTAGCTGGCCATGACCCCGTCGGCGAAGCCGAAGAGACCGTTGAGCATGTTGATCGCCGCCATGGCGATGCTCAGCAGCCCCACGAGCAAGAGCAGGGTGCCCGGTGTGGACACCCTGCTCTCAACCCACGCCGCTTCAGGGTTGGCGTGGGTGCTCATCTGCGCGACCTACTTGAAGATCGCGTTCAGGAACTCGAGGCCGTTCTCCATCTCGCCGATGCTGGCGCCGCTCTGGAGCTTCTGGCCCAAGAGGTAGGCGTCGTAGGCCGTGATGAACGGAATCAAGAAGCCGATGCCGACGCAGGACAGGATGAGCGTCGCGGCGATCGAGATGATGCCCTTCTTCTGCTGGCCGATCATCAGGTAGCCCACGCCACCCAGCAAGAACCAGTTCAGGACGGCGGGAATGATGGGGTTGATGTCGGGCTTGGTGATCTGACCCATGGTCGGGGAGTCCTCGTGTGTTGGACGCGTACGCTACCGAGGTGGGTCGATCCGTGCAACTCCGCTACTGCGGAAGCGGCACATAAGCCGGGTAGACCGGCGCGATCCCACCTTCCGAGACATGGAGCTGGTAGGAGGTCGCGAAGTAGGGCTCGCCCTCGACCTCGTAGCCGACGCCCAGCGTGATCGGGCCGGAGAAGTCCCCGAAGACCGCGAAGCGGCCAGCGTCTCCGGTGACCTCGGCCTCGCTGTCGTAGAGCAGGCCGGCGGCGTCGAAGTAGCAGGGCTCGTACTCCACGCCGTCACTGTCCGTGACCGAGGTGTAGGCGGTCGCGGCGAGCGGCCAGTCTCCGTCGTCCACCTCGTAGCCAGGCAGGTGGAAGCGCACCTCGCCCTCCACCACCGCGACGTCCTCGGCCCCGGCGTAGGGGCAACCGAGCATCGCCGTGTGCAATGCGTCCACCTCGTCCGAGGAGCGCATGTACAGCACGCCGTCGTCGACCGAGAAGTCCTCGGATCCGACGAAGCCGGTGAACGAGGTCTCGTCGAAGCCCTCGCCGCTGAAGGTGACGTACATCGCGGTGTTGGCGATGACCTCGGCCTCGAAGAAGCCGCGGCCGTCGGTGGTCCCCTCGTCCACCGGCTCGTAGGTGGGCCCCAGGGTCTCGACGAGGACCTCGGAGGCGCCGACGGCGTCGGCCTCGGAGGACTCGGTGATGACCCCCGAGAGCGTGACGAGGACCGGCTCCTGGGAGAAGCAGCCGAGAAGCCAGATCATCGGGAACCCCGGAAGTAGGCGGCCGAGACGATCTCGCCGCCGAGGCAGTCGTAGCGCTCCTCGGTGACCACGCCGTCCTCTTCGAAGGCGACGGTGACGCGGCCCGGGGCCAGGTTGAAGGCGAAGAAGTAGTCGGCGTCGTCGTCGACGCTCTGCTCGAGCACCCCATCGTCGTTGATGAAGAAGGGGAAGACCCCCACCGCCGCGTCGTTGCTGTACACGGCGATCTCGGAGCCGGCGACGGCGTAGTCCGGATCGACGGTGCCCCAGACGTGGACGAGGTCCTCGGTCCCGATGTGGATGTCGACGCCGATGACCTCCTCCAGGGACTCGAAGAAGGGGTCGATCTGGGCGGCGTTGAAGCCGAAGATCGGGAAGCTCAGCGCGTCGCCGGTCGGCGCACGGCCCCGGTAGAGCGCGGGGTAGTAGCCGTCGCCCCCATCGACCACGAGGTTGTACTCCTCGTCGGCCGGCAGCGTCGCGCGCCAGTAGCCGGGGTAGTTCTGAAAGGGCTGCTCCGCCGCCGTCAGCTCGATCAAGTTCAGGTCGAAGTAGGTCACCTCGCCCGTCGCCATGACCTCGTCCTCGGCCGCGAGCGGGGACTGGCTGATCCAGCCCTGCACGGAGACCTCGGTGGGTGCCTCGGTCGAGGGCGTCAGCGACACACATCCGGTCAGGAGCAGCATGGCTTCGACCTTAGCGCTGGATGGCTCCACCCGCGAACACGGTCCCGGGCTCGATGACGAAGGCGCGGGCCCACACGTCGGCGACCGGCAGCTCGAGGTGCGTCGCGACGCAGTGCGAAGCCGCTTCGAGCAGCGCCTCGGTCACGAAGGGCGCGCGGGGCTTGAGGTGGGCGTCCACGTAGGCGATGTCCTTGCCTGCGGAGAAGGGCGTGAAGGTCACCCACACCCGCTCTGCGCGGATCCCGGTCGCCTCCGCCACGGCCTGCGGGAGCGCGTCGACGAGGGCCTCGGCCTGGGCTGAGGAGCGATCTCGGGCGCGGACATGGAGCACGGGCATCAGAGCACATCCAGGAGCGACCGGGACTTCAGCGCGCGGCCGACGTGCCAGACGAGTAGCTCGTTGAGGAGCCAGCTGTCACCTGGCGGGAGCTCGACGTCGACCAGCTCCGCGAGGGGGGTCCGCCGCCCGCGCTCGAGGGCCCGGACGAACGCCTCGGACACCTCGACGCCCCCTCCGCACATCGCATGCCGGACCCCGCCGTTCGAGGCGGAGAAGACCAGGTCCCCGGTGGCCTCGAGGCCGCAGACGTCGCAGCTCTCGAGGCGCGGCGCGAAGCCCGCGAAGGTCAAGGCCTTGGCCTCGAGCGCGGGACGCCACGCCGTGCTCGGAGGCCCGCTGCAGGCGTCCAGCACCAACAGCGCGGTGTCCAGGAGCCCGTAGAAGATCGGCGCCGGCTGCTCCTTCGGACAGAGCAGGCCGACCAGCTCGCAGGCGTAGACGGAGAGCGCGATGCGCTCGATGTCGCCGCGAGCGTGAGGGCGCCCGTGGTCCAGCGTGGCGCCGGTCAGCCGCCACAGCTCGCCCTTCCCTCGCGACATGCGCAGGCGGACGCGGTTGCCGATGTCCAGGGCGCCACCGAAGCGCTTCTTGCTCTTCCGGGCTCCCCGGGCCATCGCGGCGACGTGGCCGCGCTCAGGGGTCACCAGGTGGACGATTCGGTCGGCCTCGCCGTAGTCGACGTGGCTGACCACGACGCCCAGCAGCTCCTCGGTCAGAGCATCCACAGGGTGGCGAGCGTCATGTACAGAACGATCGCCACGGCATCGATCAGGATGGTGACGAAGGGTCCGGTCGCAACCGCCGGGTCGGCCCCCGCCTTCTCGAGCAGGAGCGGAATGAGGGTCCCGAGCGTCGCGGCGACGAGCACCGTGCTGAGGATGGAGGAGCCCACGACCAGCGCGAAGGCGGTCTCCTGGTAGCGGAACCAGCCGTAGCCGGAGAGCGCCGCCCCCAGAACGACGCCCATCAAGATGCCGACCCGAGCCTCGCGCCAGATCAGCTGGACCGACCCGGCGCCCACCGCGACGTGGCCGGTGGCCAGGTTGCGTACGGTGATGGTCGCCGCCTGGATGCCGACGCCGCCACCGAGCGCCATGATGACCGGCACGAAGAAGGCCAGCATCACGTGCTCCTGCAGCGTCTTCTGGAAGCCGCCGATGACCTCGGAGAGCAGGACGCCGCCGACCAGGGTGACGACCAGCCAGCCGAGCCGCTGCATCGAGGCGCGCAGCGTGCTGGCGCCGGTGGGGTCGTACTCCTGGCCGACACCGGCCATCTTGAGGAGGTCCTCGGCCGCCTCCTCGCGGACGACGTCCAGGACATCGTCGATGGTCACGATGCCGAGGAAGTGGTTCGTGTCGTCGCAGACGGGGACGGCCAGGAGATCGTAGCGACCGGCGATGCGGGCGACCTCCTCCTGGTCCTCCTCGGGCAGGACCGTGATCACATCGGGCGTCATGATCTCGGAGAGCTCGGTCGACGGCGAGTTCAGGAGCAGCTGCCGCAGCGACGTCACGCCGACGAGCTGCCCCTGCTCGTTCACGACGTAGAGGTAGAACACCATCTCGACGTCGCCCTGCTCCTGGATGGCCAGGATGGCGTCGCGACAGGTCGTGTCGTCCTGCATCAAGAACGCGACCGGCGACATGATGCCGCCTGCCGAGTCCTCGGGCCAGGCCATCAGCTCCTCGGCCTGCTCGCGCTCCTCGGGCTCCAGCGCCGCGAGGACCTTCTCCTTGAGCTCCTCCGGGAGCTGCGCGATGAAGTCGGCCTCGTCGTCCGGGTCGAGCTCGGCGACCCAGGCGAGGATGCGGTCGATGGGGGCGGCCTCGATCAGCGCGACGAAGTCGACCTCGCCGACGGTCAACAGCACCTCGCCGGCCTGGTCGTCCCCGATTCGCGACATGAGGAAGCGGGTCTCGGAGCGCGTCAGGTGCGTGATCGCCTCGGCGATGTCGTCCGCCGAGGACTTCTTGACCGCACGCTCGAGCGGACCCGTGGCCTTGCGCCGGGTCAGGCGGCGGATGGCTTCGACGCGGGCATGGACGAGGTTCTCGGCCATGCTCCTTCTCCTCAGTCCGCGTCGTCCACGAACACCAGGCGGCGAGGCGCGCTCAGGTTTCCGAGCGGAGCCACGCGGCTGCCGTTGTATATCACCGACGCTCGGGAGAGGTCGGCGAGCTCCACGGCGATCTCACGAGCCGCCGCCACATCGAGCCGGCATTCGAGATCCCTGCAGAGCACGCCTGAGTAGGTCTCCAGACCGTCGACCTCGACCAGGACGCGGACCGGCGCGGTCGCCCGGATCGACAAGGGCTTGCCCTCGGTGACCGAGGCGTCTTCGGGGGCCTCGACACCGCGCTCGGCTTCGGACTTGCCGAGAGACCGTCCCACCTGGACGAAGAGCACGGCCACCACCGCCACGGCGACGGCTCCCCCGGCGATCCGTCCCCCCGTCAGGCCGCCGACGCTCAGAGCTGCTCCTTCTCGAGGCGCTCCCTTGCGGAGGTGGCGTGGGGCGTGCCCGGCCAGCGGGTGACGACCTCGTTCAGGTAGGCGACGCCTTGCTCGATCTGGCCCATGTCGCAGTAGAGGCCCCCGGCGTGCAGCATGGCCTCGGGGAACTCGTCCGCGCAGGAGATGAGCACCTGCTCGAAGGACTGCGCCGCCTTCATCGTCTCCCCCTGCGAGGCGTAGGCGGCGCCAAGGTTGTAGCGGGCTCCACACCAGTTCGGCTGCCTGCGCACCGCCTCTTCGAGGTGAGCGACGGCATCGTCCGACCGCCCCACCTGGAGGTAGCTCCAGCCCAGGTTGTTGAAGATCTTGGCGGGCTCGGCGTAGGTCAGGTCATCCCGCGCCACCTCCAGCCGCTCGATGGCGTCGTCGTAGCGGCCGAGGTTGTTGAGCAGGTAGCCGTAGTTCAGGTTCAGAGAGGCGTTGTCTCGGTCCTTGCGCAGGCCCTTCTTGAAGGCCTTCTCGGCTTCGCCGTGGGCGCCTCGCTGGACATAGGCCATGGCGAGCGCGTTCCACAGATCCGGGCTCCGCCGATTCAGCTTCACCGCCTCCTCCAGCTCGGCGATGGCGAGGTGGGGGTTGTCTTCGTTCATGTACACCGCGGCGAGGTCGTACTTGGCCGCGGCGCGTTCGACGTTCTTTGCGGTCACACAAGCGAGGAAGAGGAGGAACATCAGGGCTCCAGGTTCAGAGGTACTTGCCGACGAGGATCTCGACGGCCGCGCGGGTCTCGGGCGGAATCTTCGAGCGGTCCGTCATGATGGCGTTGGCCATGCAACCGGAAGCAGGCTGAGGTCCGTCGAAGGCCGCGATCTTCGGTGCAACCGCCTTGATGACCGCCTTGGCGGTCGCGACGTTCGCGGTGAGGACGCGGATGATGTCCTCGACCGTGACGTCGTCGTGGTGGGGGTGCCAGCAGTCGTAGTCAGTGCTCATCGCCAGCGTCGCGTAGGAGATCTCGGCCTCGCGGGCGAGCTTGGCCTCGGTCAGGTTCGTCATTCCGATGACCCGGGCACCCCAGGAGCGGTAGAGCTCGGACTCGGCGCGCGTGGAGAACTGGGGGCCCTCCATGCACACGTAGATGCCTTCGTCGTGCGTGGTCGCGCCAGCGTCACCGCAGGCCGCGAGGATCATCTTCCGCAGCTCCCCGCAGACCGGGTCCGCGAAGCCGACGTGTCCGACCACGCCGTTCTCGTAGAAGGTCACCGGGCGCGAGGACTTGGTTCGGTCGATGAACTGGTCGATCACCACCATGTGGCCTGGCTCGATCTCGTGCTGGAGGCTGCCCACCGCGCTGACGCTGACGATCCAGCCCACGCCGAGCTTCTTCATGCCCCAGATGTTGGCGCGGTAGTTCACCTCGCTGGGGTTGTGGACGTGGCCGCGCCCGTGGCGGGGCAGGAACGCCATCTCGATGCCGTCGAGCTCGCCGAGGATGAAGGCGTCCGAGGGCTCGCCGAAGGGGGTCTCGATCCGCTCTTCGCGGATGTTCGTCAGGCCCTCGATCTCGTAGAGGCCGCTTCCGCCGATGACTCCGATGCGCATGTACAGGTCTTGCTCCGTCAAGAGTTGTCTATCAAACCACGTTGTCGAGCGAGATGGTGGGCCCATCGACGCCCGCTTCTTCGATCCGCAAGCCGTCGGTCGCCTTTCCGAGCTGACCGCAGGCCGCGGAGATGTCGATCCCACGCGTGGTGCGGATCGAGCACTGGACGCCGCGAGAGACCAGGAAGTGCTGGAAGGCCTTCACGTGATCCTCGGGAGGCCGGAGGATCTCGCGCTGCGGGTTCTCGTTGTAGGGGATCAGGTTGACCTTGGACTTCACGCCGCGCATGAGCTTCACCAGCCGCGCGGCGTCGTCCCAGCTGTCATTGAAGCCGTGCATCATCACGTACTCGAAGGTGATGCGCTTGGCGTGCGGCAGCGGGAACTCACGGCACCCGGCCATGAGGTCATCGAGGCTGTAGCGCCGCGTGATCGGCATCACCTGCCGGCGGGTCTCCTCGGTCGTCGCGTTGAGGCTGACGGCCAGGTTCACCGGCGTGCTCGCGGCCAGCCTCCGCATCTGTGGGACGAGCCCGACCGTGCTCACGGTGACCTTGCGGTGGCTGAAGTTCAGGGCGTCCTCGTCGAGGAGGACGTCCAGGCTCTTCAGCAGGTTCGTGATGTTGTGGAGCGGCTCGCCCATCCCCATGAACACGAGGTTGGTGATGCGCTCGCCCTCGGGCAGCGTCGCCCCCACCTGGAGCGCCTGGTTGATGATCTCGGCCGGCCGCAGGTTTCGGGTCAGGCCCAGGTCACCGGTCAAGCAGAAGCTGCAGGCCATGGCGCAACCGACCTGCGAGGACATGCACAGGGTCATGCGGGGCTTGCTGTGACCTGGGATTCCGGGGTCGGGAATCAGCACGGACTCGATGTGGTGGTCGTCCCGCAGCCTCCACACGAACTTCCTGGTGCCGTCGTCGGAGTCGAGCTGCATCGCGGTGTCGAGGAAGTCGATGTGGAAGCGCTCGGCCAGCTGAGCTCGCGCGCTCTTCGAGACGTTGGTCATCTCCATGAAGTCGCGGATGCCCTTCTGCCAGACCCACTTGTAGACCTGCTTGGCGCGAAACTTCGGGTGCCCCTGCTCGACGAGCAGCTCCGTCAGCTCGTCGAGACGGAGCGACTTGATGTCGATCCGTCCTTCGATCTCGTGGATACGGGCCATCGGGCCCATCTAACGCGACAAGCGCTCCGCGAGGCCCGTGTACCGGTCGTTGCCGCCCGTGCGCCGGATCGCCATGCCGAGGGCTCGCCGGGAGCCGACGACCGCGCAGAACTCCTGAGCGCGGGTGATGGCCGTATAGACGAGGTTGCGTCGCAGCATCACGTGGTGCCCGGTCGAGAGCATCACCAGGACGGCGCGGTACTCGCTCCCCTGGCTCTTGTGGATGCTGATGGCGTAGGCGAGCTCGACCTGGTCCAGCTGCTCCCCGACGAGGACGACCTCGCGCCCGTCGAAGTCGATGGACAAGGCACCGGCCTCGATCTGGCTGACCCGACCGATGTCCCCGTTGAAGATGTCGTTGTCGTAGTCGTTGCGGACCTGGAGCACGCGGTCGCCTTCGCGGATCCGCTTCTGACCTCGGAGGAACTCCTTTCCGTCCGGGTTGATGAGGTCCTGGAGCATCTCGTTGACAGCGCGAGACCCCAGAGGTCCCTTGTGCATCGGGGTCAGGACCTGGACGTCGGCCACCGGGTCGAAGCCGAGCGCCGGGAGCCTCTCGCTCACGATGGTCTTCAGGGTCTCGCGCGCCTGGAGGTCGTCCTCGCGTCGAACCACGAAGAAGTCCTGGCGCAGCGCCTTGTCCGGGTTCTTCTCGGCGCTGACTGTGGGCAGACCGCGCAGGATCCGCCACGCGTTCCGGACGATCGCGCTGTCCTCGGCCTGGCGGTAGACCTGGTTGAGGGACGCGACCGGCACTGTGCCGGTGGAGATGAGGTCTCCGAGGACCCGCCCTGCGCCGACGCTGGGCAGCTGGTCCGCGTCCCCCACGAGCACCAGGCGGGCTCCCGAAGGCAAGGCGGACAGCAGCGCATCCATCAGCGCCAGGTCCATCATGCTGGCCTCGTCGACGAGCACCCCGTCGACCTCGAGCGGGTTCGAGACGTCCCGCGTAAAGCCCTGTTTCTGCATCGAATATTCGAGGAGTCGGTGCAGGGTCTTGCCCTCGCGACCGCAGGACTCCGAGAGCCTCCTCGCCGCCCGTCCGGTGGGGGCCGCGAGCGCCCACTTCTCCTTGGCCAGGCTGGCGGCTTCGAGCAGGACGCGAACGATCGTGGTCTTGCCGGTGCCCGGGCCGCCCGTGATCACCGCGACGCCGCAGGACAGGCCGAGCTCCACCGCCCGGCGCTGGTCCTCGTTGAGCTCGAGGCCGACGCGGGACTCGGCGCTGCGAACTCTCTCCGACGGCGAGCGGAAGCGGTCCTCGAGGCGCCCGGCGAGGGACTCCGCGACCCGCCGCTCCTGGGCGTCCACCTCGGAGGCGTAGAGCGCGGTGAGGCCGGGGTCATCGTGGAGCTTCTGGACGACCCGACCCGCGAGCACGAGCCGGCTGATGCCAGCGTCGATGCGGTCGATCTGCAAGGCGGCAGCTCGCTCCTCGAGGACCCGACGAGGCAGGAAACAGTGCCCGTCCGAGGCGGCCTCGGCGAGGAGGAAGCGCACGCCCGCGTCGACGCGGCGCGGGTCGTCGAGGCCCACACCGACCGCTCGGGCGATGGCATCGGCGGTGCGGAATCCGATGCCCGGGATGTCCTCGGCCAGTCGGTAGGGCTGGCCGCTGACCACAGCCAGGGCCCGCTCGCCGTAGCGCTCCAGCACCCGGTTCGCGACCGCCTGCCCGAGCCCGTGCCCCTGGAGGAGGACGACCAGGTCCCTCCCCGCCTTGTCCGCCTCCCAGCTCTCGACGATCTGCTCGAGCCGCTTCTTGCCGATGCCAGGCACCTTCAGGAGCTTCTCGGGCTCCTCGTCCAGCACCCGCAGCGTGTCCAGCCCGAAGCGGTTGACGACCCGGCCGGCCAGCTCCTTCTTGATTCCCCGAACGGCGCCCCCGGCCAGGTAGCGGCGCAGGCCGTGCAGGGTCTTGGGCTCCTCGACCAGCACACCGCGCACCCGGAAGCGCTTGCCGTACTTGGGGTGCTCGGACCAGCTGCCGTCGAGGCGCAGGTGGGCGCCGGGGGTCAAGTGAGCGATGGGTCCGACGGCCACGACCTCGCCCTCGTCCGTGCTCAGCCGTCCGACGGCGAAGGAGCCGTCGTCGCTGGCGTAGTCGATGCGGACGAGCTCCCCGGCGAGCGAGGTTCCGTAGGCCACCTACTTGGCGGCCTCGTCGTCGTCCTCGTCGACGCTCGTGTCGCGCTCGTCCACCGGGCGGAGCTTGTGGAGCGCGTCGGGCATCACGATGCCGGCCGACATGATGAGCTTGAAGGCCTCCTCGACCGAGATGTCCAAGCGGCGCACGTCGCGTCTCGGGAGCACCAGGTAGAAGCCGCTCGTCGGGTTTGGGGTCGTCGGGAGGAACACGCTCACCGGTTGGTCGTGCTCGAACTCGCGTCCCTGATCGAGGTACGTCGCCTCGCCGGTCAAGAACGCGATGGCCCAGGATCCGCGGCGCGGGTACTCGACCATGACCACCTGGCGGAAGCGCATGGACTCGCCGGTGAAGGTGTCGACCAGCTTCTTCAGCCCCTGGTAGACCCCCGACAGCAGAGGCACCCTCGAGACGATGCCCTCGAGGAACTCGACGAGCTTGCGCCCGGCGTAGAAGCGCATCCCGGTGCCCACGGCGAGCACGATGCAGATCGCGATGAAGATGCCCAGGCCCGGCAGCGGGAAGACGCTGTCGGGCATGCCCAGGTAGGTGCCGAGCACGACCTCGGGGTGAACCGCCAGCGGCAGGATGTCGAGCACCGAGTCGACCAGCGCGGCGACGGTGACGAGCGCCCAGAGCGTGACGCCCGCCGGGATGAGGATCGCCAGTCCGGCCAGGAAGGTGTTGCGGACGCCTTGCAGGAAGTTCGACACGTCTACGCAGATCCTATGCCCCAGCTACCGGCTGTAAACCTCGAACCGCTCCATGTGGAAGTGGCCCATGGCCCGAATGACGATGCGCTTCTCGAGGCGGCGCTCGAAGGCGTCGAGGCTCTCGAACTCCTCGCCGTAGAGCATGTCGGCGACCAGCGGGTGCGCGTTGACGAAGATCGTCTCGCGCTGCCCGGAGCGTCCCGCCTCGCGCTGCGCCTCGCGGAAGATGTCGAAACAGAGCGTCTCGCGGGCGCGCAAGTGGCCGTTGCCCTCGCAGTAGAAGCAGTCCTCGGTCAGGAAGCGGGTGAGGTCCTCCTGCACGCGCTTGCGGGTCATCTCGACCAGGCCCAGCTCGCTGATCTTGAGCACGTTGGTGCGCGCCTTGTCCTGGCGCGCCTCGTCCTCGAGGGCCTTGTAGACCTTGTCCCGGTTGGTCTCCTTGTCCATGTCGATGAAGTCGATGATCACGATGCCGCCGATGTTCCGGAGCCGGAGCTGGTGGACGATCTCCTTCACCGCCTCGAGGTTGATCCTGGTCGTGGTGTCCTCGAGCGAGGACTTGCCGACGTACTTGCCCGAGTTGATGTCGATGGCGGTCAGCGCCTCGGTCTGGTCGATGACCAGGTAGCCCCCGCTCTTGAGCCAGACCTTGCGGCCGAGGCTGCGGCTGACCTCGGTCTCGACGCCGTAGACGTCGAAGACGGGCTCCTTGCCCCGGTAGACCTGAACGCGGTCCTCGAAGTCGGGCATGAAGTCGCCCATGAAGGACTGCAGCTCGGCGTGGGTCGACTTGTCATCGACGACGATGCGGCGGACGTCATCGCGCAGGTTGTCGCGCAGGAAGCGCACGACCAGGCCGTAGTCGATGTGTAGCGGCGCAGGAGCCTTCTTCTCGGTGGCGGCCTTCTGGATCTTCTCCCAGGTGCGCAGGAGGTAGTCCATGTCCTGCTTGAGGATGTGGTTCGGCTGGTTGGCACAGACCGTCCGCACGATGAAGCCCGCGCCCTTGGGCCGGTGCTTGTCGACGAACTCGCGCAGGCGCCGACGCTCCTTGTCCTTGTCGATGCGGCGGCTGATGCCGACGTGCTCGACCGTCGGCATGAAGACGATGTAGCGACCCGGGAGGGTCACGTGCGTAGTGAGCCGGGCCCCCTTGGTGCCGATGGGGTCCTTGGCGACCTGGACCACGATCTCCTGGCCTTCCTTGAGGAGGTCCTGGATCGCCGGCTGGCCCGAACGAGGCTGGGATCGCGGCACCTCTTCCACGACGGTCTCGTCGACGCTCGCGGGCTCACGGTTCGGGAGGTCGAGGAACTCCTTGTAGATGTCCCCGACGTAGAGGAAGGCAGCGCGCTCCAGGCCCACGTCGACGAAGGCGGCCTGCATTCCCGGCAGGACGCGGACGACCTTGCCCTTGTAGACGTTCCCGACATAGCCGCGGTCTCGGCCGCGATCGATGTGGAACTCAGTGAGCTGGCTGTTCTCCAGCAGGGCGACGCGGACTTCGCGGCCCGTCTTGTTGACGATGATCTCGGATGACACGAAAGACTCCATTCGAGCGCCACGTCGACAGGGGCTTCGCGACTTGCGTGCTCATCCTTTGTCGTGACCTCGGGGGTGTAGGGGATGTCCTTTGTGGCACGAAGGCGCCCACTACGCAACCAGGGCGAAGAAGGCTCCCTGCGGATCCCGCGCCTGCACGATGTGTTCGCCGCTCGGGACCTGCATCGGGCCGTTCACGATCTCTCCGCCGCCCGCCGTGACGGCCGCGCATGCGATGTCCAGGTCGGCGACCCGGAAGTAGTGCAGCCACGCCGGGGGCCCCATGCCGGGGCCCTTGGTGAAGATGCCGCCCAGCCCGCGTCCCTCGACCGTCTTGCCGTACATCTGGTAGATGCCGCCGGGGCCCATGTCCATGGCGGTCCCCGCCTTCCACCCGAACAGCTCGGTGTAGAAGGCCAACGCCGCACCGCCGTCCGAGGTCCCGAGCTCGGACCAGGACCAGAAGCCGGGAGCCAGAGGGGGATCCGCGGAGGGGCCCTGTGGGCTCTCGTAGCAGGCGGCGACAGCACCCTGGGGGTCCGCGAAGACGAAGAAGCGGCCCCGGCCGCCGTCGATGACCGTGACCGGAGCGTAGAGCGTGCCACCGAGCGCCTGCACCCTCGCCGCCATGGTGTCGGCGTCCGCGACCTCGACGTAGCCGACCCAGGAGGGCGGTGCGCCCATCGCCTTGGCCTGCTCCGGCAGGAGCATCAGCCCGCCGACGCCGGCGTCGCCGTTCGCCCACATCGCGTAGCCGCCGTCAGGCGCCTCGACGCCCAGGATGTCCCAGCCGATCACGGCCTTGTAGAAGGCCTTTGCGGCCTCGATGTCCGTCGTGTTCAAGTCGAACCAGCACCAGCTGCCGAGCGCCATGGGACCTCCGTTATTTCCAGCGAATCAGTAACTTCTCCGACAGCTCGGGTTCGATCTCGACGGTGTAGGGGCGCGTGTCGCCGGTTCGGGGGTCGCGGACCACCACGCGGCGTCGACCGCTCGCGACCGGCTGGTGTGCCATCGGCGTCGTGCCGACGACGATGCCGTTGATCAGGACCTCGAGCCCGGCCACGTCGGCCTCGACGTAGAGGAAGCCCGGGGCGCCCACCGGCTCGATCGTCACGGGGTCGGGGATCACCGGGTCCTCGACGACCTCGATGACCTCGATGACCTCGACAGGCTCGACCGGGTCCTCGATGACGGGAGCGCGCTCAACGGCCTTGGGGCGACGCACGACGGGGTCCTTCGGCGCGACGACGCGCTCCTCGGTGGGCGGGGGGTCGTCGCCTTCTTCGAGGGCCCGCTCCAGCGCGCTGGGCTCGTCGTAGGGTGCCAGCTCCTGGACCTCGGCGGGGACCGCCACGTCCTCGCCGCCTCCTGGCTGCCAGAAGACCCACGCGCCAGCCGCTACGAGGAAGAGCGCCACGACGAAGCCCAGGGCGATGAAGAGCCCGATCCCGACGCCCGTCGCCGCGGCCACGGTCACCTGGCGCCGGGTCGGCGGGGGTCCGGTCTGGGAGCGAGCCAGGGTCCCGTCGGTGAGCTCCGGCTCGGTGGGGATCAGCGGCGGCGGTGGCTCGGCCGAGATGTCTCCGGAGCGGTACCGGGAGAGGCGCTGCGAGATGCCCTGGACACCGTCCTTGTCGACGCGCTCCAGGAACTCCCGCATCTGCTCGCGGGTGCACAGGCCGCCGAGCGGGCGGGCGAGATCCTCGAGGTCGCGCCGGAAGCTCTCGGCGTCCGGGTAGCGCTTCGAGCGGTCGCGGTGCAGGGCTCGCTTGTGGATCACCGAGAGTCGGTGGGGGTCGATCCGGCCCGGAGCGCGCGAGATCGGCGGGATCTGGGCAGCGAGGAGCTTGTGCATGATCTGCACCTCCTGCAGCCCGGCGAAGGGGTGAACGCCCTCGGCCAGCTCGTGGAGCATCAGCCCGCAGGCGAAGAGGTCCGCCCGCTTGTCGACCCGGTGGACGCCCTCGATCTGCTCAGGCGCCATGTAGGCGAACTTGCCCTTCAGGCTGTGGCCCTGGGTGCTCTCGAGGCGCCCCTCGGCCATCGCGACGCCGAAGTCGATGAGCTTCACCTCGCCCGAGGTCGAGATCATCACGTTGCGCGGGTTGACGTCGCGGTGCACGATGCGCAGGTCCCGCCCCTGCTCGTCCCGCGCCTCGTGGGCGTAGTGCAGGGCGCTGAGCACGTGGCAGATGACGGTCAGCGAGACCTTGAAGGGGATCATCTTCCCCCGCCGGGCGAGCGCCTTCTGCACGTCGCGCAGGTCCATGCCCGGGACGTACTCCATGGCCAGGAAGAACTCGCCGTCGTTCAGGCCGAAGTCGTAGACCTGGGCGATGTTCTGGTGGTGGAGGCGCGAGTTGATGCGCGCCTCGTCCTTGAACATGCGCAAGAACCCGGCATCCTTGGCGTTCTTCGTCGCCATCCGCTTGATGACGACGAAGCGGACGTAGGAGCCCTCGGCGACGCTGCGCCGGGCGAGATCGACCTCGCTCATGCCCCCGGCGCCGATGCGCTCGAGCAACAGGTAGGGCCCGTAGTTCCTCGGGTAGCTCACCCGAGGAGTCTACCCGCGGAGACCTCAGTACGTCGCGGGGTAGACCGCGTAGAAGTCGACGGCGTCGTAGACGTCGTAGGCCACGAACTCGACCTCGTAGCCGCCGTAGTAGCAGTCGAGGTTGGTCGACCACTGGAGCCAGTCCGAGAACCACTCGTCCGGATCGGGGGTCTCGTTGTAGAGCTCGAAGGAGTCGACGAAGCCGTGGCGATCGTAGACGTCGGCGTAGACCGCGTAGATGTCGTTGTGCCCGTTGTCATCGAAGACCGCGGAGTCGAACCACCACACGAAGTCGCGGTTGTAGTCGTCGTAGTAGCAGCCGGCCTCGGCCCAGGCGATCTCCGGCTCATAGTTGACGTACGCCGGGGGATCCTGCTGATGGTGGTCGTCGTCGGTGTAGACCACGCAGCCGGTGGTCATGGAGATGGCGCCGATGGCGACTGCGAGCATGGAACGCATGTTGTCCTCCGTGATGCACCCCTCGACGAAAACGCGATGGATTCATTCGAAGCTGCGATCAAGTTATCGCCGGACAATGGCGGTGGTGACCATCCTCGACCTGAACGCCGGGCGGCCCAACAGCGGCGTCTCGGCCATTCGACAAGCGGTCGCGGAGACCGGGCACGAAGCGGTGGTCGTCGACGTCCGTGGGGGCGACGCCCTCCCTGAAGCGCCCGAGGCCATCGTCGCCACCGGCGGACCGGGCAGCCCGCACGAACCGGGTGGCTGGCAGACCCCTTTCCGTCGCTGCCTGCGATCGGCAGTGCTGCGGGACACCCCGCTGCTGGCCATCTGCTACAGCTTCCAGGTCCTCTCCTCGGAGCTCGGGGCGCGCGTGCAGAAGCTCGAGCACCGGCGCATGGGGATCTTCCCGATGCGTCGCACCCAGGACGGCACCGAGGACTCCTGGCTCGCAGCCTCGGGCGGCGAGGTCTTCGAGATGCGCGGCTGGGGCGTGTGGCGCGGTGACCTGAAGGTCCTGGCGACGGGCGCCGAGGGCGACACCACGGCCGCCCGCTTCGGTGACCACGCGGTGGGCTGCGTCTTCCACCCCGAGGCCGAGCCCTTCAGCGTCTCGGCCTGGCTGGACGTGCCGGACAACCAGGCGATGCTCGGGCGCCTGGACGGCACCCCCTCCCCCGAGGACATGAGGGAGGCGGCGCCTCGGCTGGTCGACGTCCGCGAAGCGCTGTTGGCCGGCTTCCTCCGCGGGCTGTGAGAGAGCTCCGGCTCACCCGCAGCGCCGCCGGTCCCGTCGCAGCCGGTCACCCCTGGGTCTTCCGCGACGGAGTCCTCGGATCGGCGGAGGTCGGGGAGCTCGTGCGCCTCGTGTACGAGGGCCGGACCGTCGCGACCGGGCTCTTCGACGACGGCGCCATCGCGGTCCGTGTCCTGGGCGAGGTCGAGGACCTGGATCGCGCCCTGCACGATCGGCTCCGACGCGCCGACGCGCTGCGCTTCCGTGTGGTCGGAGGCGCGACGAACTGCTGGCGGGTGGTGAACGGCGCCGGCGACAGCCTCCCTGGCGTCGTCCTCGACCGCTACGACGAGGTCGCGATCCTGCGGCTCTACAGCGCGGCCTGGCAGCCACACCTCGAGCGGCTGGTCGACGCCATGCGACGCCTGGGCTGGGTCTCCTCGATCGGCCGACGCCTGGGCGTGACGCGGGTCGACGGGGGCGAGGGCCTCGACGTCTTGCATGGAGAGATCCCCGACGAGCTCGTGGTCGAGGAGCACGGGGTGAAGCTGCTCGTCCGCCCCCGGAGCGGCCAGAAGACCGGGCTCTTCCTCGACCAGCGCGAGAACCGGCGGCGCTTCGCCGAGCTGGCGCCGGGCCGACGGGTGCTGAACCTCTTCGGCTACAACGGTGGCTTCAGCGTGCACGCCGCGCTGGCGGGAGCGGCGCGGGTCCACACCGTCGATCTCGCAGGCCCCGCCTTGAAGGACGCCGCAGCGACCTTTGCGCTCAACGGCCTGGATCCGGCAGCCCACGCCTTCGAGAAGGCCGACGTCTTCAAGTGGGAGCCGCCCCATCCCTTCGACCTGGTGATCTGCGATCCGCCCAGCCTGACCCACGGCAAGAGCAGCGACCGGGCCGCCGGGCGAGCCTACCGGGACCTGAATCGACGGGTTGGCGCCTGGGTCACCCGCGACGGACTGCTCGCGACGGCATCGTGTACCGCGAGGCTGGACTTTCCGGGCTGGGAGGCCGCCGTGCGCGAGGGGCTGCGGAGTGTCGGGCGCTTCGCGGTCCTCTCCCGCCATGAGGCTCCGCCGGACCATCCGGTCGCAATCGAGCACCCCGAGGGGCGATACCTGAAGGCTTTGCTACTGAGGAGACTGTCGTGAGCGTTCGCATCTACACCGCCGTTCCGTGCGGGTACTGCTCTGCGGCCAAGCGCTTCTTCGATGAGCGCGGGGTGGAGTACGACGAGGTCGACCTGACCGGGGACTACGACGCGCGAGCCGCTCTGCTGGAAGCGACCGGCCAACGCACGGTCCCGCAGATCTTCATCGGGGACATGCACGTCGGTGGCTACACCGATCTGATCGCACTGGCGCGAGGCGGGAGGCTCGATCAGCTGCTTAAGTCTTGACGCGGCAAGATTTGAGTTGCGCCCATTTCTAGGGTCGTGGTAGCAAGAAACATCCCTCCGGAAGGACTCCCTGTCTTTCCACCCCCCCTCCCCACGTCCCCCTGGACCCCATGGTCAACGCCAATCCCTCGGTCGCCACCGATCCCGGTGGTGTTCTGGAAGTCTCCGCGCTCGACGGCGTCCTGCTGTTGACGCTCGAGACCAAGGCGAGCTTCGAGGCCCTGCGCGAAGCCGTCCGCGACACCTTCTCCGCCACGCCCGACCGCTTCCGCGGCAAGGACGCGCGGCTGGACTTCGGCGCGCGCGCCATCGATCTCTTCGACCTGCGCCGCCTCGTGCACGTGCTGAAGGACGAGTTCGGCGTCTCGGTCACCGGCCTCTACTGCACCCAGGAGAGCCTGACCCGCTACGCCGAGCGCGAGCTCAAGCTGCGCGTCTGGGCCCGCCTGCCCGAGGTCGAGGTCGAAGAGACCACCGACGATCTGAGCGAAGCCACCGTCGAGGCCCCCTTGACCGAGGCCATGGTCGAGATCGAGGACGACGATCCGAGCAGCACGCTCGCGTCGATCCCCCAGGTCCGCGGCCCGCTGATCATCGAGCGAGGCCTGCGCGGTGGCCAGACCATCCGCCACGGCGGAGACGTGCTCATCTACGGGGATGTGAACCCCGGCGCCGAGGTCGTTGCGGAAGGCAACGTGCTCGTCTTCGGGCGCTGCGAAGGCATGGTCCATGCCGGCAGCGAGGGCGACGAGAGCGCCCACATCCTGGCCTTTGATCTGCGCCCGAAGCAGCTCCGCATCGGCGCGCGCATCGCATTCCCGGACGGCGCGCCCCCGCGCGGACCGCGGCCGACGTACCTGCCCGAGCTGGCATGGATCGACGACGGCTGCATCGTCCTGGAGCCCTACCTGGGTCGGCTTCCGACCAACCGCTGAAGCAGAACACGCAGCAGGAGCTGAGCATGAGCGAGTGCATCGTCATCACGTCGGGCAAGGGAGGCGTTGGGAAGACGACCACGTCCGCCAACCTGGGCGTGTCCCTGGCCCGCATGGGCCACAAGGTCGCCGTCGTGGACGCGGACATCGGTCTGCGCAACCTCGACGTCATCCTGGGCCTCGAGAACCGCATCGTCTACGACCTCGTCCACGTCATCGAGGGCGAGTGCCGGCTGAAGCAGGCCCTCATCCGCGACAAGAAGCTGGACACCCTCCACCTGCTCCCTGCGGCCCAGACCCGGGACAAGAGCTCGGTCACGCCGGAGCAGATGAAGAACCTCATCGAGCAGCTCAAGGAAGAGTTCGACTACGTCCTGGTCGACTGCCCCGCCGGCATCGAGCAGGGCTTCCGCAACTCGATCGCGGGCGCCGACAAGGCCCTCATCGTCACAACCCCCGAGGTCAGCGCGATCCGCGACGCGGACCGGATCATCGGGCTCGTCGAGGCCGCCGAGCTGCCCGAGCCTCGCCTGGTCATCAACCGCTTCCGCCAGAAGATGGTCGACCGCGGCGACATGCTCGACAAGGACGACATCCTGGAGATCCTCGCGATCCCCCTGGTCGGGATCATCCCGGACCACGAGGACGTCATCATCAGCGCCAACCGCGGTCAGCCGGTGGCCTACAACGAAGAGTCCGTGGTCGGCGAGGCCTACCGCCGCGTCGCCCGGCGCCTCACCGGCGAGCCGGAGGTCCCCTACGTCGCCATGGAGCCCTCGGGCTTCTGGGACAGCGTGAAGCGCTGGATGGGACTCTCGGCCGCGACGGGAGGTGTGTGATGGTGTCCTTCGTCTCCAAGCTGTTCGGCAACAAGGGCAGCAAGGACGACGCGAAGGCGCGCCTGAAGCTCCTCCTCGTCCATGACGCCGTCGACCTGACGCCCGCCCAGCTCGAGGCCATGAAGGCCGAGGTGGTCGAGGTCATCGCCCGCTACGTCGAGATCAACAAGGAAGCGGTCGACTTCAAGCTCGAGCGCGCCGACGGCGAGGTCGCGCTCGTGTCGAACGTGCCCGTTCGCCGGGTGACCGCCCGAGCAGTCTGATAAACAGCTTCCGTGGGAAGCTCACGCACAGTGATGAGGGTCGCGGCGGTCATCGCCATCGTGACCATCTTCACGGGTGCGTACATCATGGACAAGCGCCGCACCCAGGCGAAGACCGAGGCCGACCTCGTCGCCCAGCTCGATGAGCAGCTGGCGGCGCCGGAGGCCTTGCTCGCTCTGGGCGTGCTCCCCGATCGGGAGCCCGACATGCACCTCTCGGCGCGGGTCCTGGAGATCGGGCGCCAGCAGCAGGGACGCATCGACCCCTGCCTCGACATGTGGCCCGGCGCGCCCGACGAGGTCCAGATCTACGTGCGCGCCGACCCGGCCGGTCGCCTCGAGGAGCTGATCGTCGAGGACTGCCCTCCCGCAGCCACCGCCTGCTTCCTCGCGGCCCTGAAGGAGGGTCGCTACACCCGCAACGCCGACAGCATCGCGACGCTACCGCTGCGCTTTCGTTAGCGCCTGAGCCAGGAACGGCAGCGAGAGGTCCAGCCGGCTGTTCAGCTTGAAGTGGCCGCCCTCGTGCTCCTCGTAGTGATGGGCCACGCCGTGCGCTTGGAAGGCACGGCGCACCATGCGAGCGCCGACCTGGAGCCGGAACTCGTCGCGCCGCCCGCAGTCGAGCCAGATCGACATCCCCTCCAGGTTCGAGGCGTGCCCGGAGACCATCTCCGCCGGATCGAAAGCCGCCCAGCGCTCGAAGACCTCGGAGCGCGTCTCGCCGGTCTCGAGGTCCACCGGAAGATCCGCCGGGATCGGCTGGGCCTTCACGTTCGGCGAGTAGCACATGGACATGGCGATCAGGTTGATGACGCCGTGGTCCTCGCCCTTGAGCTCTCCCCCCGAGAGGAAGCGCTCCCACCAGGCCTCCAGTCCACCGGCGCGGCGGATCGACTCGACGGCTGCAGGGAAGTCCGGCGCATAGCCATAGGCGAAGCCGCAGTCGGGGGCGTGGGCTGCGAGGGCCTGGAAGCGGCCCGGCCGCGTCATCGAGAGATGAAGCGCGCCGTAGCCACCGGAGGACTTGCCGAAGACACCCCAGCTCCCCGTCGTGGGGAACTCGGCGTCGACCAGCGGCAACAGCTCGTCGCAGAGCCAGGTCGCGTAGGCCCCGATGGTCGGCGTGTCGAGGTACTGCGAACCGCCAACCGTCGTCATGACATCGGGCATGACGACGATGCAGGGCGGCATGCCGTCGGCCTGCAGGCGCTCGAGGCGCTCCGGGAGGCTCTCGCTCCTCCAGCGTCGGTTCAGGAAGCCGTAGTGGGAGCCGGTGAAGCCGGGCAGCGCCAACAGCGCTGGATGCGGTCCCCCGGGCGGGACCCACAGGGCGACCTCCCGCTCGTAGGGATCGCCGAGGGGGTTGTCGTAGAGCGCGGTCGCCTTGACCCGCCGCAGCTTCAAGCTCACGCGAGGCGCTCCTCGGCCGCCAGGCGCAAGGGGTTGCGCTTGGTCGCTTGGTCGAGGACCTTCGACCAGGCGACGCGCGCGCCCTCGGTGTCACCCAGCGCTGCGCGCGCCTCGCCGAGGTAGAACCAGGCGTCCGCGGGGGCGCCCTTCTTCCTGCAGACGGCTTCGAGCCGGTCGTTCGCTCCCTGGACGTCGCCCCCGGCCAGCTCGACGCGGGCGATGATTCGAGTGCCCGCCGCGGTTTCGGGCAGCCGCGGTGCCACCATCTCCGCCACGACCTTGCGCCAGGCGGGGCTGAGCGCTTCGGCCCGCTCCAGAAGGAACTCCGCAGCGGTCATGAGCTCCTTGTCCGGAGCCCGGAACCAGGTGTTCGCCCCCACCTGCATGGCGGTCACGAACTCTCGGGACTTCGGCTCGTCCAGGACCATGCGACGCAGGACCCAGGCATCTTCGCCGTCGATGTCGAGGCGCTCGGGGTCGGAGCAGGACCAGTTGAAGGCGCGGATCCGATCGACGCCGACGACCAGCCCGACGCCCTCGTGGAGCACCAGCCAGGTCCAGGGATTCTCGGTCGCGGCGACCTCGCCTCCGTCGGTGCCGTAGCTGACCCAGACGCCCTCGACCGTCTCGGTGGAGCCGGCGAAGTCGAGCCACCCCAGGGCCTTGTCGGCGGCCTCGGCGACCTGGTCCTCGCGGCTCGTCTGCGAGGTGATCAGCTCCCGCGCCTCCTGCCAGCCGCAGTGGGCGCAGAGGCGTACCATCGACGCCTGGGCATCGGGACGGAGGCGCCCGGAGGCCAGCAGCTCCTGGACCTTCTTCCGGTTCTCGGTGTCCTCGACGGCCGCCGAGGACACGAAGTAGCGGTAGAGCCCGACCAGGGCGCCGGTCCGCACGTCGAGGCGGGGGTCCTGCACGCCGACCAGGATCCGTCGAGCGATCCGAGGCACCGCCAGGTTGGCCATCACCGAGAACATGCCGGCGTTGACGCCAGGGTCGATGCTCTTGAAGCGATGGAACAACCGCATCCGCTGCATCTCGTCGAGCTCACTGGCCGCCGGACCGACCCGATAGCGGGACAGGATGTCGGCCGCGGCACCGACCGCGTAGAGCCGGACGCCGGGGCTGCTGTCGTCGAAGGCCGCCTCCAGCAGGCGGGGGATGTCGTCCGGCACGCCACACCTGGACAGCTGGCGCCCGGCATCCGCCCGGTCGTGGATGTTCTTGCTCTCGAGCATCTCGAGCAGCGACGTCTCGGACATTCTGCGACCTCCGAAGGCAGGCTAACGTAGGCTTCGCCGATGCTGCTGTTCGCCCTCCTCGCCTGCGCGGCGAAGATCCACGAGCTCTACGACGCCAGCCGCGTCTACGCCCTGCAAGACCCGGCTCCCGTCGCGGAGACCTGGCAGCCCGACGGGGTGCTCCAGCTCAGCGGGAGCCTGGTCGAGGACCTGCTCGGCACCAGCCTCGACGGCGCGTTCTCGGGGGTCGAGCCGATCGACGTGGGGGTCGGGACCATTGCGCCCAAGCTGAGCGTCAAGAAGCTGCAGATCATCGAGCGGGGCTGCGACACGTGCATCGGCGTGAGCGGGACCCTGCGCGGCAACGCCGCCGTCGACATCGGGCCTCTGGAGACCAAGGTGCCCCTGAGCCTGAAGCTCGAGGCCGACCTGGAGCTGCGCTCGATCACCGAGGGCCAGGCACGCCGGGTCGAGCTCCGCATCAAGAGCGTGGACAAGGCCAAGGTCCGCTTCGGCGAGGACATCGCCCTGGACGCCTCACCGGTCCTCGAGGAGTGGGGCGAGGACCTGGTCGAGGCGGTCCCGCCCGTTCCGCTGGGCACCTTGGGCGGCGGCGACCTGCCCTTGCGGGGCCTCCGACTGATCCAGGTCGACGGCGGCGTGCGCGCGGAGCTGTTGACCGAAGCCGCGCACGGCGAGCCCCTGGTCGAGCTGGGCTCGATGCCCAAGCAGGGCGTCGCGGTCGCGATCTCCGAGGACACCCTCTTGGACTTCGCCCGCCGCAAGGCCTTCGAGCAGGGCGAGATCCAGCTCGACATCCACGCGGAGCCCACCTCTCTGGACGTCGAGGGGGAGCGCTTCGAGCTGGGACTTCGCCTTTGGCGGCTCACTCCGCGCCGCGCGTGGTGGCGCGACTATCGCGTCTCCGGGGCGCTGACCTTGGAGGATGGGCGGCTCCAGCTGGTGGCCGAGGACGTGGAGCAGGTCGCGAACTCTCCGGGTGCCTCGGTGGTCGATCCGCTCAGTCTCGTGCTTCAGGGAGCGATCCTGAGCTCGATCGAAGACGCGGCTTCCCAGGCCTTTCCCATCGACCGCGAGCTCGAGACCCAGGGAGGACTGCGCATCGAGGCCTCCATGGACGAGGTCGAGGGCGTCGGCGACGCTATAGTTCTCCGCGGCGCGACGACGGTGTCGCGCAAGAAGACGAAGAAGAAGGGGAACAAGTGAGGCCTCTGCAGAAGCGGCTCCTCTTCACGGCGGTTGTGGTCGGCGGGATCTTCGCCGCGCTCGAGGTCGGCGCTCGCGTCGCCTTCTCAGCGGACCTCGAAGCCGCCGAGGCGCCCCCCCCACAGCCCCAGGACGGCGCGCCCACCATGAAGGGCAACCCCTATCTGTTGTGGGAGCAGGCCCCGGGCGTGCGCTACGAGCACGGCATCAAGGCCAACATCAACTCGATGGGGCTCCGGGGCGAAGAGCCGGTCATCCCCAAGCCCGACGGCGTGCGCCGGATCCTGGTGACGGGGGACTCAAGCGTCTACGGCTTCCGCGTCGAGGACGACGAGACCTACGTCAACGTCGCCGCGGATCAGCTCGGCGTGGAGGGCTGGAACGCCGCCATCCCCGGCTACTCCAGCTACCAGAGCCTGAACCTGCTCGAGATGCGCGCCTGGGCGCTGGAGCCGGACGTCCTGATCATCAGCAACATCTGGTCGGACAACAACTTCGACAGCTTCGTCGACAAGGAGCTGCTCAGCGCCTACTCGAGCTTCGAGGGCACCCGGGGTGCAACCCTCAACAACCTGCTCAGTCCCCTGGCCTTCTACCGTGTCCTCCGCTACCGGCTGACCATCGCCAAGGGCCAGCAGGCCGAGGCCCGCAAGGTCGGCTGGCAGCTCGGCAGCGGCGCCCAGGTCGGCGTCCGACGCGTCGAGATCAACGACTACGCGCGGAACCTCGACCGGCTGGCCGAGATGGCGCTCTCCGATGGCGCCGAGGTCGTCTTCGTCATGCTCGCCAACCGCGAGGACCTCAGCGACCGCTTCGCCTCGACCGCTTGGACGCCCTACCGCGACGTGATGGAAGACATCGCCGAACGTCATGGGGCGCCGGTTATCGAGGTCCGCCCGATGTTCCGGGAGTCCGGGCTCGCAGGTGACGACCTCTTCATCGACGAGATGCACCCGACCGCCGTCGGCCACAAGATGATCGGAGACGCCCTGGCCGAGACGCTGAAGCCCTGGGCCGAGGGTGGGACGGTGATGAGCGAGGGCACCGGAGCGCCCATCGAGCACTACGTCGATCCCTTCGTCTTCGACGGACAGCGAGGCCCGCCCGGTCCCTAGGCCGCGAGGCGCGCCTGGCGGCGTTCCCAGTCGCGGGCCTCCTTCGCGGTGCCCGCGTACTCCTCGCGGGTGCCCATCATGCGGTCGACCCAGTCGGAGCGTACGCCCCAGTTGCTGTCCTGGTTCGGCCCCATGTGGTGGTCGTAGTGCCACGCGAGGTGCTCGCGCGCCCACTCGGGATCGACGTGCGCGCGCTTGTGGACCCGGTAGTACTGCAGCCCGGACCACACCAGCGTGCCGAAGAAGAAGGGCGCCACCGGAGCCAGCGGCAGGTGGGCCACCGTCAAGAGACCCAGCCCGAAGAGCTCCTTGCCCGCCGCGTTCCACTTGAAGGGGTGGGTGTCGTACATCGGATCGTGGTGGTTGCTACGCCGCGAGACGCTGTGGTGCTCGTGGAAGTGGAAGCTCCAGAAGCTCGCCTTCTTCTTCCCACGGTCATGCAGGATGAACTTGTGGATCGCCCACTCTGCACAGTGGCCGTATGCCCAGGCCACGGGGATGCCGATCATCGCTTGAACCTCGATCTCTGAAATTACTGACGCCCCCGTCAGTATAAATCATGACGCCCCTGTCAGCAAACCATGGACGACCCAGACCAGGTTGTTGATCAAGTGGGCGAGGACGCAGGCGATGAGCGAGCCCGTGTAGTGCCGCAGCCAGCCGAGGTAGACCCCGATCACCATCACGCCGAGGGCATGCATCGGATCGAGGTGGAAGACCGCGAAGAGGATCGTGGACACCGCGATGGCCCAGCCGAGGCCCCAGGAGTTCTTCAGGCCTCGGTAGACGAGTCCACGGAACAGGACCTCCTCGGCGATCGGAGCCATCACGACCGCTCCCAGGAGCACCGAGGCCGTCGCGAGCGGGCCCGCGTCCAGCAAGGCGGCGTTCAGCAGGTCCAGACCTCCGAGGTCCAGCCATGGGGCGACGCGGTAGAGGACCTCGACGACCACGTCGGAGAGCAGGCCCACGGGGATCACCAGCAGGACCGCCCACCAGCGCCGCGGGGCCCTCCACGCGAGGACCTCGCGCCAACCTCCCCACCGGCTGGCGAACCAGAGGCCGAGGAGCAGGAGCGCGCCGTGCTGGACCGGCAGGCCGTAGATGGCCCAGATCTCCAGCCGCTCGGGATCGAAGTCCTCGCCGGAGAGCGCGTACACGAGCCCGGCGAGGCCTCCGATGACGCCACCGACCAGCACGAGGACACCAAAGCCGGCGCCGGCGACGAGGAATGCGTCCTTTGCGGTCGGCCGTGCCATGCCCGCACATTAGGACGACGCGGTGAAGCCGCTGAGCACTCGGGAGCTGCTGGCGCTGGCGGTGCCCAGCATGCTCTCGGTCATCCTGACCCACGCCTACCGCTCGGTCGATCAGTACTTCATCCAGTTCGTGTCGACCGATGCGCAGGCCGCGGTCGGAAGCAGCGTCTTCGTGCTGATCGCCCTGGCGTCCCCTTTCTACCTGGCGGCCTTAGGTGCCGGCCCGCTGATCGCCCGCGCTACCGGAGCGGGGGAGCCGGCGGCGCGGCGGCGCATCCTGGGCAGCGGGCTCTCGCTGGCGGCGCTGACCGCCATCGTGATGGGCGCCTTCATGGTCCTCGGCGGACCCTGGATCGCCGTGGCCATCGGGCTCGAAGGCGGCGCCGCCGAGGAGTGCGTTCGCTACCTCGAGGCCCTGGGCTGGACGCTCTTGCCCCTCGCCTTGACCCCCATCGTCGACCAGGCCTTCATCGCCATGGGGGACACGCGCACGCCGATGTGGCTGCAGGGGCTGAGCCTCTTGGTGAACGCCGGGCTGACGCCGCTCTTCGTGCTCGGCCTGGAGTGGGGCATCGTCGGCGCTGCCCTGGCCAGCAACCTCTCGCGGCTCTTGACCACCGGGCTGGGCTTCGTGCTGCTGGTCCGCCGCCTGGACCTCGGGCCAGCGGACTTCCGACTCGACCCGATCCAGCTCCCCCGCGTGATCAGGGTCGGCTTCCCGATGGCGATGGGGACCTTCCTCTACGCCGCCGTGTACTGGGCGATGCTGAAGACCTCGATCTCCCCCCAAGGCGCGCACGTGAACGCCGCGCTGGGCATCGGGTTCTCTGCGCTCGAGGGCTTCACCTGGCCAGCCTTCTGGGGCATCAGCATCGCCGTCTCGTCCGTCGTGGGTCGGGCGCTCGGTGCGGGCGCTCCCGACGTCGCCTGGGCCGCGATCCGAAAGGCCGTGTGGATGTCCGGTGCGGCCGGCCTGGCCGCGACCCTGGCCTTCATCTTCGCCGGTGAGTTCCTGACGGGCCTCTTCACCGAGGATCCCCGCGTCCACGCCGCCGCCACCGAGTATGCCTTCATCCTCGGCTTCTCCCAGCTGTTCGTCGCCGCCGAGGCCCTGTCCGAGGGCGTCCTGGGCGGCGCCGGTGACACCCGCAGGGTCTTCTGGCTGTCGGTCCCCTTCAACATCCTGCGCATCCCGCTGGCGTGGGTCCTCGCCGAGCCGGCCGGAATGGGGGCCGCGGGCATCTGGTGGGCCGTCAACGCCACGACCGTGGCCAAGGCCGCGCTGAAGAGTCACGCCGCCTGGCGGGGCAAGTGGGTGGACCTCAAGATCTAGGTCTCTGGGAGCCCCGCGCTGCGATGCAGCACGGGTTCCTGGCGGCGGGGTAGGCTCCCGGGCAATGGACTTCGCCCTCTTCATCATGAGCATGGTCTTCGCCACCGTGCCGCTCCTGCTCGCGCTCTGGTTCGTTTGGTGGCTCGACCGCTACGACCGGGAGCCGGTGTGGCTCGTCGGGCTGTCCTTTTCCTGGGGAGGCATTGGGGGCGTGATCTTCGCCCTGATCGGCAGCGCGATCATCATGCTCCCCATCGAGCTGATCGCCTCGCCCGAGGTCGCCGACGGCATCGGCGCCACCTTCGTCGCCCCGCTGGTCGAGGAGCCCGGAAAGGCGCTCATCCTGCTGTTCATCGTCTTCTCGCGGCACTTCGACAACACGACCGACGGCTTCGTCTACGGGGCCGCCTGTGGCCTCGGCTTCGGCGTGACCGAAAACTTCATGTACTTCTGGAACGTCGGGGCCACGGGCGACATGGACGCCTACGTCGGCACCGTGGTCGTCCGCACGCTCTATTCGGCGATGATGCACGCTGCGGCCTCGAGCTGCGTCGGGGCGGCGCTGGGCTTCGCCAAGTTTCGCGGCTGGGGCGTCAAGCTGACCGTGCCCTGGATCGGGCTGGGCATCGCGATGGGCATCCACGCGATCTGGAACGGCCTGCTCACGGCCGAGGGCTTCGTCGGGGCCGGCGGCGCCCTCGCGGTGTTGAACTTCCTTCTCTTCCCGCTGGAGTTCCTGACCCTTTTCATCATCTTCCAGGCCTGCCTCTGGAGCGAGAAGAGCACCATCCGTCGCGAGCTCGAGGGCGAGGTCCCCGACGCTCACCTGCCCTTCCTGGCGAGCTACCTGGCGCGCAACAAGAAGTCCTGGTTGCCCGCCGGCGTGCCCCACGACGACTACATCATCGCCGCGACCAACCTGGCCTTTCGCAAGCACCAGGCCCACCATGCGCGGAACAAGAAGTACTACGAGCAGGAGGTCGACAGGCTGCGCTCGGAGGTGAAGGGGCTCCTGGCCAAGGCCGCCTGATCCGATCGCGGGGGCATGAGGCTCATGCGCACCCTTCGGAACACGCTCCTGCCGCGCCTGGAGCGCTCTCCCCACCAGGTCCTGTCCTGGCAAGGCACCGCGATGGCCGCCTGCGGAATGATGGGGGCCGGAGCCTTCGCGCTGTTCGCGGCCTCGCCGGACGAGGTGACGCGGACGATGAGCGCCGTCCTGCTGGCGCTGTCCGCGACCCTGGCGACCCTGGGCTTCTGGGGTGCCTGGTACGTGGTCGGCCGCGCTGCCCGGCGCTCCGATGAGGAGCACGCGCGCAGCCAGATCACCCTGGCGACCGCCCTGGACTGCGTGCGCGTCGGCGCCGTCATCGAGGGCTGCGAGACCTGGGATCCCGAGCTGCTCCAGGCCCTCGACCACCTCGACACCGAGTACCGCACCCTGCGCGGCACGCTCTCCGAGGAGCGCAGCCAGGGCAGCTTCGTGCGCGACCTCGCCGAAGCCCTCGAGCTGGCCGACTCCGAGGAGGAGGTCTTCGACACCGCCGAGCGCGCCGCGAACCTGGCCTTTGACGGCGCCTTCCAGCTCATCGCCACCAGCGAAGGGCGCATGGTCTGGGAGGTCAGCACCGAGGAAGCCGCCTGCCACTGCCCGACCGCTCGCACCTGTCCGGCGATGCGCAAGGGGCGCACGATGCGCTTCGCTCCCGGCAGCGGGCTGGCTCGCTGCGCCCAGCTCGTCGACGCTCAGAGCCACGCGGTCTGCACCCCCGTCGCGGCCGCCGGCCAGACCATCGCCGTGGCCCAGGCCAGCTGGACCGGCGCGGACCGTCCCAAGCAGATCGCCACCCTCGAGGCCCTCGCCACCCAGCTCGGCGCGCGTCTGGGCGTCGTGCGCACGCTCCAGGAGCGCGAGGTCCAGGCCACCACCGACGCCCTGACCGGCCTCGCCAACCGCCGCAGCATGACCGAGCTCGGGCGCCGGCTCGAGGACAGCGAGGGCGAGTACGCCGTCATCGCCTGCGACCTCGACCACTTCAAGCGCCTGAACGACACCTGGGGCCACGAGCTGGGCGATCGCTGCCTCAAGCTCTTCGCGCGGGTCCTCCAGGACGTCTGCCGCAGCAGCGACCGGCCCTGCCGTCCCGGCGGCGAGGAGTTCACGATCATCCTGCCCGACAGCAACGCGGTGAACGCCGTGATGGTCGCCGAGCGCATCCGCGATCGCCTGGCCCAGGCCGTCGCCGGGACCGCGGCCCCTTTCACCGTCTCGATGGGCGTGGCCGGACGCGAGCACGGGGGCTCCTTCGACGAGGTCCTCAACCTCGCTGACGCAGCGCTCTACGCCGCCAAGGACGCCGGCCGCGACCGGGTCCGACTGCACGGTGCCCTGGCCGAGGTCACCAAGGACGTCGAGGCCGCTTGATGCAAGGAACGGCTCCTCGCGGATAGACGAGGGGCATGGGAATCCGCAAGAAGGTCAAGAAGCTCGTCCTCCCTCTGATCGGCCGCGCGCCGAAGCAGGAGCCGGGCGCAACGCCTCGGCCGAAGCCTCGACCGCAGCCCGTGTACGAGGAGCCCAAGAGTCCGCGCGGCGACGCGCCGCCGCTGGAGTGGATCGAGAGCCAGGTGAAGGGCCACAAGCTGGTGCTCTTCATGAAGGGCAACCCCGACCAGCCCCAGTGCGGCTTCTCGGCCAACGCCGCGGGCATCCTGCGCAGCGCCGGCGCCTCCATCCACCACGTCGACGTGCTGCTGGACGGGGACGTTCGCGAGGCGGTCAAGCAGTACAGCCAGTGGCCGACGATCCCCCAGATCTTCATCAACGGGGAGTTCATGGGCGGATCCGACATCCTCACCGAGATGAGCCAGAACGGCGAGCTCGCGACCGAGCTGGCCAAGGACTTCGAGGCGGCCGCGGAGTAGGTCGGTAGCGGTCCGGGTTACTTCCGGTGTCCTCAGGGCACCGAGGAGATCCCCATGTTCCTGTTTCTCGTGGCGTGTTCGGGCATGAGCGCCCAGGAAGCCCACATGGTCTTCGACGAGACCAACGACGTCGGCTTCCGCGCCTTCCGCGCTGTCCAGAAGGACTCGGACACCGCCACCGCGCGCGACTCCGGCACCTTCACGTGGACCGCCGAGGACGACGGCTTCACCTTCGAGGGCAGCCTCGTCGGCGACGGCACCAACGACTGGACCGGGCAGCTCGATCTGCTGGGCGCAGCGTCCTGGACGACCGACACCTGGAGCGGCGACTGGAGCATCGACTACATCGAGGTGGTCCAGGAGGACATCGGCCTGGACGGTTCGATGGACTGGTCGCTGGACCTCGAGGGCGACTACGACAGCGCCTCCGCCTTCTACAGCTGCCAGGGCGAGATCGCCGCCAGCGGTGCGGCGAGCGGCACCGGCGTGGTCGACTACACCGTCTCCGTCGAGGTCGACGGCACGAGCATCTCGATGGTCGCCGAGGGCGAGATCGACGGCACGCCGATCGACTCGAGCTTCAGCCTGACCTTCCTCTGAGCAAGGCCTCCAGCCGGGGCAGCAAGCGCTCCCTGGAGTAGGCCTCGCGCACAGAAGCCCAGCCCGCGCTGCCGAGCTCCGCCGCCAGCCGGTCATCGGCCGAGATGCGAGCCAGCGCCTCGGTCATCGAGGCCTCGTCCTGGACGAGGACGACGCCCTCGCGCGCCCACTCGGGCACCCCACCGCGAGCCATGGCGATGACCGGGGTGCCGACCGCGAGGGCCTCGACGCCGACGATACCGAAGGGCTCCTGCCACCGCGCGGGGAAGAGCAGGACGCGGGACGCCGCCAGGACGTTTCGAAGGACGCGACGACTCACCCAGCCCAGGTGCTCGGCGCCCTCGAGCTGGTCACGCAGACCGCCGACGCCGCAGACGCGGAGGACTCCACCGACCGATCTCCAGGCGCGCCACGCGCTCAGCGGGTCCTTGTGGGCGACCAGCCGACCTGCGATCACGGCCCCCTCGCCGACCGGGCTGGGGCCCTCGGCGACCTCGACCCAGGGCGGGACCACGTGTACCGGTCCCAGGCCGGCCTGCTTGCACTCCTCGCGCATGTACTCGGAGAGCACGACCACGGTCATGCCCACCATCGCCGCGCGGCGGGCCTCGGTCACCGAAAGCATGCGCTCGCGGTACGCCTCGTCGGGCAGGCAGCCCGTACAGGCCTCCTCGGACATCCGGGACTCGCAGCGCTCCCCCGAGGGCAGCGTGCGGCCTGGCCCCGGGCAGAACACGCGGTGGTCCTGGACCGTGACCAGGCAGCGTCGGGCCTCTCGAGCGATGCGCAGCGCCGCGGGGTTCATGACGTTGTGCAGGTGCACGACGTCGGCCTCGGCGACCAGCGCTTCCAGACCCTCCAGGCCCGCCGAGGACTCGATCGGCGAGGCCAGACCGCGCAGCTCCACCACCCGGGTCCCCGCCGGATCCGATGCGCGACGGCGTCCGATGCCCAGGGTGACCCGGTGACGAAGCGCCTGTTCGGTCGCCACGTCCCGCAGGTGGTTGTCCGCCCCGCCACGCCGCGACAGCCGGTCGGCCAGGTGCAGGATGCGCACGCCCGTACTTACTTCTTGGACTTCTTGGACGTCGGGGGCTTGAAGTCGCCGAAGTAGATGGCGGCCTCGATGCCCAGCATGCCGTAGGTGCCACCGGCACCCTTGATGACCTGTTCGTTGATGCCGGGCTGGTAGAGGTGCTCGAAAGGCAGGTGGTAGGCCGCGAAGACGCACAGCTCGTAGGCCTGGGTCTTGTTGCGGTAGATGCCGCCGAAGTTGACGCGCAGGTTCGCGAAGCTGACCTCGAGCTCGTCCCCGTCGTTGTCCGTGTAGCGGTCGCGTCCCAGCCCGCCGCTCAGCCCCGCCATCGTGTGGAAGCCGGAGTTCCGGGTCAGCATCGAGTCGTAGCCGATGTCCACCGACCGGGTCAGCCAGCCGGGCGATCCGCCGAGCTGGACGCGCCCGGTCAGCCTGGAGTCGAGGTTCAGGTAGAAGAGCCCGCGCAGCGCGATCTCGACGTCGCCCCGGCTCTTGTCGTAGTTCCAGTCCTCGAGCGCATTGGGGAAGCCGCCAGGGAACCGCGTCGGGTAGATGACCGTCGAGACCTGGGGTCCGACGCCCCACATGTAGATGTTGTTCGAGGCCGCTTCGGAGACCTGCAACAGCGCGAGGAGGATCACGCGAAGAGGCTACCTCAGCGCTTCTTCCGCCGCTTGTCGAGCGGGGTGACCGTGATGTTGACCTCCTTCGGTCCCGCAGTGACGGTGAAGGTCTGATCGGCGAAGGTGTAGGTCCCCTCGGGCAACATGCCGTCGTAGGTGCCCTCCTCCTCGATCTTTCGCCGAGCGGCTTCCACCGCCGCGCGCTGGTCCGGCAGCATCGGCATCTGCTCGATGGTCAGGTTCGACGGTCCCGGCGGATCGGTGCTCAGCTGCACCCGCCCATAGGCCGTGTCGATCGACCACAGCCACTCGATGACCTCGCGCGAGCCGTCGATCTTGGCGGCCTCGGTGAGCCGCTCGTAGGCCAGCAGCACCTCGCCCTCGTGACGCGCCGCCATGGCCCCGGCGACGAAGTCGTCGTAGGTCAGCTCAACCCCTTCCAGCCCTTCGATCTCGTCGTACAGCCGCGCCACGCCGGTCCAGACCTGGCGGTTCGCCAGCCGCTGCATCTCGTCGTGCAGCCTCCAGTACTCGGCCTTGACCGCGGGATCGAGCTCCTCGACCACGCCATCGGCGACGGCTTCGTCGGCGAAGGAGAGGGACAAGAACAGGAAGAGCACGGACATGAAGTAGATCACGCGTACACAAAAAGTCGAAGCGAAGGCGCGCACAAATTGTGCCAACTCTGTAAGTGCTTGGAATTTCAGGAGCGTTTCAACTGGCACAGGGCTTGAACTCTCCATGGGCAGCACCCCGGAAGAAACCACCTGGGAGAACCCATGATCCTCATCGCCCTTTCCATCGCCTGCTCCACCGACAACCGCATCGCCGAGGTCCCGGTCGTCGAGGACTCCACGCCCGCCATCGAGGCCCTCGAGGTCGTCTCGTCCGGACCGAGCGAGGCTCTGGCCCAGACCGACTCCGAGCTGACCTCGATCGAGCTCGACGTCGTCCTCGAGCCGAGCCCCGAGATCGAGACCATCGAGGACATCGAGCCCGCTCCGACCTTTGCCGTCGCCATCCGCACCGGCGAGAATCTGGTGCTCATCGCCGAGTGGGCAGACGTCTCCGTCGAGGACGTGCTCGCGGTCAACGAGGGGCTCGATCCCACCGATCCGGTCTTCGCGGGGCAGCGCATCGAGCTGCCTGGCGGAGCGGAGGAGGAGCAGGGCTACACCGCCAAGCGCCAGGCCTTCACCGACGCCAAGTTGGAGCGCTACATGGCGCGCCGCGGCGGCCTGGTCGGCGTGGACGAGCACCGCGTCCGGACCGGAGACACCGCCTCGGCGCTGGCGGACGAGATCGCCGAGATCCCCCTGTGGGTCCTCGCCGAGTTCAACCGAGGCCAGGACCTGGACCGCCTGTCGATCGGCCAGCGCGTGAACCTGCCCGTCCTCGGCGACACGGTGGAGGTCGCGCTCGAAGAGGACATCGGCTCGATGGAGCCCTCCGACACGCCGTAGAGCGCGCGAGCACGACACGGACGCCCTGGTCTTCTCGGCCAGGGCGTTCCAAGTCCTTGAGATCACGGGATGGCACGAAGCTTGCTGCGTGCGGTGTACCCTGCCCCGCGGAGACACCCATGATCCTTTCCATCCTGATCGCCACCGGCTGCAACGTTCGTGATCCGAGCTTCGCGCTCGAGCCCTACAAGGACTGCAACGCCCTGGAGAAGGCCGTGAAGGGCCAGGCCGAGGAGGAGATCCGCTGGGCCTACTCCTGGGGTGGCGGCGGCTGGGGCTTCGGCGGCTCCAAGGACATGGCGCTGACGACCCAGGAGTCCGCCCCGATGGCCGCCGAGGACGGCGCGGGCGGCATGGACACCTCGAACCGCAGCACCAGCGACACCAACACCCAGGTCGCCGGGGTCGACGAGGCCGACCTCGTGGAGACCGACGGCACCTACATCTACGTGCTCGCGGGAGACTCTCTGGTCATCACGCAGGCCTGGCCGGCCGAGGAGATCGACCAGGTCGCTCGGCTGACGATCGAGGGGCAAGCGGACGGCATGTTCCTGACCGACGACGACCTGCTCGTCGTGGTGTCCCAGCTGGGCTGGCAGGACCCGGATCCCCTCTCCGGGGGCGACAGCACGCGCATCGTCGGCAACAGCCCGGCGACCAAGACGACCCTGGTCGACATCTCCGACGTCACCGACCCGACCATCGCGCGCGAGGTCTACACCCAGGGCACCCTCTACGACTCGCGGCTCTCCGACGGCCGCCTCTACGTCGTCAGCTACAGCACGCTGGGCGTCAACCGGAACGAGTGGTTCGACAACAAGCGCGACGCGCTCGAGGCCGTCGAGGCCAGCACGCTGTCCGACTGGCTGCCCGGGCGCTTCGACAACCTCCGCTCCGGCGAGGCCTGGGCCAGCTCGGACGAGGACGTCAGCCCCTGCGCAAAGGTCTACGGCAGCGGCCGCGAGTCCGGCAACTACATGGTGAACGTCGAGAGCCTGGACCTCGACGACGCCGACAGCGAGTTCGTCGGCACCTCGGTCCTGGGGAGCCTGGACGCGATCTACGCCAACGCCGACTCGCTCTACGTCGTCGGCTCCGAGGCCGCCTCCGGGCCCTGGCAGTCCTTCGACTCGACCATCGAGACGGTCGTCCACCGCTTCGACATCTCCGGCGCCCCCGACCGACCGCAGTACGTCGCGTCCGGCAAGGTGCCCGGTTGGGTGCTGAACCAGTTCGCGATGGACGAGTGGGACGGGCACCTCCGCATCGCCACGACGGCTGCGGATCCGGATGGCTGGGACACCAGCGCCGGCATCTACGTGCTCGAGGAGTCCAAGGGCGACCTCGACGTCGTCGGCGAGGTCGACGGCCTGGCCGAAGGCGAGCAGATCTTCGCGGTCCGCTTCGAGGAGGAGGTCGGCTACGTCGTCACCTTCGAGCAGATCGACCCGCTCTTCACCTTCGACCTCTCCGACCACGAGGCCCCCCAGGCGATCGGCGAGCTCGAGATCACCGGCTTCTCCAACTACATCCACCCGATGGGCGACGGCCACCTCCTCGCGGTCGGCATGGAAGCCGACGAGGACGGCTGGCAGTCCAACCTCCAGGTCTCGATGTTCGACGTCAGCGACCTCGCCGACCCGCAGATGACCTCGCGCCTCCAGCTCAGCGCGGACTATTCCGAGTCCCAGAACGACCACCACGCCTTCAACTGGTACGCCCCCCACAGCCGCCTGCTGCTGCCCGCCGGCGGGTACAGCCAGGACAGCGAGATGGTGCTCATCCACGCCGCGGCCGGCGAGGAGCTCGAGGAGGTCGCCGCCATCGACCAGGACCAGGTCATGTACGAGGCCGAGAACACGGACACCTACTGCACGGCCTTCCGACGCTCGGTCATCATCGAGGACATGGCCTACGCCATCTCCAACGCCGGGGTCACGGTGGTCGATGTCATCGACGGCGAAGCCATCAGCTACGTGGCCTTCGACGGCGTCGATCCCTGCGCGAACGAGTACTATTACTGGTAGGTCAGCGGCTTCGGAAGCCCAGGCTCATCCCGACGACCCAGGCCGGCTTGTAGCCATAGGCGGGTTGGACGAGCCAGTCGCCTCCTGCGCCGATGTAGAAGCGGGGCCAGTGGGCTTCGAGGCCGACGTTGGCGCCAAGGTAGGTGTCGAAGGCCCCGAGCTGGCGGCGTGCCATCGGCGTGACGCCGAGGTTCAGATCCCAGTGCTCGGAGAGGTCCCGGGTGGCCCGCAGCGGAGAGCGCACGTCGAGGGTGCCGGCAGGGAAGGCCGGAATGGGCAGCATCAGCCCGCCCACGCCCGGCGCTACGGCCAGGTGCCAGCGCCCGGGCTGTGCGAAGCGGTAGCGCATGTCCGCGTAGAGGCCGCCGATGTACAGCCGGGTGCCGACGTCGACGTTTTCGGCGACCCCGACCCTCAGCGCGAGCTCGCCCTGGGCCACCGGGATGCCCGTGGCCACGCTCGCCGCGTTCTGGCGTCCCTGGATCGAGCCGGCCGCGCCGATCTGGACCTGCTTGACGTCCAGGGTCTTGGCTCCGTCGACGGTGTGAAGCGTGGTGCAGCCCAGCAGGAGGATCACCACCGAAGCCCCCAACCCAGGCCGACGTCCGCGTCCGCTCCGCGGCCTCGCGAGGTCAACCCCGTGTGGAAGACCAGCATGGACCGGTCGCCCACCGGCACGTGCAGATCGCTCCGGAAGCGCACGCCGGGCTGAAGCGCCATCACGTCGTTTCCGGTCACGACGCTGGCGGCGAGCCCGGCCGCGAAGCCCACGTGCATCGGACGCAGACCGCCCCGCCATCCGACCAGGAGCGCGCTCCGGTACACGTTGCGGCGAAGCGTGCCCCCCGGCACCGGGTCAGCGTTCGTCACGAAGCCCAGCTCGAGCTCACCGAAGGCGGCCCCGAAGCCCTTGCGTGCCCACAGCCCCAGGGCCGGATCGACCCGATGGTTGCCGGTCGAGGACCGCGTCGCGGCCAGGCCGGCGTTCACGCCGAGGTCCGCGCGATTGAGCTCCGGCTCGGCGGCCAGGGCCGTCGCGAAGATCAGATGCATGCGTCGAGCTCGATGTGGCCGGCGAAGCGGAAGCCGACGCTCTCGCAGACCGCGGCGGACTGCTCCGGCGTGCCGATCTCTTCCAGCACGCCGAGCCAGCGGTAGGCGGTGATCAGCGCCTCCTCCTCGGAGAGCTGGTCCTGGACCGGCACCTCGCGAGCGGCCCACTCCTCGACCGCCGAGGTGATGAGAACCAAGGTGGCGTCTCGGTCCCCGGTGGACTCATAGACGTCCCAGGCGACCGCCGCGAAGACCGACCCCAGCGGGTAGGGGTCGTAGAAGGTGACGTCCTGGGCGTTCTCGGGGAGGGGCACGCCGAACTCCTCCGGCACGGCCGCCGAGGTCTGCTCACCGCTGACATCGCGCTCCGGCATGTCCCAGGAGGCGGAGATGAAGTCCGGGTCATTGGTGACCAGCGCCGCCAGCATGTCTGCGAAGCCTTCGTCGAGGGAGCTGACCCCGTTGGCCGCAGGTCCCAGGACGTCGAAGGGCTTCGGCGCGTAGGTATCGCCCGAGGTCAACAGGTGGAAGACCCCGTGCCCGAGCTCGTGGGTGACGACCCCGGCGTTCGCAGCGAGGGGGACCTCGCGGTCCTCGAGGTCGTCGAGGAGGATGAAGGCGTTCGCCGAGGGGGCGTATGCGGCGTTCTCGACCGGCATGAGCGCGAGGTCCAGCTGCGGCACCGCGGGGGTGACCCCGATGCTCACGGGGAAGAGCGGCGACACGTCGACGCCCGCAGCGTCCAGGCTGTCCCGAGCGTCCTCCAGGTGCCCGTAGAAGGAAAAGAGGATCAGCCCGTCGCGGTCGAGGGGCTTCGCGATGCCGCCCTGGACGACGTACTGGACCTGCAGGTCACGGCCGGGGATGTAGGTGATCTCGTAGGTCTGGAAGTCGATGTCCAGCACGCCCCCGGCGTAGGCGTTGCCGAGCGCTCCTCGAATGCGCTCCGGGTCGCGAAGGGTCGGAAGGTCCCGGGGCCCGATCCGGTAGGCGCCCTCCTGGGTCAGGTAGGCCTGGAAGCGGTTCGCGTCCCCGCCTGTGCATGCCGTCAAGAGCCAGAGCATGCGCCACAGTACATGATGGGAGTTAGGCCTCCGGATGCCGCATCTCGCCGGAGACATCGGCGGAACCAACTGCCGCCTGGCGCTCTTCGAGGGGGGCCGCGTGCTCCGCCGCGAGGTCGTGCCCACCGAGGGCAGCGGGATCGTCGGCCCGCTGCGCGCCTTCCTGGGCGACGACGTCGTAGAGGCCGCCTGCCTGGCGGTCGCCGGGCCGGTCGTCGAGGGCCACGCGACCCTGACGAACCACCGGTGGAGCTTTCACGAAGACGAGCTGGCCGAGGCCCTGGGTTGCCCCGTGCGCGTGGTCAACGACTTCCACGCGGCGGCGCGTGGAGTGCTCGAGCTGACGGACGAGGGCTGGCGCTCACTGAACGGGAGCCGTCCGGCGCGAGGGACCGCGGTCGTGCTCGGTCCGGGAACGGGGCTGGGCCAGGCGCTGTTGCTCGAGGACGGCTCGGTCGTGCCCGGCGAGGGCGGCCACGTCGACTTCGCCCCCAACGACGAGGAGCAGCTGCGGCTCTGGCGCCACCTGGCCGAACGCTACGGCCACGTCAGCGTGGAGCGAGTCCTGAGCGGGCGCGGCCTGGTCGATCTGCACGCCTTCTTCCGCGCGGAGGGGCTGGCGGGCGAGGTGCCTTCGACCCCCGCGGACGTCTCCCGAGGCGAGGACCAAGCGTCAGTCGCGGCCAGGCGTTGCTTCGTCTCGGTGCTGGGCGCCCACGCGGGCAACCTCGCGCTGCAGGTCCTCCCGACCGGCGGGGTCTGGCTCTGCGGCGGCATCCCCCCACGCCTCGATCTGCAAGGAATCACCGAGGCCTTCGCGCACAAGGGGCGCTTCTCCGAGCTCGTCGAGCGGGTGCCCCTGGTGCTGGTCACCGATCCCCGGCTGGGCCTGCTCGGCGCGGCAGCGCTGGCCAAGGCCCTGGTGTAGTCTGCCCGCAGGTTGAACCCTTTTACGCCCGCCTTTGCCAAGGCGGTCCATTTCGGCCACCTGGCCGCAGTCCACCTCCCCGACAGCAAGGAGCCCGTCCCCGAAGACGTCTTGAGTCGCCTCGATGACCTCGAGCGCGAGCACGCGCGGAGCCTGAACGGCTACCGCCAGGTCGACTGGGTCGGGGGCCGCCTCGCGCTGCGAGGGGCCTTGAACGCCATGGACCGTCGCACCCCGCCTCTCCTGGTGAACGGGCACGGCGCACCGATGCTTCCGCAAGGGCTGAGCGGGTCGGTCTCGCACAAGCGCACCCTGGCCGTCGGGCTGGTGGCGCGCAGCCGCTTCGGGCGCCTCGGGGTCGACCTCGAGGACCTCGCGCCGGAGCGCATGGGCATCGCCGAGCGGGTGCTCCTGCCCGAGGAGCTCGCCGCCATCCAGGCCCTCCCGGAGCACCGGCGCTGGACCGGGTTGGTGCTGCGCTTCTCGATGAAGGAGGCCATCTACAAGGCGCTCCACCCCTACGTCGAGCGCTACGTCGGCTTCCACGAGGCGCTCGTCCGCCCGGACATCGACTGCACGGCCCAGGTCGAGCTGCGCCTGGAGCAGGGCGAAGGACCCTTCCGCGTCGAGGCCCGCTACCTCTGGCTAGCCGGGCGGATCCTGACGATGGTTCGCATACGCCCGCCACGCCGGGATCGAAAGAAGTCCAAGCAGCGCAAGCACCGCGCTCCAGCCGAGGAGCGGAGGGCGGTAGGAGAGACGCCCGGCGGGTCCGGCGACCAGGCCGTCCGCGGTGGCCTCGGGCCATCCCACAACGAAGTTCTGGGGGACTGAGCCCGGAGCGTCGAGCTCAAAGGCGACGCCGACCCGATGTGCGCCCGAGCCCTCGACCAGGCCCTCGGCGGGCGCGAGGCTGATCGCGCTCGTGTGGTTCAGGCAGCCCTCGCCACGCAGGACGTGGGCCCAGTTGCTGTCCTGGCAGTTTCGCTGGACGAAGGGGCCGTCGATGCGCTCCGGGTGCGCCTGCCCGCCCATCCGCTGGGCTCCCTGGGCCGCGGGAATCGCCTGGGACAGCCACAAGCCGACCAGCGCCGCGGGGACCACGGTGGCGTAGCGGTTGAGGCGGCGGACCTCGTCGAAGAGCGCCGCTCCACAGAGGGCGAAGAGCGGTGTCCACAGCAGCGTGAAGCGCTCGGGCACCCGCAGCTGGTCCAGTCCGGGCAGGGCCTGCAGGGGCTCCCAGAGGTTCACCGGGCCGGCGCCGGCGAAGCCGAGGTTCCAGAAGAAGAGGGCCAACGCAGCGATGCGTGGCCGACGGAACAGGGCCACGACCAGCCCCAGCCCGAAGAGCGCAGGCGCGATGGGACCGTAGAAGCTGTTCGGGAGCTCGTGGTGGGGCTTCGACGCAGCGCTGAGGTGATCCCAGACCAGGCTCAGCGTCCAGGGATCGGCCACGGACCCCAGCTGGCCGTGCTGGAGGCGCTCGATGAAAGGGATCAGGGGAATCAACGGCAGCCAGCGCGGCGCGGCGATGAGCGCGGCGATGCCCAGCGCGATCACGAGGTGCCCCAGCGGGCGGAGGAACCCAGGCCGGCCCTGGGCCGTCGCGAGGAAGGGCGGCAGGACGGTCCAGACGAACGCCACGAGCAGGAGCGGGCCTAGGCCCGGGATGCGCTCGACCCCGAGGGCGAAGCCGTTCAGCGCGAGCAGGAGGGCGACCGGAATCCAGCGGCGCGGAGGAACGAGCCGGGCCAGCGTGACCGCCGTCAGCAGCAAGGCACCGTAGAAGACGACGTAGTGGCCGCCGGCGTAGAGGCTCGCAGCCAGCGCCAGCCCGGCCAGGCCCGGACGGGCTCGTCGCAGCGCGAGCCACGCCAGCGGCAACCAGGCCACGGCGAAGAACATGATGTGGGCCGCCATCAAGAACTCGGCCAGGAAGCTCGAAGCCAGGAGCGCGAGGGCCGGGAGCTGGGCAGCGACGGCCGGGAACTTCAGGTCGCGGGCCAACATGGCCCAGCCGATGCAGAGCACGAAGAGGTGCACCAGCACCGTGGCCTTCATGGCTGGGACCGTTCCGATCGCGACGGCCAGGAGCGCGGTCGGTGGGCTAAGCTCCGGGTTGGCCCAGAGCGGCTGCCCACCCTGGGTGAAGGGGTTCCAGCCCGGGAACTGGCCGCTCTCGATGGCCATGCGTGCGACCTCGATCTGGGTCAGCTGCCAGTCCCAGTCCTCCCCCGCCCCGACCGGCGGAGGCGTCGAGAAGCCATGCTCGAGCAGCCCGCACTGCCACACCGCGACAGCGAAGACCACCAGGGCGAGGATCAGGGTCGCGCCGAGCTGCCTCACCATCAATCGAGGAACTCGGGGTCTCGGAACTCCTCGGAGAGCGCTGGCAGCGGCGCTCCCTGTTGGCCGTGGTTGAAGGCGACGTGCCCGACTCGATCGTCCGTCAGCACCTCCAGGAGCAGCACCGTCTCGTTGACGTCGAAGGTGATGATGTTGAGCTGGCCGATGGCGAAGGGCCCCTCCGGACCGAGCAGCACCGCGCCGTCGGGATCCCGCCGAAGCACCCAGATCCCGCCCGAGGGGTCACACCGGGCGACGATGTCGGCGACACCAGCGAGCGCCGGCACGACGACCTCCCCGTTCTGTTTGACCCCTTCCGGCGTGACCGCCAGGCCGCAGCCCGCGGGCGCTCGGGTGGTCGGACGACCGATCCCGTCCTCGATGAGCCAGCGCTGCCCCTCGTAGGTGACAAGGAGGTCGTAGGGGAAGCCGAATCCGATCAAATCGGGCGCGTCCACCAGCGAGCGGCGCGGGTCGATGCCCCCGTCGTACAAGAGGCTTACGGCGCGCTCCGGATCGCTCTCGAGCAGCGCCAGGCCCAGGGCCGAGGACACCGCCGGGAACAGCGGGTCGCTGTAGCGCAGACCCGCCAGGGCCTGCGCGAGGTCCGTGGTCGGGTCCTCTCCGAGGCATCGGGCTGCGAGCCCACGCCAGGCATCCCCGCGCGCCCCTGCGTCGAGATCAGCCAGGAGGCTGCTCGCTTCCTGGCACCTGCGACCCTCGACACGCGCTCGGGCGAGCCAGAGCGTGACCTCCGGGTCCTCGGGCCGCTCGGCGTGCAGCGCCTCGAACTCCTCGACCGCACTCAGGTCTCCCGCGAGGTAGGCCTCGGCCGCCTTGGCGAGCCGATGCTTGCTCGGAGCCGCGGCGAGGAGGAAGAGGAGCATTGGTAGACCTCCTACCGACTTCCCGGCGCCGAGGCACCGATGGTCAGCAGGAGGCCCCCTTTCGAACCGTGCGTGCGGTTTTCCCGCACACGGCTCACCGATGACT